>ENA-OYYN01000908-OYYN01000908.1-human-gut-metagenome-genome-assembly--contig:-NODE-908-length-13042-cov-10.904058_pt1 | contig 13042 bp, 10 predicted proteins | sample MGYA00243249_ERZ653449 | MGnify/ENA primary metagenome ERZ653449 (study PRJEB26926, sample SAMN06165159) | human gut metagenome | biome: ENVO:00009003; feature: ENVO:2100002; material: ENVO:00002003... | reverse complement strand
GGTGAGTCCGTTGGACAGTTGATGGAGAGAGTGGACGGCTTTCTGAAAGCATTATATCAAAATCCAGAGTTGCAGGACAAGATAATTTTGCTTTCGACGCATGGTGCTGCAGTCACGGCAATGAAAAACTGCATGAAAAATGAATGGAGTCCGGCAAAATTCTGGCAGATGGGAGTGCCAAAGAACTGTGCGGTGACGATCGTGGAAGTAGAGGGGGGCATCCCCAAAATTATCGAAGAAGATAAACTATATTATTAAAACAAAAATACGGAAAGAACCCAACATCCGGGGATTCTTTCCGTATTTTTAATGTTCTAATCTTCCTCTTCTGTCTCGACAGTGTAAGTCTGGCGCTTTCTTGCCATCTCATCGCTTTCGAGATATTCGTCATAAGTTGTGATCTTATCGATCAGTTTTCCGCCCGGTACGATCTCCATGATACGATTTGCAGTCGTCTGCACGATCTGGTGGTCACGGGAAGTAAATAAGAGTACTCCCGGGAATTTGATCATACCGTTATTGAGCGCAGTGATGGATTCCATATCCAGATGGTTGGTAGGTTCATCTAATAACAGAACATTTGCGCCGGAAATCATCATCTTGGAGAGCAGGCAGCGTACCTTCTCACCACCGGAGAGGACTTTTAATCTCTTCACACCATCTTCTCCGGAGAAGAGCATTCTTCCGAGGAACCCCCGCACATAGGTGGCATCCTTGTTTTCAGAGTACTGTGTCAGCCATTCTGTGATGGTGTAATCGTTATCGAACTCTCCGCCGAAGTCTTTCGGGAAGTAAGCCTGTGAAGTCGTGATTCCCCATTTGTAAGTACCTTCATCCGGTTCCATCTCACCGATCAGGATTTTGAACAGAACTGTTTTTGCAAGCTCATTTCCGCCTACAAATGCAACTTTGTCATCGTGGTTTAGTGTAAATGTCAGGTTGTCCAGAATCTTGACTCCGTCGATGATTTTGGAAAGTCCTTCCACGGTCAGTACTTCGTTTCCGATGTCACGGTTTGGACGGAAATCAATGTAAGGGTATTTACGGCTGGATGGTTTGATCTCATCCAGTTCAATTTTTTCCAGGGCACGTTTTCTGGATGTTGCCTGTTTGGATTTGGAAGCATTGGCGCTGAACCGGGAAATAAAGTCCTGCAGTTCTTTGATCTTTTCTTCTTTCTTTTTGTTGGCTTCTTTCATCTGACGGATCAGAAGCTGGCTGGATTCATACCAGAAGTCGTAGTTTCCGGCATAGAGCTGGATCTTTCCATAGTCGATATCCGCGATCTGTGTGCAGACCTTGTTTAAGAAGTAACGGTCATGGGATACCACAATGACTGTGTTCTCAAAGTTGATCAGGAACTCTTCCAGCCATGCGATCGCATCCAGATCCAGGTGGTTGGTCGGCTCGTCAAGAAGCAGGATGTCAGGATTACCGAACAAAGCCTGAGCAAGAAGAACCTTTACCTTTTCTGCACCCTTTAAGTCTTTCATGTATTTGTAGTGGAGGTCTGTTTCAATGCCGAGTCCGTTGAGCAGAGTTGCAGCGTCAGATTCTGCCTCCCAGCCGTTCATGGTTGCGAATTCCGCTTCCAGCTCACTTGCTTTGATTCCGTCCTCGTCTGTGAAATCTTCTTTTGCATAGATGACTTCTTTTTCTTTCATGATCTCGTACAGACGTGCATTCCCCATGATGACGGTGTCCAGTACCAGATATTCATCGTATTTGTAGTGATCCTGCTGCAGGAAAGAAAGACGCTCCCCGGGAGTGATGTTTACTTCCCCTTTGGTAGGCTCGATCTGTCCGGACAAAATCTTTAAAAAAGTAGATTTTCCGGCACCGTTGGCTCCGATCATACCATAACAGTTGCCTTCGGTAAATTTAATATTGACATCTTCAAACAGCGCTTTTTTCCCGACGCGCAGAGTGACATTGTTTGCACTAATCATATTTTTTACTCCTTATTTATTATATAAAGTAATAATTCCAACGCTTATCTTAACATGAGAACCCACGACATGGCAAGGTCAGGAGTATGCTTTCTATGAAATAAACAAAGAAATATTGTGTTTTTGCAAAAATTTAACAGGATTAGGAGTTTGCGAAAAAGTGGAAAAAGTATATAATGGAACAAAGAAAGTGAGGGATGGATATGCAAAAAGCAACTTTGGTATTAGAAGGCGGAGCAACAAGAGGCGTATTTACATCGGGAGTACTGGATTATCTGATGGAGCAGGAGTTTTACACTTCTCATGTGATCGGTGTTTCGGCAGGAGCCTGCAATGCGGTGGACTATGTGTCAAGGCAGCCCGGACGGACAAGAGACTGTATGATCCCCACAGATAAGAATCTGTCCTATTATTACGGGGTGCGTAAATTTATAAAAGAAAAAAGTCTGATGAATATGGATATGATTTTTGATATTTATCCAAAACAGATTTATCCTTTTGATTTTGATACTTATTTTCAGTCAGAGATGAACTGTGAGCTGGTCACGACAAACTGTGTGACGGGAAAAGCGGAGTACATGGATGAGGCGCAAGATCCCGACAGGCTGATGAAAATCTGCCGGGCATCCTCCAGTATGCCGCTGCTTTGTCCGATTGTAAATATCGATGGGATCCCGTATCTGGATGGAGGACTTGCGGATTCTATTCCGATTCGGAGAGCGATGGATATTGGAAATGAGAAGATCATCGTTGTTCTGACAAGAAATCGGGGATATCGCAAGAAGGCGGTTTCAAAAGCGGTGGAAAAGATGTATCGCAGAGCCTACAGATCTTATCCGAATCTTCTGCGGACTCTTTTGCGGCGTGCGCCGTATTACAACCGGACGCTGAATGAGCTGGAGAATCTGGAGAGAGAAGGAAAGATTTTTGTGATCCGGCCGCAGGTAAAGCCGGTGTCCAGACTGGAGAGAAGTCAGGAGCATCTGATGGCATTTTATCATCACGGATATGATCTGATGGAAAGAGAGTATGACCGTCTCATGGAGTATCTCGAAAAATAGGTATATTTTGCATGGAAAACATGATACAATGTGGAGTATTCATGTGAAACCGGCAGAAGGAGAAACATATGAAAAAAGAAATTTTGAATTACACACAGAACAGGGAATTGTCGTGGCTGCGCTTTAATCAGAGAGTGCTGGAAGAAGCGCAAGATGAAAGTGTTCCGCTTCTGGAGAGGATGAAATTTGTATCGATCTTCACCAGTAACCTGGATGAGTTTTTTATGATTCGGGTAGGAAGTCTCTACGATATGGCATCTGTGGACAGCAAGACATTAGACAGCAGATCGGGGATGACTCCGAAAGAACAGTTAGATAAGATTTATGAGGCAGTGGCCCCGCTTTATAAAGAGCGGGATAAGACGTATGCGGAGATAAAAAAACAGCTGCATCCATACGGGGTCTGTGGGCTGGATTTCAAAGAGCTGGAGGCACAGGAAAAAAAGTATGTCAAACATTATTTCAAAGAACAGGTGCTTCCACTGCTTTCCCCACAGATCGTAGACGCAAATCATCCGTTTCCACATTTGCTCAATAAAGAACTGTATGTGATCGCAACGCTTCGTTTTGAAGAGAAAAAAATGATGGGGATCGTTCCTGTTCCTCAGTTTATTTCAGATGTGATTTATCTGCCGGGACATGACATTCGTTATATCCGGATGGAAAAAGTGATCATGGAGTATCTGGATCTTGTGTTTGAACAGTATCAGGTATCGGATATCACATACATCCGTGTCACAAGAAATGCGGACATTTCTCCTGACGATGAGAACTATGCGGACAATGAAGACTTTCGCTATATAATGAAGGAGACATTGAATAAGCGCAGAAGAATGGCAGTGGTACGTCTGGAAGTGGCCAATCCGCTGAATAAAGAGACAGAGAAATATCTCTGTGAGAAATTCAAAATTACGCCTGCCTGCATTTTTAGAACGAAAATTCCGATGAAACTGGATTATATCTTTTCAATTATGGATAAAGTACCTGTTTCCATGAAACGATCATTGGTTGATGTACCATTTGCTCCACAGCCTGCCGCACAGGTGGGAGAAGGAAGCGTGATGGCTCAGGTAAAGAAACGGGACATTCTTCTGTCCTATCCATATGAAAGCATGGATCCGTTTTTGAAGCTGATCAAAGAGGCATCCACAGATCCGGATGTGATGACCATTAAGATCACGATCTATCGTCTTGCCAAAAAGACAAGACTGGTAGAATATCTGTGTGCAGCGGCAGAAAATGGAAAAGAAGTGACCGCTCTGATCGAGCTGCGGGCCCGGTTTGATGAGCAGAATAATATTGAATGGTCAGAACGGATGGAAGAGGCCGGCTGCAGGGTACTTTATGGGTTTGACGGATATAAAGTACATTCCAAAATTTGTCTGATTACATACCGCAGTAAAAATGAGATCAAATATATCACACAGATCGGAACCGGAAATTACAATGAGAAGACCGCAAAATTGTACACGGATTATTCGCTGATGACTGCGAATCAGTCGATCGGAGAGGATGCAGCAGTATTTTTTAAGAATATGTCCATTGGCAATCTGGATGGAACCTATAAGAATCTGATCGTATCTCCGACCAGTTTGAAGCAGAAGATTCTGGCGTTGATGGATGAAGAGATTCAAAAGGGTGAACAGGGACGGATTGTGATGAAGATGAATTCTGTGACGGATATGGATTTTATCCGGAAGGTGGCAGAGGCTTCCAGAGCAGGTGTGAAGGTGGATCTGATCGTGCGTGGAATCTGCTGTATTCTGCCGGGAATTGCACAAGAGACAGAGAATCTGACTGTGACCAGTATTGTAGGCCGCTATCTGGAACACCCGAGAGTGTTTGTGTTCGGCACGGGAGCAGAGCAGAAAGTGTACATCGGTTCTGCGGATATGATGACCAGAAACACGGAGAAACGGGTGGAAGTGGCATGTCCGATTCTCAACGAGGAGATCAAAAAACGGCTGGTGAGAAACCTGCATGTAATGCTTGCAGATAATGTCAAAGCAAGAGTGATGACAAGTGACGGAACCTACCGCAAAAAGAAGGTAGAAGGAAAAGCCATCAATTCACAGGAAATCTTCATGAAAGAAGCACTGATGGCAAAACGAGTGGAGAAGAAACCACAGAAACAGACGTTTCTTCAGAAGATGAGACGGTTGTTTCAGAAAGAATAGAATAAACAGAAAGATGATTGTATAAATAAGAATGGGGAAAGCAGTATATATCGCAGAAAAGCCAAGTGTGGCGCAGGAGTTTGCAAAGGCTTTAAAATTAAATGCAAAGCGAAAGGACGGGTATCTGGAATCAGAAGAAGCCATCGTAACCTGGTGTGTGGGACATTTAGTGACCATGAGTTATCCGGAAGTGTATGATCCGGCACTGAAAAAATGGAGTTTGAACACACTGCCGTTTCTTCCGCAGGAGTTTCAGTATGAAGTGATCCCGGGAGTGGCAAAGCAGTTCCAGATCGTCAGCTCCCTTTTAAACAGACAGGATGTGGACACGATCTACGTGTGTACCGACTCCGGACGGGAAGGAGAGTATATCTACCGGCTGGTGGAGCAGGAAGCACATGTGACAGGAAAACAAAGAAAACGGGTCTGGATCGATTCGCAGACGGAGGAGGAGATTCTTCGCGGGATCCGGCAGGCAAAGGACTTATCAGAGTATGATAATCTGAGCGCTTCGGCCTATCTCCGCGCAAAAGAGGACTATCTGATGGGGATTAATTTTTCCAGACTTCTGACATTAAAATACGGAAACAGTATTTCCGGATATTTGAAGACAAAGTATGCGGTAGTCTCAGTGGGACGGGTGATGACCTGCGTGCTGGGGATGGTAGTGCGAAGAGAGCGGGAAATCCGTGAATTTGTAAAAACACCATTTTATCGTGTGCTTGCGACTCTGGAAGCTGAGGGAAAAACATTTGAGGGAGAATGGAAAGCGGTCAAAGGCTCCCGCTATTTCGAATCGTTTGACCTATACAAAGAGAATGGATTCAAACAAAAAGAAAAGGCGCAGGAGCTGATCGCATATCTGAAGGAGAAAGAGCCTGTCACAGGACAGATAGCGGCGATCGAAAAGAAGAAAGAGAAGAAGAACCCACCGCTTCTTTATAATCTTGCGGAACTGCAGAATGATTGTTCCAAGCGGTTTAAGATCAGTCCGGATGAGACACTGCGGATCGTGCAGGAATTATACGAAAAGAAGCTGGTGACCTATCCGAGAACAGATGCCAGAGTGTTGTCTACTGCTGTTGCAAAGGAAATCAGTAAAAATCTGAACGGGCTGTCAAAATACGGGTCCGTGGCAGTATATTTAAAAGAAATCGCGGCTATGGGAACGTATAAGAACCTGGTAAAGACCCGTTATGTCAATGATAAACAGATTACCGATCATTATGCGATCATTCCGACCGGACAGGGACTTTCGGCACTTTCGTCGGTCTCCCAGGCGGCAAGGAATGTGTATGACTGTGTTGTAAAACGGTTTTTGAGTATTTTTTATCCGCCCGCTGTATATCAGAAAGTAGCGGTGACTGTAAAGATACGGGAGGAGAGCTTTTTCTCGAATTTTAAGGTTCTGGCAGAAGAAGGGTATCTGAAAGTAGCGGGAATTCCGCAAAATGGAGGAGAACAGAGCATGGATCCACAATTTTTCCAGGTGGTGCAGAATCTGAAAAAGGGAGCAGTCCTGCCGGTTTGTGCGCTGGATGTGAAGGAAGGAGAGACTTCTCCGCCGAAGCGCTACAATTCAGGATCCATGATCCTTGCAATGGAAAACGCGGGGCAGTTGATCGAGGATGAAGAGCTGCGTGCCCAGATCAAGGGAAGCGGTATCGGAACCAGTGCCACCAGAGCGGAAATTCTGAAAAAGCTGATCCATATCAAATATCTGAGCCTGAATAAGAAGACCCAGATCATCACTCCGACTCTTCAGGGAGAGATGGTGTATGATGTGGTGAACCAGTCCATTCGTTCGCTTTTGAATCCGGAACTGACGGCCAGCTGGGAGAAAGGACTGACGTATGTGGCAGACGGAGAGATCACTCAGGATGAGTATATGCAGAAGCTGGATCATTTTATTATCAGCAGGACAGAAGGCGTAAAGCGGCTGAACAATCAATATCAGCTGAAAGGATTTTACGATGCGGCTGCAAAATATTATAAAAAACCGGTATCGTCAAACCGGACATCGCGCAAAAAAGAGAATCAAAAAGGAGAGAGTTAATTTATGAAAGAACTGACAGTAAAAGAACTTTATACATTGGATGAGACAATTGCAAAAGATATTTTTGAGGGAGTGACCTATCCGTGGGAAGTGCTTCCGAAAATCTCCCGGTTTATTGTGGAACTGGGAAATACACTCAGCGAAGAGGAATATGAAAAACAGGGAGAGAATATCTGGATCGCCAAAACAGCGAAAGTAGCAAAAAGCGCATCCATTACGGGACCGGCGATCATCGGAAAAGAAGCAGAGGTCAGACATTGCGCGTTTATCCGTGGAAATGCAATCGTGGGAGAGGGGGCAGTAGTCGGAAATTCGACAGAACTGAAGAATGTGATCCTGTTCAATAAAGTGCAGGTTCCGCATTACAATTATGTGGGAGACTCAATTCTCGGATACAAATCGCATATGGGTGCTGCATCTATTACATCCAATGTGAAGTCAGACAAGAAGCTGGTAATTGTAAAAACACCGGAAGGTGAAATCGAGACCGGATTGAAAAAATTCGGAGCGATGCTTGGCGATGAAGTAGAAGTGGGATGCGGAAGTGTCTTAAATCCGGGAACCGTTGTGGGAAGCCATACGAACATTTATCCGCTTTCTTCTGTGAGAGGATTTGTACCGGCGAAAAGCATTTATAAAAAACAGGGTGAAGTTGTAGAAAAACAATAGTGAGGGAAAATAAAATGAAAAAGATCGGGTTTATCGGAGTCGGGATCATGGGAAAATCCATGGTGCGGAATTTGAAAAAGGCAGGATTTGATCTGCACATTTATGCAAGAACAAAAGCAAAGGTAGAAGATGTGATCGCAGAGGGTGTGACCTTTCATGACAGCATTGCAGACTGCGTGAAAGACTGTGAGGCAGTGATCACCATTGTGGGATTTCCGCAGGACGTGGAAGAAGTGTATTTCGATCAGGGGAATATTCTGGACAGCGCAAAAGAAGGCGCGTATCTGATCGATATGACAACCACCAGTCCGCAGATTGCCCAAAAGATTTATGAAGAGGGGAATAAGCGGGGATTTCATGTTCTGGATGCCCCGGTAACCGGAGGAGATACCGGCGCAAAAGCAGGAACACTTTCTATCCTTGTAGGTGGAGACAAAGAAGATTTTGAAGCATGTATGCCTCTGTTTGAAGCAATGGGAACCAATATTAACTACCAGGGAGCAGCAGGATGCGGACAGCACTGTAAGCTGGCGAATCAGATCATGATCGCAGGTGCGCTCTCCGGAGTATGTGAAGCACTTGCTTATGCACAGGCGAAAGGTTTGGATCTGCAGACAGTGCTTCATTCTGTGTCTACAGGTGCGGCAGGAAGCCGTCAGCTGGATCTGTTCGGACCGAAGATTCTGGAAGGAGATTACCGCCCGGGCTTCTTTATGAAGCATTTTATCAAAGATATGAAACTGGCGCTGATCGAATCCAATATAAGCGGTCTGGATCTCAATGTCTTAAGTCAGGTGCTGGCAGAGTATGAAGAGCTGCAGGCAGAAGGCCTTGGAGATGAGGGAACACAGGCATTGTTCAAATTGTATACACAGGAAAAAGCAGACGAATAAAGAGTTGACAAACAGAAAAGATTCTCGTATTATTGTATCAAATCAACAGTACAATGAACGGGAATCTTTTTTGCGTGATAAGCCGTAATTGGTGTGACCAGTAATGATAAGCCCGTCAGACAGCTGCTGTGCCTGCACAGACAGGCTGTGAGCTGTGTAAAACACGATGGAGGAAATGATATGCTGGAAGTTCAGAAATTAAGTAAATCCTATGGAAAGTCTCTGGCGGTGGATGAGGTCAGTTTTTTTGTACCGGATGGTACAGTCGGGATCCTTCTGGGACCAAACGGAGCCGGAAAATCGACGATCATCAAAAGTATCGCAGGTCTGCTTCGGTATCAGGGGCGGATCGGAATTCAGGGACTTCCTGCCAGAAGTGTGGAGGCAAAGAGACAGTTTGCCTATGTTCCGGAGATGCCTGCCATGTTTGATGCACTCAGCGTCAGAGAACACATTGAATACATGAGAAAAGCTTACAACAGCGGGATTACGGATGAAGAGGTGGAAGCGCTGCTTGCCCGGTTTGACCTGGATGACAAGCAGGATAAACTGGGAAATGAGCTGTCCAAAGGAATGATGCAGAAGGTGAGTATCTGCTGTGCGCTTGCCATCAGGCCGAAAGTGCTGCTTCTGGATGAACCGATGGTGGGGCTGGATCCAAAAGCGATTAAAGAGCTTAAGGAGGTCGTGCTGGAACAAAAAGCTCTCGGAGTTACAGTACTGATCAGCACGCATATGCTGGAGATGGTAGAAGAGCTGTGGGATATGATGTTTGTGATGGAAAAGAGTAAGATCATTGGTTCTTACCGGAAGGATGAGGTGGGAGACAAGGATCTGGATGCGCTGTTCTTTGAAATGACAGGTGGTGAGAAATCGTGAGAGCGCTATTGTATCTGACAAAACGAAGTATGATCAACAATTTGAAAAAAGCAGTGAAAAAGCCGCTCACACTTCTGGTTGTGTTAGCCTGTGCGGCATATGCTGTTTTTCTGGCTGTGATGCTGGCAGAATTAGCAGTGCAGATGAAGTTTGACAGTGCAAAAGGAATGGTGATCATTCTGACAGTCTGGTCATTGTATTTGTTTTTGCTGAATTTTATGTCATATGCATCCAGAAAAGGAATTCTTTTCCGCCCGGCACATGCACATTTTATTTTCAATGCGCCTGTGGACCCAAAGGTCGTGCTGATCCATGGAGCCTGGATGAATTATCTGAGCAGTGTGGTGTTCTTTCTGATATTTATTATCGCAGGAATTACAGTTTTTGATGTCAGTCTGTGGAGAATTCTGCTGTTTGCGGGAATCTGTATCTGTAATCTGGCACTGGAGATCAGCCTGATGGTCTGCCTGTATTCCAGTGAACGGATTTCGGAGAAGGCAAGAGAATGGATCGGCCGTGGGATCAAGGTGTTTCTGCTTATGGTTACAGGACTGATCGTTCTGTATTTCTGGAAAAAAGGTGTATCTTTTGCAACAGTTTCTGCATTTTTTGACTGGCCGATTCTGCGGATGATTCCAATTATCGGATGGGAGATTTCCGCATTTCATCTGATTCTTTTAAGTCCGGATCTGCTCAATGCTGCAGGGATGGTTCTGTACATTCTGACGACGATCCTGTTTGTGATCCTGGCATACCGGATGCCGTGTAATGGAGATTATTATGAGGACGCGGCAAAATTTGCAGATACCTATGCAGAAATGATCAGGCGGAAGAAAAACGGCGAAATGGTCATGGGGCTGGAGGAGAAGAAGAAAAAATTCCGCCATATGACAGTCCGTTATCAGGCAGTCGGAGCAAAGGCAATCTTTTACCGCCAGCTTTTGGAATATCGAAAAGAAAGAACGTTTATTTTCTCGAAGATGACACTTTTGAATCTCGTGATAGGCATCGTTATGGCATTTGCGATGCGAGAGACAGCACAGGAAAGCGGGATCCCTCAGATTTTTCTGCTTGGAATTCTGGCATATATGACTCTGATCTTCAGCGGATATCTTGGAAAGTGGGAGACTGAGATTAAAACCCCCTATCTTTATCTGATTCCGGACAGTCCGGTGAAAAAGCTGTGGTACTCGACACTGATGGAACATGTGAAAGCATTTGTGGATGGAGTTTTACTCTGTGTGCCCATCGGAATCTTGTGGAAGGTAAATGTGTGGGAAGTAATCCTGGGGATCCTGATCTACACGATACTTCAGGCGAACCGGATGTACAGTAAGGTGCTGGCACAGTGCGTGGTGGGAGATGTGCTTGGACGTACCGGACAGGATGTGGTGAGAGCTTTTTTCCAGATGTTCGTGCTGGGGATCGGGGTGACGGCCGCAGCGCTGGCAGGAATCTTTATAAGTATGGATTTAGTCTTTCCAATCGCTCTGATTTATAGTATGATAGTAACTGTGATAATCGGTCTGATCGCAGCCATCCGTTTTGATTCCATGGAACAGATGGCGTAGACGGATGAAGCTGCATAGTGAAGGTAAAAGACAGGAGGAAAAAAGATGCTGAATGATAATTTTGTGACCATGGAAATCGGCAAGGCAAAGCACATTGCGCTGGTTGCTCATGATGGAAAAAAGAAAGAACTTGTAGACTGGTGTGACAGAAATAAAGAGATTTTGAAAGGACATTTCCTGTGCGGAACAGGAACAACGGCAAAACTGATCTCAGAGCGTACGGGACTTCCTGTGAAAGGATACTGCAGCGGTCCTCTCGGAGGAGACCAGCAGATCGGAGCAAAGATCGTGGAAGGACAGATCGATTTTATGATTTTTTTATGGGATCCTCTGGAAGCACAGCCTCACGATCCAGATGTAAAAGCACTGCTTCGAATCGCGGTTGTTTATGATATTCCGATCGCGAACAACCTTTCTACAGCAGATTTTATGCTGCAGTCAAAATATATGAATACGTCTTATGAGCGTAAGATTGAGAATTTCAATAAGACGATCCAGGATCGCGTGAAATCTATGAAAGAGTCAAAATAAATTTCTGAGGATTTAAATGTGAAGATTCTTAAAGGGGCTGTCGCACTAAGTTCATGAACTTAGTGCGACAGCCCCTTTAAAATAGAATTTGTCCATTATTTCCATTCGTGGCTGAGAATTCGCATCATAATAAAATCGCTGTATTCATTGTTGTAGTAATATGCCTCTTCCAGAATACCTTCCTGCTTGAATCCGATTTTTTTGTAGAATTCCAGTGCATCTGTGTTCAATCCTACGACTCCGATTGAGACACGATGCATTTCATACTTATTGAAGGCCATATCAAGCATGATACGAATTGCTTCTGTCCCGTATCCTTTATGCTGCATCTTTGGGTCGGGAATGATAATCGTAAGATCGGTCTGGTGCCATGCAGGAAATATCCGGAGCAGACCAGTTTCACCTATTATATTGCCGTCGAGGTCTGTAATCGTGAACCAAACCGAGTTTTTCGACTTATGGTCCACATTAATACAAGTTTTTACCTCTTCTTCATCGGTAGGCTTCTCAAAGCCGCATTGAAACATGACTTGCGGCTGATTGAACCAATAGGCAAAAAATGGCGCATCTTCTTCTCTTTGTTCACGCAAAATAATCCTTTTCCCTTTGATTTCTTTATTCATACGTTTTCACGAACCTTTCTTTTATTCCGGTAAATCTCGACTTGTTTAAAATCATATTTTACCATACAGACTTTAAGAAATCTATTCCGCAATTATTCACAACTGTGTCATGAATAATTGCGGATAAATTTTCAGACGAATATATGGTCAGTCCGGAAAGAAATAAGGATATCTTGAAAGGCTCGAAAAAGAATTAGATGCTGCTAATGTTGAGCATGTATTGTTTGAAGGAATTCGTCCAAATCCTACTGATATCAATGTCATGGTTTGTTGTTGACAGTGATCTGATGATGAGCGTTCCGTCAAAGTTTACTGCTTATCAGGATATGGATGCATTTTTCCATGCTTCTGAAACAGTAGTAAATATCAATCATCATCCTATGGCTGAAATGTTTGCTTTAAAAACAATAGAGTATGTTGCAAAATATCTTCCTCGTGCAGTAAAAGACGGAAATGACAAAGAAGCACGTGCATATATGGCTCTTGCCAACACATTTGCAGGTTATTATATGATGTATACTTCTGCCCACACAATGGAACATGCCATGGGAAGCTTTCATGATAAACTCGTTCATGGCGCCGGACTTATCGAAATTGCACATGCTTATTATGATTTCTTTGCTGAAAGAAAAG
>ENA-OYYN01000897-OYYN01000897.1-human-gut-metagenome-genome-assembly--contig:-NODE-897-length-13231-cov-7.665149_pt1 | contig 13231 bp, 9 predicted proteins | sample MGYA00243249_ERZ653449 | MGnify/ENA primary metagenome ERZ653449 (study PRJEB26926, sample SAMN06165159) | human gut metagenome | biome: ENVO:00009003; feature: ENVO:2100002; material: ENVO:00002003... | reverse complement strand
GTTCAGAATTTTTATTCATCTAAACACTTCTTCATCATATAACGAAATTTGTGCCAAATCATTTAATAAATCCTACTTTACATCTAAATTTAGGAATCTATCGACCATTCATTATAATCGTATTTTTCCTACCTCTAAAATTTTTCCATTTAATCTTTGATGGAAATATAATACTTCTCTTTGAATATATCCTTTAAATTTACTTGTCGATATGTTTCTTTTCTATAAGTAATAATGAGACATGTTCTATTTTTCCCACCATGTTTTTCGATATTCACTAGGCGTCCGCCCATACTTTTGTCGAAAAACTCTATTAAATGTCCTCTGGCTTTCAAATCCAGCTTCCAGATAAATATCTGTAATCTTTCTATCCGTATTTTCCAACAAAGAGGTCGCATAATTTAAACGAATTTCATTTAAGTATTGGTTGAAATTTGTATGAAAAATACCTGAAAAAATTTTTGATAGGGCAAACTTATTAGTTCCCAGAGCTGATGCCACTTTCCCAAGTGTAAGTTCCTCTTGAAAATGTGACAACAGATAGGTCATCGCTGCATATATCAGATCATTACTCCCCACACTATCTTTTTCTATGAATCGGAATGTTTCCCTGCACCGGTATAATATAATCTGCAAATAAGCCTGCCCCACAACCTCACTGACTTTCTGATCTTTTATCAGACAACTCAGGGCGTTTTTAACTTCTCTATGTAAATCTGCGCTGGCAATCACCGGGTTTTCCGGACATTTCTTCTGAAGAAGCGCCATAAACGGACCACTTAGTTCCAAAGAAGCATAAAACTGGTACACCTCATTTTCCCCCTTTGAAAACACCTGATAATGATGAATCAAATCTGGAAAAACAATAGCAAAATCCCCCTTTTCCATATGATACAACTCATATCCAATGCCAAGCTCCACCTCCCCTTTTGTTACATATACCAGTTCTATGGCATTGTGAAGGTGAGGGGGAACATGATGTGGTTTTTTCCTTATCATACTGAACTTTTCTTTTTTCTCTTCATAAGACGGCTGCATGATATTTCTTTCCCCTCTCAAGAATTGGCTACATTTCTTTTTGATATGGCACGCAGGTTTTCTGCCCATCCGATATAATAAACTCAGTAATCAGGAAAGGAGGAAAACCAGAATGAAAAAACTGATGAATTACTTACAGAAAGTCATGAATTTTTATGCGGTTTACTTCAATCATGCATACCGTCTTTCATAGACTTTTCCTGTAAAAGTTTCTCATTTGCCTTCTCTACATTCATCTTTGCCATAATAACGGTAATGATAAGCGTGATTACTACTGGAATCCATAAATACATGATCTGCAGCATCTGGATACAGGAATCAGACTGTACAGCCAGTGTGCCGTCAAAGCCACTGAAATCCAGAAGCCAGCCGGTAATGGCAATTCCAATTCCACCGCCCAGCTTAATACCAAGAGAAGTACAGGAATACATGGTTCCGTCTACTCTTTTATGCTTTGTGAGATATGTATATTCTGAGCAGGAAGCAATCACAGCATTCATATCCCCCTGCCATGGTCCCATACCAAAAGCTGCAATGCCAGTAAATAAAAGCATCAGTGGCACACTTCCCAGATAACCGGCTACTACGACCAGGGCTCTTCCAATCGTTCCAATCACGTATCCTGTAAGGTTCAGTTTATACATTCCTCTCCACTTTTCCACCAGCATCGGTGTAATGAGCAATGCAATAATCAGTGGAATATTAATGGCCCAGGAAAATACACCATACAGATTTTCATTGAACAGGATATACGTCATATAGTAAATACCCATATTCAGCATAGCAGTATAAATCTGCTGAAGGATATAGGTAGCACAGATCATAACATAGTATTTATTGGTAAACAACAGTTTTGCAGCATCCAGAAGGGAATATTTTTCATCATTTCCGGATTGTTTCCCATCATTTAATTCTTCTTCCGCTAATTCCTTTACAGAAAGTACAGAAATCGTATTGACAATCAATCCAATTACTGCATAGATAATCGCAACCGTTCTCCAGCCGGCAGCTCCGCCACCCATCCATTCTACAAAGCCAATGGTCAGAGACTGAATCAACAGACTTGTGGAAAAAGCAAAAATGAAGCGATAAGAACCCATCTGTACACGTTCTTTACTATTCTTTGTTACCAGGGCTGTCAGAGCAGAATACGCAATATTATTCGCTGTATAAAATACTGCATTTAACAGTGTATACGCAATAAAAAACCAGGCATACTGTGCAAATTCTCCCATATTTGCAGGTATTGCAAAAATAGCGACTAAGGTTACGGCACAGCCAATATAGCCATAGAGCATCCAAGGTCTTGCTTTTCCCATTTTACTCTTTGTTTTATCAATCAGGGTTCCAAAAAAAACATCCGTAATTCCATCGAATAACTTAGATACGGCAATCAAGGTTCCAATAATTCCCGGATTTAATCCTACTGTATTGGTAAGATAAATCATGACAAAAGAGGACAGGAGCGCATACACGACATTTCCTGCAATATCCCCAAAGCCATACCCAACTTTGTTATACCATTTTAAATACGTTTTCTCTTTCATGTGTTCCTACCATTCCTTCCCAAATAAAAACTTCATATCAAACGTAAAGGTTTCTTCTGTAAACTGGTACTCTTTCCGTAGTTCCGGACCACAGCTGTTGGAACCAATGCCGTTCTGTGCATAATCCAGACAGACAATGGTACTTCCCGATTTTTCCAATTCAAAATTGTGTGCCTTTCTCGTCAGTTCTTCCTGTGAGTAATAAGACACATTGAAGGAAAACGGCCTGGAAGATACTGCTGTAACGGTCTGATTCTCCTTTTCCAACATCAGATAATCACAATCTGTATGGCTTCCATTCTCCTGCGGGCAGATATAATCTTCATGCTGTTCCTCTACCGTTGTATCATACAATCCATGGCTGCAGGAACGGCATTTATCCCGATAACTTTCGTGCGGTCCCAATCCATAAAATTTCAGATTTTCATATTCTCCCCTCAAAAACAGGCGGATGCCAAATCTAGGAAGCTGCGGAAATTCCCTATCCTTTTTGACGTGCATTTTGACAGATATTTCTCCTGTCCTGTAAATCTTCCATACGGCCTCTATATCCAAAACTTTCTGAATTGCTACTGCAGCCACGGACACCGTACTGTAAATCCGAATTCCTTCCCCATTCATTTCCCAATGAGTATCGTAAGCCCTGGCTTTGCTCCGGTCATATCCGGCATCTATCCATTCTTGTTTGATCTTCCGGTCATTATCCGTAGGTGCTCTCCAGATATTCAGTTCCATAGGGGTTTCCAGAAGTTCCTCTCCATCTACACTTAATTGTTCAAATAAACCCGAAAGTTTATTGTAAACATAGAAGAATGTATCTGACTGGATGGAAAGAAAACGATCTGTTTCAGAAACCTGTACCTCTGCTTCTTTCTGTTCCTGAGTTTCCAACAAAGCTGTTGCCTGCTGGTTTCTTCCATCCTGATTTTTCAAAAGGATTTCATCAAATCCCATCCTACTGCCCTGCGCCATAACACTGGTACCGTGCTTTAAATGATAAGATACTTTCAAATAACATTTTCCGCTGTCTGGAACGGTAATATCCAACAAAATAGTTCCTTTCTTGTGAGGCAGTACAGACTCCTGCAAAATGAACTGTTTTTTCTCCAGCAGCTTTCCGTCACAGTTTACTTCGTATACCAAATAGATATAATCCTTTAAATCCACATAGTTCATATAGTTTTCCAGACACAGCTCCCCTGTTTTCTGACAGAAAGACACTACTCTTGCCGGACGGTACACATTCTGGTATTCCAAAAGCCCTGTATGGGGTGTTCTGTCCGGATATACCAGGCCGTCCATACAGAAATTCCCATCATGGACTTCTTCTCCAAAGTCACCTCCATAAAGGTACTTTTCTTTTCCATTAGCAGCCTGTCCCTGATAAATGGCATGGTCGCACCATTCCCACACAAAGCCGCCGCAGAGGACATCATACTCATAAATTATTTGAAAATAGTCTTCTAAATCTCCCGGTCCATTTCCCATGGCATGACAGTATTCAATCAACAGGAGAGGTTTGTCCGGTTTTTTGTCCATATATTCCTGAATTTCTTCCAGGGAAGGATACATCCGGCTGAAAATATCAATGTTACTGTAATCATATTTCCTTCTGTCGCTGCGATAAAAAGAACTTTCATAACAGGTGAGCCTTGTAGAATCAAACCCTTTTGTCCATTTTAAAGCCTCCTCAAAAGTACAGCCATAACCACATTCATTTCCCATAGACCAGATAATAATACAAGGGCGGTTCTTTTCCCTGTGTACACAAAGTTTTGTACGATCCAGAGTTGCCGGGATAAATTCCGGGTTGTCCGAGATCCGTTCATTCCATTTCCTGCTTACATTTTCCCAATTGGAATCTTTTAAATACTGGGACTGGGTTCCATGACTTTCATTGTCTGCTTCTGCAATCACAAAGAATCCATATTCATCACAGAGCTGGTAAAAATAAGGCACATTCGGATAATGGCTGCTGCGGACTGCATTGAAGTTGCTTTCTTTCATCATCTGCAGATCCTTCTTCATCTGCTCCAGTCCAATCACAAACCCTGTTACCGGATCGGAGTCATGACGGTTCACCCCTTTGAATTTGATGGCGGTTCCATTTACATAAAGGACTGCATCTTTGACACAGATTTCCCGGAGGCCAATCCGGTCTGTAATCACTTCCCCTTCCGTTTCCAGAACCAGAGTATATAAATACGGCTGTTCCGGATTCCACAGATTTGGCTCTTTTACAAGAATTACTGCTTTATGTGTATAAACAGTACCTGTATTTTCCTGAAATACCTGAGAAGCAATCTCCTTATGTTCTGCATCATACAAAGTAAGTTTTGTTGGCACTGCCTTTCCCTGATAACTAGCCTGTACTGTAATTACTGCCTGTTCCTCCTGGATTTCGGTAGTTGTAAAGTAGTCATAGACCACATTTTCCGGGCGGTTCACAAAATACACATCCCGGAAGATTCCACTCATTCGAAATTTATCCTGATCTTCCAGATAAGTTCCATCACACCATTTCAGAACCAGTACCGCCAGCGTATTCTCCCCATTTTTCAGAACTTCCGTCACATCAAATTCACTTGTGGCATGGGAAACCTGACTGTAACCTACATACTTTCCATTTACCCAGACATAAAAGCAGGAATCCACCCCTTCAAAATTCAGATATGCTCTGGGCGCCTCCTCTGGTATTTCATAGTAAAATTTCCTGACATAGGCTCCGCATGGATTCTCCTGTGGAACATAAGGCGGATCCAGTGGAATCGGATACCTCACGTTAGTATACTGGTGGCTGTCATACCCGTAATTCTGCCACACCCCCGGCACCTCTACCTGTGTAAATCTGCTGCAGTCATATCCTTGTTCGTAAAATTTTTCCTGCAAATCGTAGATACTGTTAAAATACTGAAACTCCCATGTTCCATTCAGACAGATAACCCGATCTGAAGAAAAACGATCCTCTACCAGTGGTCCCATATCATGGGAAGCTGGCATATAATATGCTCTGCTGGGCATGGTGTTTTCATGCATTATTTTTAAGTCCTCGTAATGTCTTGGCACGATCATAATATTTTCCCCCTTTATTTTTATGATTTTTCCTTTGGTTTATCATTATTTTACGCTATTTTTACACTATTCGTCCATAAACTCTATTGGACAAAACATGCACGAAATGATACACTATCTTTAACAGAAGCCTACTTGTTTAAAGGAGGTGCGAGACGCATCATGTATATCAACTCTGGTTATCTGCATAATTCATTATTGGATTTTAAAGATAAGAGCAAACCACTAGTAGTGGGAAGCTGTGGGACATACCGGCTGATCCACCAGCCCAAGCTTCCCACGTATCGCCCCCGGGGAAGGATTGACTATCAATTGCTTTATATTGCTGCAGGGAAAGGTCATTTCTTTTTGAATGGCAAGGAAGAGATTATAGAGGCCGGACATATGATTTTATACAAGCCACGGGAAATGCAAAGATATGTTTATTATGGGACAGACCAGACAGAAGTTTACTGGGTTCATTTTACCGGTAATAATGTAAAAAATATTTTAAGAGAATGCCATTTGTTTGAATCCGGACAGATTATCCAGACTGGAAACTCTACGGAATATCATCAGATTTTCCGAAAAATGATTCAGGAACTCCAGCTTACCCGTCCTCATTATGAAGAATACTTATCTCTCCTGCTCAGGGAACTGTTCCTTCTGATTAGCCGCCAGGCTCCTATGGGCATCTCTTCCCAGAACCGGATGTTGCAAAAAGAAATGGAAGAAGCTACACAGTATTTTAATGAACATTTTGCAGAAGAAATATCGATTGAGCAGTACGCCATGGACAAACACCTCAGTATCAGCTGGTTTATCCGAAGCTTTAAACGTTACAATAGCGTAACTCCCATGCAGTATATACTAAATCTCCGGATCACAAATGCAAAGACACTGCTCCGGACTACTACATATTCTGTATCCGAGGTGGCATCCATCGTTGGGTATAATAATCCGCTGTATTTCAGCAGACTGTTCAAAAAACAGACGGGACTTCCTCCATCGGAATTTCGGAATAATAAGATTTAGGAAAGTGCATAGTTTCAAATCAATTTTATATTATAGACGTAAAACTTCTTTATATCCAATCTGCTCTTCCAAAAATGTATTTCCCGTTTTTTGTTTTGCCATAATGCTTCTCCTAAAAAAATTTTATTCTGCCATACTTTACCTGTTCTGAAAAGGTCGTAGCGTTTAAAATATATCCCTCCGACGAATCGCAAGAAAAAAGCAAGAATATAAATCTGTCATTTTCACAACTCTATGTTAAAATATTCTTACTTATACTACGAAGGGAGAAATCTATTTTTGTCGAAAGCAACACTATTTGACAACCGTATCAAAAAGTACGCTTACTGTAAGCCGCCAGAAATCTACCGGGATCTTGGTACATCTGTCCTTGGGCTATCCAAAGAACAGGTGGATGCAATGCGGGAAAGATATGGCAAAAACAGTTTTCAGGAACGTAAAACAGATACCACCATCCAGCGATTGCGGCGAGCGTTTATTAATCCATTTCATGTGATTCTATTTATTTTAGGTATTGTTTCTCTTGTTACCGATGTTTTTATGGCCTCTAATTTTACACGGAATGCTACTACTGCCCTTATCATTTTTTCCATGATTGTAATCAGCGGTATCATCCGTTTAATTCAGGAGCTGCGAGCGAAAAGCACAGCCGAACAGCTTGACCGTTTGATTCACGAAAAGGTTACCGTAAGACGGAATGGGGAACTACGGGAAATTCCCGGTGAAGAATTAGTAGTAGGCGATCTGATTCTGTTTTCTGCTGGTGATCGTGTTCCAGCGGACATCCGGCTGACAAAGGTAACCGATCTATTTATTTCCCAGGCCGCTATCACTGGAGAAAGCGCCATTTTGGAAAAAAGCTGCCGTACACTTTGTTACAAAGAGCAGGAACCCATAACACAATTGGAAAATCTTGCGTTTATGGCGACCACAGTTATCAGCGGAAAAGGGGAAGGCATTGTACTGGCTGTAGGAACGGATACGCTGTACGGAGGATTTACCAAACCGGATTCCGAAGATAAAAATGCTTTTCAAAAAGGAGCCAATTCCATTGCCTGGGTCATGATCCGGTTTATGGCAGTTCTGGTTCCCATTGTATTTCTTATATTGGGAATCACAGGTGGAAAGTGGCTGGAATCCTTTGCATTCGCACTGTCTGTAGCGGTAGGGCTGATGCCGGAAATGCTCCCCATGGTCATCACTGCCTGCCTTGCAAAAGGAAGCCTTGCTATGGGTAAAAAACAGACCATCATCAAAGATCTGAACGCCATGCAGAGCTTTGGAAGCATGGATGTGCTTTGTATGGATAAAACAGGAACACTGACCAATGAAAGTGTCCTGCTGGAATATTATATGGATATTCTGGGCAATGAAAATACAGAGGTCCTGGATCTGGCTTATCTGAACAGTTCCTATCATTCCGGCGTCCGTAATCCCATTGACAATGCCATTCTTGCCTGTAAATCCATGCCAGGCAGGGAAATCCATTATGCCAAGCTTCTGACAGAATATCAGAAGGCAGATGAAATCCCCTTTGACTATACCCGTAAGTTTGTCAGTACCCTTGTGCAGGACAGTACCGGAAACAGCCATCTGATTATGAAAGGGGATATTGCACACATCCTTTCCCGATGCAGTCATGTAGAATATCGGGGAACACGACTTCCTATGGAGAAAGATGCCAGACAAAGCGTATTTTCTGTGGTAGGGGAAATGTTGCAGGATGGGATGAAGGTTATTGCTGTGGCTCGGAAACATGTGGGAACACGAAAGGAAATCACACCTGACGATGAAAAGGATATGACTTTGGTTGGTTATCTGTCTTTCTTTGATGCCCCAAAACAGACGGCAAGCGAATCCATAACAGCACTGAAGAGATTAAAAGTAATCCCGAAGATCCTGACCGGAGACCAGGCAGCCATTGCGCTATCCGTCTGCCGCCGGGTTGGAATCTCTGCGGAACATATCCTGACCGGCACCCAACTGGATGAGATGACAGACTGTGAACTAAAAAAGGTGGTAGAAGAAACCCATGTTTTTGCAGAGCTTACTCCCGGTCAGAAAGTGCGTCTGGTTTCTGCACTCAAAGAGAATGGTCATACCGTTGGATTTCTTGGGGATGGGGTCAACGACATTCCTGCACTAAATGAGGCAAATGTGGGGATTTCTGTAGATACAGCAGTGGACGCCGCCAAAGATGCTGCTGATGTTGTACTGCTGCAAAAAGACTTAAATGTATTGGAGCAGGGTGTCCTGGAAGGGCGAAAGACTTTTACCAATATGCTGAAGTATATTAAAATCACTGCAAGTTCCAACTTTGGAAATATTTTTTCCATCATTTGTGCCAGTGCATTTTTACCGTTTCTTCCTATGACCTCCATCCAGATCCTGCTTCTGAATCTGTTATATGATACGCTGTGTATCGTACTTCCCTGGGACAATGTAGATGAGGAAGAAATACTGTCCCCAAGAGACTGGTCCGGCAAGACACTGAAACAGTTTATGCTTTCTTTCGGACCGATCAGTTCCCTGTTTGATATTGTGACTTTCCTGTTTTTGTATTATTTCCTATGCCCTGCACTGTGCGGAGGGGCAACTTACCTGCAGCTTACCGATCCTTCCCTGAAACTTCAGTACGCTGCTTTATTCCAGACAGGCTGGTTTTTGGAGTCCATGTGGACACAGGTTTTGATCCTGCATTTCCTGCGTACTGCCAAAATCCCGTTTCTCCAAAGCAGGGCATCTGCACCGGTCATCTCTATCACTTTGGTAGGGATTCTTGCTTTTACAGCCCTTACGTTTACCAGTGGGGCATCACTGTTTGGACTGACAAAATTACCGCTTTGGTATTTTGCCTTTTTGCTGCTTGTGGCATTTTTCTATATGCTGCTAAGTTCCGTAACCAAATATTTTTATAAGAACAAATATCAAGAGTTGATTTAAAGGAGGCGTTCATGATGAAAAAGAATATCAGTTATATTCCCATGGATCATGCCCTTGAAATCTGGCTCTTGGAAAAATTATTAAGGGAACCGCCGGAAAGTGCTTATACAAAAGAGCTTCTTTCCGGTATTCAGGACATGATAAGCGGTGAAGTATCCTCGCTGTTATTAGGAGCCTTAGAAGATACAGAGGTGGCCATTGGTGTACACTCGGATGAACTTCTGATCGGTGATCTGGAAATTCATCCAAGGAGTCGGAAAATCCTAATGAAAGGTTCTGAAATCAGCCTGACACCAACGGAATTCGATATTTTATATTTTCTTGCTAAGATGCAAATTTCGCCCGACCGGTGTGAATATTTCGTTTGAAACGGTGTGAGCACATTGTTCCACCGGTGTACCTGCTCGGAATATCGGTGTGAGACTTATTGTGGTATAGTTTTCTCGTGGTAAAAACAAATGAGAAAGGAGCATACAATTATGCAAAACTGTACTACAATTCTTGGAATCATCGATATGCGTCAACGTGGCATATCCTATGATGATTGCCGTAGCCGATACAAAGTTGGCTGCAGCACAATTACTCTGATCATGAACCGCTTCAAAGAATCCGGCAAAGATCTTGATACGCTGAAACAAATGTCGGCAGAGGAAGTGGAACATCTATTCTTTCCTCCCGAAAACCTCCGCAGAAAAGATGATTCCGTTATGCCTGATTACCAAGCCGTCTATGAGCGGCTAATTATGCCAGGAAGCAAAGCAAATCTCTTTTATCTGTGGCTAAAATACAAGAAGGACTGTCCTTCCGGTTATCAATATACACAGTATTGCCTGTATTTTAAACGCTTCGTTGAAAAGCATTACGGCTCGGAAGCTGTCAGCATGGTCGTGGAACGGATTCCAGGAGAAAAGGTTTACATCGACTGGGTCGGTGATCAACCGGAAATTCTTGTGGATTCATCAACTGGTGAAATAAAAAAGGTACATTTTTTTGTTACAACTGTTGGAGTAAGCAACCTTATTTATGCGGAAGCCTTTGAGGATGAAAAACTGCCCAACTTCATTGCCGGTACTGTTCATGCATTGGAGTCCTATGGTGCAGTGCCTAAATATCTCGTACCAGACAACTTAAAAACTGCAATCACCAAGCATACCAAGGATGAACTGGTAATCAATAGTGTCTATCAGGACTTAGAGAATTTCTACGATGTAGTAATCCTTCCACCACCGCCTCGCAAGCCGAAGGGAAAACCAACGGTGGAGAAGTACGTTCAGTTTCTGGAGACACATCTGTTGGAAGACCTGAAAGAAAAAGTTTACTACAGTATCGAAGATATCAATCGTGATGTACGGCAAAAAATAGCGGACATCAACAACGAGAAAAGGACCTCCCAGTCCCTTTCCAAAATGGAAAGTTTCCTTCGATATGACAAACCACAGATGAAGCCACTTGCCGGTGAATCCTTCTCGCTGTGTGATTATAAATACTTTGCCCGTGTACCGAATAATTACCATCTGTTGTATGATGACCACTATTATTCAGTATTGTACACGTATTATAATCAGCCTGCAATTCTTAAGGCTACAATGGCAGAGGTACGAATCTGCGACCGGAATAACAAGCTGATTTGTACCCATAGAAGGTCCTACAAGGACTTTCCCAAATACATCACCAAGCCGGAGCACATGGCTCCAGAGCATCAATACTACAAAGAAGTGAATTCTAAAGATGGCGCTTATTACAGACGATGGGCCTCGAGTATCGGTCCATATATGGGTAAACTTATTGATTCCGTGCTTCTTACACCTCAGCACGAAGAACAAGCCTATAATAGTTGTAACGGCATTCTTCATATGTGTAAGAATCAATCCAGACTTTTGCTGGAAGATATCGCAAAAACATGCGTGGAAAGTAATGCCTGTAGGTATTCTTATTTCAAAAAGCTCCTGAAAAATATGCAGGACAATCATTCGGTACCGACTACATCCTCACTTCCAGAGCATAGTAACTTACGAGGGAAGGAGGAGTATCGATGATAAATAAAAACCAAATTTCCACAGAGGACTACGAAATCTGCAGTAAGCTTAAAAGTATGCGGTTCTCCGGTATGGCAGAAGCATTGGAGGAAGTGTTTGCAGATCCCAATGCAGAACTTCTTCCATTCAGAGAAAAAATACAGCGTATCGTAGATGCTGAATGGAATCTGCGCTATTTCAAGAAACTGAATCGTTTTATCAAAAAGGCAACCTTGAAATATCCCGCTGCTGATCTGGATGAAACGCTTTATAATCCGGAACGACAGCTGGATGTGCGCATCATAGAGGAACTTTCCAAATGTGAATGGATTGAACAGGGAAAAAATCTTGTCATAACAGGAAAAACCAGTTCCGGTAAAAGCTACCTTGCCAATGCACTTTGTATTTGTGCCTTGCGGCAGTTCAAGACAGTCCGGTACATGAAGGCTAGCCAGTTGATAAATGAGTTGTCCAAAGCAGAAAAACTCGACACTTATCAAGAAGAACTGAATCTGTTCGCTGGCTATGATCTTCTTGTCGTTGACGATTTTGGATTGATGAACATGGATGTTAATAAGTGCCGAAACTTATTTGAGGTATTCGACAGCAGAGATCCTCATAAATCCATCCTTGTAATCTCTCAGTTCCCTGTACCTGCCTGGTATGACATGTTTCAGGATCATACTTATGCAGAGGCGTGCCTTGCACGCATGCTTAGTGGAGCCTATCGTTTGGAGATGAATGGTAAGAACATGAGAGATATGGAACCTATTAACAAGTAACAACAAACGGATAACGCACCGCTGGTGCGAGCCTCTTACACCGCTGACGCGGGAAAGGGGCTCCATTTATCCGAAATGTGCACCTTTCGGCGCACAAGGAACAAACGTGTTATCTCCGATATATAATTTACCCACATTTTGCGTATGAAAACCGTCCACATCTTTTATCTTTTAGCGGACTAATTGTTTCAAGCACACGTTTTTAATCAATATATTCCGGCAGTGGTAACTGTACCAGTATTCCATCAACAGTATCATCCGTATTTAATTCTCGTATTTTAGATAAAAGGTCATTCTCTGAAATATAATCATATCTCAAAGTAGTGTTGAGTATTCCAACTTCCTCACAATCCTTACTTTTCCTTTAACATACGCATTACTTGCTTGGTTATTACCTACTAAGATGACCACTAGTTTAGGTAATCTTTGATTTTTTTCTTGCAATTTATCAATATCTCCTTTTATTTTGCCTTTAATTTTTTCTGATATATCTTCTATAACTATAAATGAGCAAGTTCGTGATTTTGCATAAAAGAAAGGCACCTTGAATTCGATAGTGTTGTATAATGAAAGTGACAAAACAAACATTTGCAACATTTACGAAAGAAGGTGCCTCTTGCAAATACTATACATCATTCCTCGTTCATATACAACCAGTTTAAGAAATTAAACTTATGCAAATTTTATTCAAATCGAGTGGTGAACCACCTCATGAGCATCCTGATTAGCATATTTATTTCAGGATATCATGGAAAAACCACGGATTTTGCTAAAAACAGTTCCTGCCACAGAACTACGATTGCCCATTTCCTCAATTCCG
>ENA-OYYN01000893-OYYN01000893.1-human-gut-metagenome-genome-assembly--contig:-NODE-893-length-13255-cov-4.330000_pt1 | contig 13255 bp, 10 predicted proteins | sample MGYA00243249_ERZ653449 | MGnify/ENA primary metagenome ERZ653449 (study PRJEB26926, sample SAMN06165159) | human gut metagenome | biome: ENVO:00009003; feature: ENVO:2100002; material: ENVO:00002003... | reverse complement strand
GGGCTGGCTTGCCGTACCGCTGCTCTTCGTGGCAGTGATCGGAACGGTAAACGGAGTAAACTTTACCGACGGACTGGATGGTTTGGCTTCCAGCGTGACGATCATGGTGGCGGTCTTCTTTTCCGTGGTGGCTATTGGGACAGGCAGCGGGATTGAGCCGATTACCTGTGCAGTAGTGGGCGGACTGATGGGATTTTTGCTGTTTAATGTATTTCCGGCGAAGGTTTTCATGGGAGATACCGGGTCGCTGGCGCTGGGGGGATTTGTGGCAGGTACTGCTTATATGCTGCAAATGCCGCTGTTTCTTCTGATCGTAGGTCTGATCTATCTGGTGGAAGTACTTTCCGTCATGATCCAGGTGACCTATTTTAAGGCGACGCACGGAAAGAGATTTTTTAAGATGGCGCCTATTCATCATCATTTTGAACTGTGCGGCTGGTCAGAGACGCGGATCGTGGCGGTATTTTCCATCGCCACGGCGATCCTCTGCATGATCGCCCTGCTGGGACTGTAAAAGGAGTAAAGATATGGAGTGGAACAAAAAGAGAGTGCTGGTGTTCGGCACCGGGATCAGCGGAATCGGCGCTGCCAATCTTCTGATCCGGATGGGAGCCGGAGTCCTGCTCTATGATGGAAATGAAAAATTAAAAAAAGAAGAGATTCTGGCGAAACTGGAGCCGGGAGCGCAGGTGGAAGTGATTCTGGGAGAACTGTCCCGGGAAGAGAGCGCGCGGCTGGATCTGGTTGTCCTAAGTCCGGGTGTTCCCACAGATCTGCCCCTGGTGAAGGAGTTAGAAGAGGCGGGGCTTCCCATCTGGGGAGAGGTAGAACTGGCCTATGCAGTGGGACAGGGCCGGGTACTGGCCATCACCGGAACCAATGGCAAGACGACGACGACGGCGCTTCTGGGGAAGATTATGGGAGATGATCAGGACAGTGTCTTCGTGGTGGGAAATATTGGAACGCCTTACACCTCTGCGGCGCTTCAAATGAAGCCGGAGAGTGTGACGGTGGCTGAGATCAGCAGTTTTCAGCTGGAGACGATCCACCGCTTTCATCCGCAGGTCAGCGCTATCTTAAATATTACGGAGGATCATCTGAACCGTCACCACACGATGGAAGAGTATATCCGGGTGAAAGAGCGGATCGCGGAAAACCAGACGGCGGATGAGGTCTGTGTTTTGAATTATGAGGATCCGATCCTGAGAAATTTTGGCAGACAGATGAAATGCAAAGCGCTCTATTTTTCCAGTGAGAGGGAACTTGAGGAAGGGATTTTCTTAAGAGACGGCAAGATCGTGCTGCGCTGGGACGGAACAGAGCAGGAAATCGTCCGGACGGAAGAGCAGAAGCTTCTGGGAAAGCACAACTTTGAAAATATTATGGCGGCTGCGGCGATGGCTTACTGCGCCGGAGTGCCGAAAGAACAGATCAGAAAAAGTATCTGCGAATTTACAGCTGTGGAACACCGGATCGAGTATGTGACGGAGAAAAACGGCGTAGCTTATTACAATGATTCCAAGGGGACCAACCCGGATGCGGCCATTAAGGGGATTCAGGCGATGAACCGCCCCACTTATCTGATCGGCGGAGGCTACGACAAGGAATCCTCCTATGGAGAGTGGATCCGGGCCTTCGACGGGAAGGTGCGCTGTCTGGTACTGATCGGACAGACCAGGGAAAAGATTGCTGCCGAGGCGGAAAAACAGGGATTTACGGATATTGTGCTGGCAGACAGCCTGGAAGAAGCGGTCAAGATCTGCGCGGAAAAAGCGAAGCCGGGGGAGGCGGTGCTGCTGTCGCCGGCCTGCGCCAGCTGGGGGCAGTTTGATAATTATGAACAGAGGGGCCGGATGTTTAAAGAGTATGTGCGGGCGCTCTGAAGAGGAGATACATAATTTGTTTTTCACCGTCATAAGCTGTTAAAAACAGCCGGGCGGTGGGCTATGAGAGAGGAAAAGAAAAAGGATCAGGGAAAGCTGGACTGCTGGCTTTTGTTTCTGGTTCTTTTTTTTGTGGTTTTCGGCCTGGTTCTTCTGTACAGCACCAGTGCCTATAATGGGAGGGTGAAGTTCCATGATCCCGCCTATTATTTTAAAAAACAGCTGTTTGCAGCTGCACTGGGGGGAGGAGTGCTCTATCTGGTATCCAGAATGGATTATCACCGGATTGCCCGTTTTTCTCCCGGATTTTATCTTTTGTCCCTCCTGCTTTCTCTGGCAGTACTTTTTGTGGGAAAAGAGATTAATGGCTCCAAAAGATGGCTTTCTCTGGGACCGCTTTCTTTCCAGCCGGCGGAGTTTGCCAAGATGGCAGTGATCCTGCTTCTGGCCTGGTATGTGAGCGGCAGGGCGAAGGACACGGAGAACTTCCGGTTTATGTGCCGGGTTCTGCTGCTGATCCTTCCCATCGTGGGACTTGTGGGAACCAACAATCTGAGTACTGCCATTATCATTCTGGGGATTGGTGTTATGAGTATTTTTGTTTCCCATCCCCGCTATCTGCCCTTCGTGGGAATGGGAGGAGCAGGGATTGCCTTTATTGCGGTTTTTCTGAGCATGGAAAGCTACCGGCTGGAACGTCTGGCAGTCTGGCGTGATCCGGAAGCGTATGAGAAGGGATTTCAGACGATCCAGGGGCTGTATGCCATCGGAAGCGGAGGGCTCTTCGGCCGGGGGCTGGGGAGCAGCATGCAGAAGCTGGGATTTGTCCCGGAGGCTCAGAATGATATGATTTTTTCTATTATCTGCGAGGAACTGGGACTGGTGGGGGCGCTGATCCTGATGGGAGCCTTTGGACTGCTGCTCTGGAGGCTGATGGTGCTCTCCATCCATGCGCCGGATCTTCTGGGAAGTCTGATCTGCGGCGGAATTATGGGGCATATGGCGATGCAGGTCATCTTAAATATTGCGGTTGTCACCAATACCATTCCCAATACGGGGATCACGCTTCCCTTTATCAGCTACGGGGGGACTTCGGTGCTTTTTCTGATGGCAGAGATGGGGCTGGCGCTCTCGGTGGGAAGACAGGAGAAAGGATAGGCACCAACGGGATGGGGCGGGCATAAGATAATATATAGGAGAAGATACGGGGGGCATGGCGTGGAAACGATCAGGATAGAAGGAGGGGTTCCGCTGGAAGGGCGGATTTCGGTTCAGGGATCTAAAAATGCGGCGCTTCCCATTATGGCGGCAGCGATTCTGCAGGAAGGTGTTTCCGTGCTGGAGGGATGTCCCAGGATTTCCGACGTATTTTGTATGGAAAAGATTTTGCAGGCGCTGGGGGCAGAGACATCCTGGGAAGGGCATACGCTGACGCTGGACTGCAGACAGATCCGCAAGGTGCAGGTACCGGCGGGCTTTGCCGGTCAAATGCGTTCTTCCATTATGCTGATGGGAAGTATGCTGGGGCGAGCCGGAGAACTTACCATTGCCTATCCGGGCGGCTGTACCATCGGGGCGAGGCCCATCAACTGGCATCTGGAGATATTAAAAGAGATGGGAGCCGTGATTCTGGAGGAGGGGGAGCGGCTGAGGGCAGTCTGCCGGAAGCTGAAAGGATGTCGGATCCGTCTTCCATTTCCCAGTGTGGGCGTCACGGAAAACGGGATCCTGGCGGCGGTGCGCGCAGAAGGGGTGACGGTTCTGCAGGGCTGTGCCAGAGAACCGGAGATCGTTCATCTCTGCCGCTTCCTTCAGAAAATGGGGGTGGCAGTTGAGGGGGCGGGGACTTCCTGCATCCGCATTGAGGGAGGAGGAAGTCTGCAGAGTGTGCGGTTTGAGATTCCCCGGGACAGGATTGCGGCCGGGACGTACCTGTATGCCGGGGCAGCCACCAGGGGATATGTGGAGCTTGAGGGGGCGCCGGTGGACGAAATGGGTGCGATTCTGGAGGTATATAAGAAAATGGGTGGACAATACACCGTAAATGGTGTTACACTAAGAGCAGACAGCGCCTTGGTGAGGCATCCCCTCCGGGGGATTCAGACGGCAGGTTATCCCGGTTTCCCCACAGATATGCAGTCGCCGCTTCTGGCGGTACTGTGCACTGTGCCGGGGCGCAGCCAGATCTGTGAGAATATATTTGAAGACAGATATAAGATCGTGCCGGAACTGGAAAAAATGGGGGCGGAAATAGAAGTCTGCGGAAGGCAGGTCTGTATTCTGGGCGGAAGGCCGTTAAGGGGAGTCTGCACGGCGGCCCGGGAACTCAGGGGCGGAGCAGCACTGGCTCTGGCAGCACTGGCAGCCCGGGGAACAACGGCCATCGGCGGATGGAATTTTGTAGAACGGGGATATGAAGACTTTCCGGGACAGATCAGAAGTCTGGGCGGAAAGATTGTAAGGGAACACAGGTGAGAGTATGCGGGCATCGCAATATAAGAAAAAACTGGATAAAAAAACGCTGTATATCGCCATTGGCATCCTTGCCGGTGTCCTGCTGATCAGCGTTTTCGCTTTTTTTATGGCATTTCGCATCACCTCGGTGGAAGTGGTGGGAAACACCAGATATACGGATGAGGAGGTGGAGAAAATGGCTCTGAAAGGGCCTTTTTCCTTCCACTCGCTCATCGTGATCTGGCAGGATAAATATCAGGAAGTGACGGATATTCCGTTTATTGAGTCTTTTGAGCTGGAGAGGATCAGCAATCACAAGATCCGTATCCATGTGAAGGAGAAACTTCCGGTGGGATATGTAAAGAGCAACGGGCAGAAGCTTTATTTTGACAAAGATGGAACGGTGGTGGAGATCGCTTCGGACAGCGGAACGGATCCGGCGGACGGGACTTCCCCTGAAGAGGGGGAGAACGAACCGGAGACGGTACAGCCGGTGGAGAGCCAGGATTCCGGGGAAGATACAGCGGAGACCGAGCCGGAATTTCACGCGGCGGTGACGGATGTGCCGCTGGTGGAAGGGCTGGAGACCCAGTCTGTGCTGGTAGGCGAGAAGCTTCCGGTGGAAAATGAGGATGTTTTCGGAACCATGATGGGTATTACCCGGATGGTGGATAAATTTGAAGTGATACCGGATAAGGTGGTATTTGACGAATCCTATAACGCTACGCTGTATTACGGAAATATCCGGGTCCTTCTGGGACAGGATACCCTGCTGGAGGAGAAAATCGCCCGGGTAGCCGCAATTCTTCCCAAGCTCTCCAACGAATCGGGAGAACTTCATCTGGAGGAATTTACTTCCGGAACCACGCAGATTATTTTCTCCCGGGATAATGTGCCGGGAGGCGTACAGAAAGATCAGCCGGAGGTGGTTGTCCAGGGAACCAACGAGGGAGGCGGCAACGGCGGAGCCTCCGAAGAAGGGGACGGCGCGGAAGGCGGCGGAAATGGATAAAAAGGGTATGAATTTTTTATGAAAAATCAAAAAAATAGTTGATTAATGGCAAAAAAAAATATATGATATATCTATATGAACTTATTGAGATAAGGCAAAAGTACCCGAGGGGAATAAATAAGCGCAGAGCGCAAAAGGAGGAAGTACTTTGTTAGAGATTATGACAAATGAGACTGAGTCATCTGCAAAGATCATAGTGATCGGTGTGGGTGGTGCAGGAAATAATGCAGTCAACCGCATGGTGGAAGAGACGATCGGCGGTGTGGAATTTGTAGGAATTAACACGGATAAGCAGGCACTGACCCTGTGCAAGGCACCCACCGTTCTTCAGATTGGGGAGAAGCTGACCAAAGGACTGGGCGCAGGAGCACAGCCGGAGGTAGGCGAGAAGGCTGCAGAGGAGAGCGCAGAGGACATCAAGCATCTGATCGAGGGTGCGGATATGGTTTTCGTAACCTGTGGTATGGGCGGCGGAACAGGAACTGGAGCTGCTCCGGTTGTTGCAGGGCTTGCCAAGTCTATGGGAATCCTGACTGTAGGAGTTGTGACAAAGCCCTTCCGTTTTGAGGCAAAAACCCGGATGACCAACGCACTGTCCGGTATTGAAAAACTGAAAGAAAATGTAGATACGCTGATCGTGATCCCCAACGACAAGCTGCTGGAGATCGTTGACCGCCGGACAACCATGCCGGAGGCCTTGAAGAAGGCGGATGAGGTGCTGCAGCAGGCCGTTCAGGGAATCACTGACCTGATCAATCTGCCGGCTCTGATCAACCTGGATTTCGCAGATGTACAGACCGTCATGATCGACAAGGGCATTGCCCACATCGGTATTGGAGAGGCCAAGGGAGACGACAAGGCACTGGAGGCTGTTCAGCAGGCTGTGTCCAGTCCGCTGCTTGAGACCACGATCCAGGGTGCAAGCCACGTTATCATCAACATTTCCGGTGACATTTCTCTTCTGGATGCCAACGATGCGGCAAGCTATGTACAGGATCTGGCAGGAGAGAATGCCAATATTATCTTTGGTGCAATGTACGACGACTCTGTTACAGATACAGCGCGTATTACCGTTATTGCAACCGGTCTGGATGATGCAACGGCAAAGGTGGCAAGCGTAAATGAATCTGCAAAGAAGAGAGAGGCGGTAAAAGAGGCTCCGAAGGCGGCGTCCACCGGGAGTACCGGTAATACGTTCTCTCAGGGATTTACCATGCCGACGTTCCAGATGCCGCAGCAGGCAGCGCCGACCACAAGCAATGTGCCGAAGAAGGACATCCAGATCCCGGATTTCCTGAGGAACAGAAGATAAACTGAAGAGAAACAGCACAGGGCGGCAGATCGGAAGATTTTCCGTTCTGTGCTTCTTTTGCGCTCACATCCCCCTGGGGGGCTTGTGGGCGTTTTTCTCTTTTGATAAAATAATGGGAAAGTTTAAGAGACAGAAGAAGAGGAAAAAGAATGGCAGAAGAGTTATTGAATCAGATAGAAGCTTACTGGAGTACCCGGCCGGAGGGGTATTCGGAGGTAAATGAAAAAGAGCTGGCGGGGGAGCAGAAAAGAGCGTGGCTTTCGGTTCTCGAGGAACATTTTCCGGCAGGAGAAAAGAGGAAGATGAAGATCCTGGATGTGGGAACCGGGCCGGGGTTCTTTCCGGTGATCCTTGCCCGGGCAGGCTATGCGGTGACAGCTGTGGATTATACGCCCGGGATGCTTAAGAAGGCCGGAGAAAATCTGAAGAAATACGCGGGAGACAGAGCCGGAGAAGTGACCCTGCTCCGCATGGACGCCCAGGATCTGTCTTTTGCGGATGAAACTTTTGATGTGGTGCTCTCCAGAAATCTTACCTGGAATCTGGAAAATCCGGAGCAGGCCTACCGGGAGTGGTACCGTGTACTGAAACCGGGCGGTATCCTTCTGAACTTTGATGCGAACTGGTACGGCTACCTCTATGACGGGGAAAAAAGGAAAGCTTACGAGCAAGACCGGGTCAATGTGGAAAAGTCGGCCCTGGAAGATCATTATCTGTGTACGGATATCGATGCCATGGAGAAAATTGCCCTTCAGGTACCGCTCTCCCGGATCGGCAGACCCGACTGGGACCGCCGGGTGCTGGAAGAGACAGGATTTCAGGGAATCCGGACGGATGAGGATATCTGGCAGAGGCTCTGGAGCAGGGAGGAAAAGTTAAATTACGGATCAACTCCCCTCTTTTTGATCTGTGCGGGAAAGGGAGAAGAATAGATGGATGGAAGAATTACAGTAGGAGGCTTAAGTGCCGAACCCGGAGAGAAAGTCATGGGAGAGGTCTCCCTGGCAGAGGGAAGGTTCCGGATTCCTGGGGCAATCCTCCGGGGGAGAGAGCCGGGCAGGACGGTGCTCATTACCGGCGGAATTCACGGCGGAGAATATGTGGGGATTGAGACGGCCATTGAGCTGGCTGAGCGGCTGGAGACGGAACGGGTCTGCGGCACTATTCTGATCCTGAAGGCAGTCAGCCGGACAGCCTTCGAGGGCAGAAAGGGCAGTATGGGACCTTCTGACGGGAAGAATCTGAACCGGGTTTTTCCGGGAGATCCGGACGGGACAGAGACAGAGGCGCTGGCCTGGGCGCTGAATCAGGAAATTTTTCCGCTGGCAGATTATTATATTGATCTGCACAGCGGGGATGATTATGAGCAGCTGACCCCCTACGTGTACTATGCGGGAAAGGCTTCCCGGGAAGTGGCGGACTGTTCCAGGCAGATGGCTCAGCAGGTGGACGTTCCCTATATGGTGCGTTCCGAAGTTGCCCTGGGAGGAGCTTATAATTATGCGGCTTCCCGGGGAATACCGTCCATTCTTCTGGAGCGGGGCGGTATGGGAGCCTGGAATATGGAAGAAGTACATTCGGCCAGACGGGACGTCTATAATATTCTGTGCCATCTGGGCATCTACAGAGGACAGAAAGATTACAGGAAGCATTATCCTCTGGAAGTGGAGGACGTCTGCTATCAGGCCGCGGCAGCGGGAGGCATGTGGTATCCTGCGAAAAAGCCGGGAGATATGATCCGGAGGGGAGAGAGCCTGGGGGAGATCCGGGATTATGAGGGAAGCGTGCTGGAGCGGATCCGGGCGGAACTGGACGGCGTGCTGCTGTATCAGGCCGGATCTTTGCAGGTGCTGAAAGAAGGGCCTCTGATCGCATACGGGCGGATCGCGGCGGATTACGATGACAGGAAAGAGCGGATCGCCCGGTACTGGGGAAAACGAAGCGACAGTTTCATGGATCAGAGAAGGGCTGAGCTGAAGAGTCCGCTGGCTTCCAGATGGATGGAAGAGATTCTGCCCCGGCTGCCGGAGGGAAAAGAATTAAAAATCCTGGATGTGGGCTGCGGATCGGGATTTTTTTCCATTCTGCTGGCACGGGAGGGGCATGAGGTGACCGGGGTGGATCTGACGCCGGAGATGGTGGAGCGTTCCATTCTTCTTGCAAGGGAAGAAAAGGTCCGATGCCGCTTTCAGATTATGGATGGAGAGAATCTGAAGTTTGAGGATGAGACCTTTGACGCTGTCATTTCCCGGAATCTGACCTGGACGTTGCCGGATGCGGCCCGGGCTTACCGGGAATGGATGCGGGTGCTGAAACCGGGCGGAGTGCTTCTGAACTTCGATGCCAATTACGGGGCCAGCGACTGTACAGATAAGAAGGATCTGCCGGAAAATCATGCGCACCATACGCTGGGGGATGAGATGCTGCTGGAATGTGAGGAAATCAAAAGGCAGCTTCCCATCAGTACCTATGCAAGGCCGGCCTGGGATCTGGAGACGCTGGGACGTATTGGGGCGAAGGATTTTCAGATCGATCTGGGCATCAGCGGCAGGATTTACCGGGAAAAAGATGAATTCTATAACCCGACCCCTCTCTTTCTTCTGCGGGTCTGCAAAGAAAAGGAGGAATCATGAAGAAATACGTCTGGAAACGGCTTCTTCAGCTGATTCCCATTCTGTTTGTGATCACCTTTCTCTCTTTTGGCATGATGCGTCTGGCAGGAAGCGATGCGGTCATGCAGAAGATGGAGAATACGGGGCAGGCGGTCTCTCAGGAAGTGATCGACAGCGCCCGGGAAGAGCTGGGGCTGGATAAACCTTTTCTGACCCAGTATTTCGTCTGGCTGGGCAATCTCCTGAAGGGAGATATGGGAACCAGCTATATTTCCGGGAAGGATGTTTTTTCGGTGTTTCTCTCCAAGCTGCCTGCCACCCTTCTTCTGACTGCGGTATCTCTTCTTCTGACCGTGGCGGTTTCTGTTCCGCTGGGAATTCTCTCCGCGGTGAAACAGAACAGGTTTACGGATTATTTAATCCGGTGCTGCAGTTTTGTGGGAAACAGCATGCCCAATTTTTTTGTGGCGCTGCTTCTGATGTATTTCTTTGCCATAAAGCTTGACTGGTTCCCGGTGATCGCTTCTGAGGTAAACCTGCAGAATGTAATTCTGCCGGCGCTCACGCTGGCGATCGCCATGTCTGCCAAATATCTGCGCCAGGTGCGGGCAGCGGTGCTGGAGGAACTGGGAAAGGACTATGTGACCGGTGCTGCGGCCAGGGGGATCCCTTTTTCTGTCACACTGACAAAAAGCGTGCTACGGGCCTGCCTGGTGACGATCCTGACTCTGCTGATGCTCTCTGTGGGAAGTCTCCTGGGGGGAACAGCGATTGTAGAATCTATTTTTATGTGGGACGGTGTGGGCAAACTTGCGGTAGATGCGATCAATATGCGGGATTATCCCATGATCCAGGCATATGTGATGTGGATGGCTGTTATTTACGTTGCCGTCAACCTGATTACGGATCTCTCCTACCGGGTGCTGGATCCGAGAATCCGGCTGGGAGGTGATAAGGTATGAGAAAACGGAGAAAAGTAAGACTCTCGATCTTTCTTGTTCTGGCGGCTCTCCTGATGCTGACGGTAATCTTTGCCCAGAAGCTCTGCCCCTATGATCCAAATGCCCAGGATATCAGCCAGTCTCTTCTGCCGCCGGGAGCTTCCCATCTGGCAGGGACAGACCGCTTCGGGAGGGATCTCTTTTCCAGGATCCTGGCAGGACTTCAGACCAGTGTTCTGTCTGCCCTCGCCCTGGTGGCGATTATCACGGTGGTGGGAACAGTGATGGGAGTACTCTGCGGTTATTTCGGAGGGATTCTGGATGGGATCCTCATGCGGATCTCAGATATCTGTCTGGCCTTTCCGGGGCTTGTTTTTGCCATGGCCATTGCTGCCCTTCTGAATGGAGGGCTGAAAAATGCAGTGCTGGCGCTGGCTCTGATCAGCTGGCCCAAATATGCCCGGATCGCCAGAAGCCAGACGCTGTCGATCAAGGGGAGTGACTACATAAAAGCGGCCCGGCTGGCGGGAGGGACACCCTGGAAGATTATTACAAAGCATATTTTTCCCAATATTCTGGGACCGGTGCTGGTCACTGCCGTGCTGGATATCGGGACGATGCTGATGGAGCTGGCAGGCCTTTCCTTTCTGGGGTTGGGCGCCCAGCCTCCCACAGCAGAGCTGGGAAATATGATGAGCGGAGGCAGAAGCATGCTGCAGACGCATCCCTGGGTGATCCTTGGTCCGGGAATTGCCATTTTTATTGCGGTGGTGATCTTTAATCTGCTGGGGGATGCGGTGCGGGATTACCTGGATCCGAAAAACAATACAAAAAAGAAATAGCAGGAAAGGAAGAAGAATGATGCGGAAGAGAAGACGAACAGGAATACTTCTGGCGGCCGGCTGCCTGGCAGCGGGACTTTTGGTGGGATGTGGAAAAACAGAACAGGGAAATACAGATCCCGGGGAAGATACGGGAAAGAAGACCTTTGTTCTGGGGGATACCACCTTTAATCCGGAAAATGAGGAGCCGGACGTGAATCCCCACAATGCGTATTCCGGGTGGGCCTGCATCCGCTACGGGATTGGTGAGACTCTTTTTAAATATTCCGATACGATGGAGATCGAGCCCTGGCTGGCGGAAAGTTATGAGAATCCGGATGAGCTGACCTGGGTGATCACGCTGAAAGAGGATGTAACTTTTTCTACCGGAAGGGCGGTGGACGGCCAGGCGGTGAAAGAGTGCCTGGAGGATCTGGTGAAGGTACATGAACGGGCCAGCGGCAATCTGATGATTGACAGCATTGCAGCGGAAGGGCAGACGGTGACTGTAAAAACCACCGAGCCGAACCCGACGTTTCTGAACTATCTGAGTGATCCTTACGGCTGTATTATCGATATGGAGGCGGGAGCGACAGAAGAAGGGATTGTATCCGGAACAGGCCCGTATAAGGCGGAGCATCTGGTGTCGGGGGAGAGGGTGGATCTGGTGAAAAATGAAGATTACTGGAACGGAGATCCGGGTTATGATGCGATTATGGTGCGGACCATTTCTGATGGTGACACACTGACCATGGCTCTGCAGTCGGGAGAGATCGATGCAGCGTATGGTGTGCCCTATGCCAGCTATCCTCTGTTTGAAGGGGAAGACTATATCTTTTCCAGCTGCGCTACCAGCCGGGCCTTTTTTGCCCACATGAATTTTGAGAGTCCTGTCATACAGGAGGATGCCGTGAGAAAGGCGATTGCCATGGGGATTGATAAGAAAGGGTTTGTGAATACGCTTCTGGATGGAAATGGTTATGTGGCAGCGGGCGCTTACCCGGACAATTTTTCTTTCGGCGGTGATGCGGTGAAAGGGGAATCTTATGATCCGGAGGGAGCAAAACAGGTTCTGGAGGAAGCCGGATGGACAGATACCGACGGAGACGGGATCCGGGAAAAAGACGGGCAGGATCTGGTAATCCGCTGGCTGACTTATCCCAGCCGTCAGGAGCTTCCCCTTCTGGCAGAGGCAGCGCAGGCCAGCTTAAAGGAAATCGGTATGGATGTGAAAATCAACAGTACAGCGGATCATAACAGGATCCGGACAGATGCTTCCGCCTGGGATGTGTACGCCAGCGCCATGGTGACGGCTCCTACCGGGGATCCAGAATACTTTTTTACCACCCATTGTCTGGACAGTTCCACGGTGAACAACGGCCATTACCACAGCGACGAACTGGAGGGGCTGGCCCGGGAAATGAAGGGAACTTTTGATCCGGACAGGAGAGGAGAGCTGGCTGTGCAGATGCAGCAGATTCTGCTGGACGATCATGCATTTGTTTTCTGTTCTCATCTGAAGATGAGCATGATCAGCAAGTCCTCTGTGACCGGTCTTACGGCACATCCCTGTGATTTTTATGAGATTACTGCCGAACTGGCTCCTGCAGAGTGAGAAAAACGGGGGGCTGAAATGGAAGAACTTTTAAAGTATGAGTCGCTGGAAGTCGCTTTTGAAGGGCGCCCTGTGATCCGCGGTGTGAGTTTTTCCCTTTTCCCCGGAGAAATCCTGGGGATCGTGGGAGAGTCGGGAAGCGGAAAGAGTACGCTTTTAAAGGCGGCTGTGGGACTGCTGGGGGGCGCCGGACAGGTGACAGGCGGAAGAATCTTATTGAAGGGAAGAAACCTGACAAAGCTTTCCCCTAAGGAGATGCAGAAAATCCGGGGATCCGGGATCGGTATGATCTTTCAGGATGCGGGAGCGTCCTTCTGTCCGATCCGGACAATCGGCGCGCAGATCTGTGAAAGTATGGCGGTTCATGGAAAGGGGAACAAAAGGGAGGCAAAAGAAAAAGCAATCCGTCTTTTTGAGAAACTGCAGCTTAAGGATGGAGAGCGGATCTGGAACAGCTATCCCTTTGAACTTTCCGGCGGGATGAGCCAGAGGGTCGGAATTGCTGCCGCCATGCTGCTGGAACCGCCTGTTCTTCTGGCGGATGAGCCTACCAGTGCCCTGGATGTGGCGGTGCTGTTCCAGATCCGCTCTCCATCCTTAAGCTG
>ENA-OYYN01000885-OYYN01000885.1-human-gut-metagenome-genome-assembly--contig:-NODE-885-length-13305-cov-15.173283_pt1 | contig 13305 bp, 17 predicted proteins | sample MGYA00243249_ERZ653449 | MGnify/ENA primary metagenome ERZ653449 (study PRJEB26926, sample SAMN06165159) | human gut metagenome | biome: ENVO:00009003; feature: ENVO:2100002; material: ENVO:00002003... | reverse complement strand
AGATCTAGTACGGTCTCGTGGGCTCGGAGATGTGTATAAGAGACAGCAGTGGAAGGGTTGGCTTAGACGTTTAAAAAGAGATCTGGAAGAGCTGAAAGAAAGCAAGGACGAAGAGAAAAGGCAAAGAAAACTTGATGAGATGTTGGAAGATATACAGCAGGATTTAGAGGATTAAGCTAGGAACGGGCGGGCTTGCCACCGCCTCTCTTCCGGCAAAATATTGACTCAGGAGGAAAACATGGATAATCCTAAAATAGCAAAATCAGTAGCAATGCTCGAAAATTTTTTTGACTTCTACCGGGGAAGAGGTCTGGCAATGGAGTGGCGAATCGTTGAGAGCCGCAAGTATTACGGCATCGTAGCAGAAAGCGAAATCTATGGTTATATGTGTATATACCATACACCAAGTTGGGATGAGGTCGTGGAGTTTTGCAGAACCCATTGTAACCCAGGGTATGACCTTATGCATGGTTTGGGGCTTACGGAAGTAGAGCTGGCATGTGCCACGGAAGATTATATTCACAGCCTTGGGAAGAAAACTTGGGCTGAACGCGCTTCGAGGAGATAATGATATGGACAAAAAAGTAATCGAAATCTATTGTAATTATGGAGTTTTGGCAGCAGAAAAGAGAAATGCGTATACCTACGGCAATCCTCACAGCCACGCCGTATGCAGTGACAAAATCATCGTAGAGATCCCAGATGGCTGGACACTGTTTGAAAGCAACTCAGGACGTACAATGGTAGAGGCACCGTGGGGATGGCCGTATGACATCAACGAGGTACTGCAAGGCGATGAGTGTCCATGTTTTTACGCGCTCGATCCAGACCAGAAGGGGCATCGTGCATACCTCAACATTCTTTCCCAATAACGGAAAAAGGCAGATAATCATCTGCCCTTTTCCGTTACGTAATACTATTTAACTATTTTTCAATCCACGCCTGCCGGGTTTGCTGGCAGAACCAGATCACAGAGCATCCACTGTGTCTGACAATGTTATTATAATACAGATCTCTCCAAATGTAAAGTCAAAAGGTGATATTATGAGAACTATAAAAATGTCAATATTAAATGCGACACTTTTTTAAATTTTTTTCTATCCTATTTTTCTTACCTCTTCCGTGAATAATTCCCCTGCTGTCCTATATTCATGTATACGGCGTGGGTAGTTGTTTATCCAGTTTTCTATATTCTGTATCTCTTCGTCAGTCTTGCTGTCAAAGTTTTCCCCTTTTGGTATCTTCCGGCGCACCAGTTTATTTGTAACCTCATTTGTCCCACGTTCCCAACTGCTATACGGGTGGCAATAATATAGCTTTGTTCGTTGCTCTCCCTCATTCAATATAGAGCGTTCCAATTCCTCACAATATGCAAACTCGCTGCCGTTGTCTACTGTTATCGTCTTAAATACTTGCTTAAATAGTTCTCCCCATTTTCTCTCTAATCTGTCTACTGCGCTTACCACCTCTGCTGCCGTGTGTTCTGGCAGCTTAAAAATAATTTCCGCTCTGGTCTTTCTTTCCGTCAGTACAAGCAGACTATTTTTTGATTTTCCACGTTTACCTATTACGCTGTCCATTTCCCAATGTCCAAACTCCTTACGCTCTTCCACCTCGTCCGGGCGCTTTTCAATGCTTGTGCCTGCTGCCGCTCTGGTCTGTTGCTTATTCACTTTGTTATATTTCCGCTTTTTATTTTTCTTCACTGGCAGATTTTTATTTGTCAGCCTTAAAAATATCCCCTTATCAATATAGCTGTAAAGAGTGGTTACGCATATCGTTGTTTTAAATTCCCCCTCTTTTCCCTGCGCCTTAATTTCTCCCAGTACCGCTGCTGGGCTATAATCTTCATTTATTATTTTGTCCTCTATGTAATTCGCAAGTTTTATGTCATTCCCTATTTTAAGTACCCCGCCCTTACTTTTCAAATTTTCTCTATACTTATCTTCGGCAATATCTGGGCTATAGCGTTCCTCTGTCGTAAGGTCTGAATTGAGCGCCGTAAATATCCCCCGCTTTACTTCTCTGTATATCGTGCTGCGGTGTACGTGCAGTAAGTCTGCAATTTCCTTTATGCTGTGTCCTGCCTTTAATAGCGCCTCTATTTTTATCCTATCTGCCTTTGTCAGATGCTTAAAGCCCTTTGCCATTTTCTCTACCTCTCTTTTGTTCTATATACGACGAAAAGCCGCAAACTCTTTTACAAGTCTGCGGCTTACGCTCTTAACCCCATTTGCAGCATTTCTTACAAGCTGTATATTTCTTTTTCGCTTGGCTTAGTGGTATGCCCTTTGCATTTTTCATGCCAGAGCAAGTAGGCTTACTATGGTACTTCTTGCTGCTTTGGTCTACGTATACTATTGTTTCTCCTGCTGGCTGCTGTGCTTTTTTACGTTCTTCTACAATAATGTTTAACTCAATGTTGCAACCGAACGTGTGTACCTCCCCCCCCAGAAATTTCCAGTATTTCTGCGGTATATCGGGCATCTGGGTATTTTCCCTCTAAATCTTTTGCCAGCTCTGCTGCAAGGTTTCCCAGCACCTTATTACCACATTTCACGTATGCGGCAGGCTCTCCATTAAAAATATACTTTTCTACTTCTATCTCTTCGTTTCCCGTCATGCTGCTTAAAATATCTTGTCTGTTTTCTCCGTCCTCATTATCATAAGTAACGCCCACTAATTTTGTGCGTATCGTTTCTGCTATCCTCTCATTTGTAGATGCAGGCGCAACGTGTGGTGCTGGCTTTTTGTCTGCCTGCTGTTCTGCTTTCCCTTTGACTCCTGCAAATGCACACACTGCGGCAATTACCAGACAGCCCACCCCGCCCGTGATATTCCCGGACGGCAGCGCAACTACTCCACTTACTGCAAATAATGCAGCTACTCCGTAAAAAATCATTTTTCTTTTTCCCATAATAAGCCCTCTCTTTCGTTTTTACTTTAATTCTAAAATTTCATCAGCAGAGGCGTTAAGCTCTCTGCAAATTTTTGACAGATATATAGCACTCGGCGTAAGTTCGTTATTCTCCCATCTGCTTATATCTTTCTGATACACTTGCAGGCGCTCTGCAAGTTCTTTCTGCGTAACGCCTGCTGCCTTTCTTGCTTTTTTTAAATTCTCTCCTAAATTCATTGTTTGCCCTCTCTTTCGCTCTTAATCAGCAGCACAAAGCACACGATATATAATACCATTTTTACTATATCCAGTACAGAGGGGCTACTAAAATCTCCGTCTATGATATTTAATATCACAAGCGCTACCAGCATAAGCAAAATTTTTCTATTCATATTTTTTATAAGGTATGGTATACTTGCCTTAAGAAAAGTACCCCCTTTAGGGGGCTGCCCTTTGCAGGGCAGCTTATGTATTTACTTTTTCTTCTTGGACTTTTTAGATTTCTTATGTTTCATCAGCTGGCGGGCTGTTAATGCTAAAACTAAGATTTCTATTAAGTCCTTTACTATTTCTAAGGCATCTTTTAAAGTATCCATGTCCTTTTTCTCCTTTCTGCGCCTTGCGCTTTATAGTTTCTTACTGTTCTCCTTTCATGTTTTTATTATATACCTTTTTCGGTATATTGTCAACGCTTTTTAAAGAAAATATGTAAAAAAATAAGGGCGTGCCGTACATAAACCGACACGCCCAAACACTTACACCAGCTTTGTACAGTAGTCAAGACTTACCCAGCCTGCGCCGCTTTTCAGCTTGCCCCAGCCTGCCGTACTTCCCTTTCCTGCCTTTTCTTCCACAATCGTAAATACACCTCTGCCCGTATACTCTCCCGTAGCCGCATAATTTGTACCCGCTCCCGTCCTTATTCTAAGGTCGTCAATGTCAATCTGCACTTTATACGGCACTTTCTTTGTCGCCTGCTTGCTATATACGGCTTTCCCGTTCCAGTCATAGACTGTATAGCCCGCTTTGCAGGCGTTCTTTGCGTTTTCCAGCTCTTCAAACGCTCCCAACTGGCTTGCTGCATCTTCCCAGCTCTTACGCACTCGGTACAGCTTTTTAATGTCTGGCGTTACCGCTCCCTCTGCATACTTTTCATAGTATCCGTCGCCATATCCTGCCCGCTGTTTCTTCACGTTTTCGCTCTGGTCGGCTGGCTTTTCGTACCCAGTAAGTACCGCATCAGACGCAGCACGTACAGACGTTGCGCTTTTTAGAGTATCCATAACGGACTTGTACCCCTGCAATTCTTCCCACAAAAAGGCAAGCTGCATAGCAAGGTTTCCAATAGACACGCCCGCAGCTTTCGCATAATCAAAAAGTGCCTGCTTTCTGGTGTAAAAAGTCCACTGCGCCAGCCCATAGCCTGCACTATCATTTACAAAATTACCGTAGCTGCCAGCGTCTACCGCTTTTGTATACTCTTCGTCCCCCATTCCCAGCTTATTATTATAGGTATTCTGTAAATTGCACGGGTTAAGCCCGCTTTCTGCAAACAGATTCCCCATTAAGCCAGCCACCGCATAGGCATTTAACCCTTTTTTCGTGAAAAAGTCCCAGATTTCTTTTTCTTGTACGTTCCCAGTATCCGGCTTGCTTTCGCTCGTTTTCGGATATACCGCTTTGCCGTTCCAGTCGTAGACTGTATACCCCGCTTTGCACGCTTTCTTTGCGTTTTCCAGCTCTTCAAACGCTCCCAGCTGGCTTGCTACATCTTCCCAGCTCTTACGCACCCGGTACAGCTTATCTGTAGTCGGCGCTGCTGCTCCCCCGCTGATTTTCTTTCTAAATTCGTCCCATGTATGCGCTGTTGTATTATATACATACGGGTTCGGGCAAATCTTACCCGTAACGTCATAATGCCGGATAACATTAGACGCAGGCACATTGTACTTATCCATTAAATACCGTGTTAGTTCTGCCGCAGCCTCTACTGTTGCGTCCTCAAAATACCAATCTTTATCTGTTGCGCCCATGCTGGCTGTATTTCTCTTTCTTACGCAAAGCTCAATACCGATACTGTTAGCGTTTCTGCACTCCCCATGCTTATAGCTGCTTGCCCCGCAGTGCCACGCTATATTAGCGTCCTCTACGCTCTGCCATATCTCCCCGTCAAACCCTACAAAATAATGAGCAGAGGCGTTACGGTTTCCCCCGGCATAATACTGGCAATTTTCCTTTGCGCCGCCCAATGCGCCTACGTAATGAATTACAATGTATTTAATGCGTGAAATACTTCCCGGATTATGATTGTATCCGCTTATCAGTCTGTTTATTTTCTTCATACTCTTTATGCCCTTTCTGAATTAAAATAAGCGCCTGCGGTTTCCCGCAAGCGCTCCGTGCTACTCTGCCTTACTCTTCTGTTACTTCTCCCTCTTCAAGTCCAATATTCGCACTGTCTGTAAGCCCCTCTCCAATGATATAAGCCACTACGGACGCTCCCGCCATAATCAGCGCTGTTACCTGTGTTGCGGTATTTTCTGCGCCGCCAGTCGCTACAATCATCATGGAAACAAACGACGCTACCGCCGTCCACAATTTTCTACTTGTCAACTTCCTTACCCAATCAATTTTTTTCATAATACTTTGTCCTTTCTTTACATATTCTGGGCTATCATGTAAATAAGCCCCGTTGCCAATGCACCAGCCACCAACCCTACGACGGTATCAATGGCTTTTTTCTTTACTTCGTTCCATGCGTTCCCCGGTTCTTCCTCTAATCGTCTGATACGTTCGCCCTGTTCTTTCTGTTCTGATAGCATATCCTGCATCTGTATCACTAACTTTTCAATAGATGCAGTCAACTTATGTATCGCTTTTGTATCCTCTTCAATAACTGCAATTCTTTTGTTCTGTCTGTCGTCCTCGTCTCTAATCCGTTCCAGTTCTACTACCAGCGCCTCATTTCCGCTTACCCGTATTCTGTCTCGGTTTCTCCACCATTTACCCACAACCTTGCTGCCCTTTCTTTTAATTCTCCTGCATCATAGCCCGCTGCCTGCTCCCATTGCTCCAACGTTTCCACCAGTTCCACAATCAACGCACTTTGCTGCTGTATAGTTTTCTGCTGTTCTTCCAGCGTCTTTAGTAAGGCGTTTCCTGCCATTTATGAAATGCTGCCCCCTTTCTTTTCCGCCGCCTGCGCCAGCATGATTATTTTCTTTCGTAAATTATAGCTGTCGGCGTGTCCTGCGTGTCCCGTCCAGCTCTGTATACTCTTTTGTAACTGCTCTTTTGTAATCTTTCCTCTTTCGTACTTCTTAATGGTTTTCTTGATACGCTTAACGCTGTCTGGTCTTACTTTCCTATGTGTTGCACGGTGTTTGTATCCCACAAAATCTATGCCATTCTTTGCGGCTAAAATCGTCGTCTTAGGGTTCAGCTCTAACCGCAGTTCGTCTCTTAAAAATCTTTCAATCTCTGCCAGCCAGTACCGCAGCTTTTCCTTGTCTGGGCTAAGTATTATAAAATCGTCCATATACCGCACATACATACCAACGCCCAGCGTATGCTTTGCGTACTGGTCTAACTTATTGAGATAAATATTAGCAAACAGCTGGCTTGTAAGGTTTCCTACTGGTATCCCTACACCGTCTGGCATCTGCCCGTTATGGTCTATTATCCGGTCTATCAGTACAAACGCTTTCTTGTCCTTAATGACTTTTCTTATCTCTGCCTTAAGTATCTCGTGTGTGATGCTCTGGAAGTAGTGGTGTATGTCTGCTTTGATTGCATATAGCGGCTGGTCTTTATGGTACTTGTCCCAATCATATAGCCAGCGTTGCAGCGTATCAGAGGCAGCGTGCATACCTTTATCTTTCCGGCAGGCGTAAGAATGGTAAATAAACCTTTTATTAAAAATAGGCTCTAATACATTGTTTATAGCGTGCTGTATTACTCTGTCGTAGAACGGCAGCGCCATTATCTGCCTCTCTTTTGGCTCATATACTTTAAAATACCGATACTCTCCCGGCTCATAGGTAAGCCCTAAAATATCATTGCGTACCCGTTCCAGATTTTCTTCTTTGTCTTTGGTAAATATCAGCACATCTTTTCTGTATCTCTTGCATTTCCTCGCTTTATTGTAGGCTTTTTGTATGTTTCCACTGTCTGCCATAGCCTCAATAAGCGTAACCGCCTTTCCGTCCCGGTCTTTTATATGCCCTATTCGTTTCATTATAAAAAGCTCCTGCCTTTCGCCGCAGCTACTAACCAGCAGCCTTACTTTTTCTCTTTGCCTTACGGCGGGACAGCCGCTCTGACTATAGGCTATTAAGTATTAACCTATCTTGCTAGTGTTCCGTAGATACGCTAAGCCTAAAATACTTTCACTAAGTCACACGCCCCACGCACGCCAATATTCGTGTTGACATTCCACGGGTAATTGTTGCAATTCACGGCACGTGCGCCCGCATTAGCGCCATTGTTCCAGTTGCCGCCCGCTATCAGCGCCGCCAGAGGGCTGTAGTAAGCAGCTGCCCCATATTTATGCTACTTTGTAGCCTTTACCTCTTCTATAATTTCTGCCAGCATTACGCCCAGTTCCTTTAATTTCCTACAGCTTACGCCGTAATGCTGGGCGTTCATTGCGCTGTATCCTAAGTCATTTGCCAGCCGCAGCAATTCCTTACTTTGCTGCAATGCCGTATCCGCTGCGTATAAATGGCTCTTTGTTGCCGTTTTCTGCCACTTGATAACATCTTGCAGCATTTCCAGTATTGCGTTTCTGGTCGCTGTCTGTAAGCTGAATTTTTCATACTTCGGATATTTGCTTAGCAACGGATAAATGTATAGCAGAAAATCATATATTTTCTGGTGTAGTCTGTCGCTTTTGTCTCTGGTCGTCATTTTCTCTACCCTCTTGTATCGGCTGGGCTTTCGCCCGCCGTCTACAGACTGTCACACGCCCCACGCACGCCAACAGCCGTGTCGACATTCCACGGGTAATGGTTGCAATGCACGGCACGTGCGCCCGCATGAGCGCCATTGCTCCAGTTGCCGCCCGCCAGCAGCGCCGCCAGAGAATAAGCGTAATACTGGTAGATGTTACCAACGTCGTACTTTGTCCCCTCGTCACGCAACGGGCTTTTTAAGTCCCAACCCCAGCCCTCGCTTGCGTGGTAATCTTTGTTTGTTGCGTGTTCTGCTCTGGTAATCAAATCGTTAAGCCATTCCCATACACGCCCTACAGCATCTACGCAGCCAACGGCAGAAACGGCATTTACTACGCTGCCAGTTACTCCACGCTGTGTATTTGTGCTTGCGCTCCATGCGTTTGCATTATTCTCTGCCAATCCCTGCGGGCTGCCAAAAGCATAGGCGCAAAACTCGCTGTAATCCGGCATACGCTTACCGCTCTTCATCAGTCTTTCTGTAAATCTGTACCAGTTCATGCCCTCTGTGCCAGTCATAGGCGCACAATTATACTCTGATTTTAAGCCCTCTGCCCCGTCGTCTGAATTAAGGTAAATATCCACCCATGTGCCGCCGCCTAAATATACCATTCCCTCCGGGTTACATTTTGGGCGGTGTCCCATAGTCCATACGCTGCGTGGTACAATCCCGTTGCTTACTGCACTTTCCCAGCCAGTACCAAAAAGCGCACCACTGCTGTTTACTGGCTGCAAATTGCTGTTTACCTTACGGCAGCGTCCATAATGAAAACCGCCAATTTTACGGCTGTTGCTTGCGTTCCAGCCGCTCGGATATGTAGAGTTAAGGGAAATAATATACTGCTCGTCCTGCGCATCTACTCTGCTGTCGCAGATATACACATAGTAATCATTTCCAACGGCAAACGTTGCCCCAGTATCCAGATTAGCCGCCGTAAGTTTCGTTTCTGCGGTCTTAAAGATGCCTGCGCCGCCTACAGCAATTACGCAGCCGCTCTCTACTGTCAGCTCGTCTGCGCCGCTTGCACGCAGATACTCTCTTGTCGGCGCTACAATGTCGCTGATTGTTGCCATTTTATTTACATTCAAAAGCGCCCTGCGGTCTGTTTTTGTTACGTCGTCCACCAATAATCTACTCATACTGTTTTAAAACTCCTTTCAGTGCCTTAATGTCGTCTGCGTTCATTCCTGCTACCATTGCTACCGTTTCCAGCGCAATTACACCGCCTGCCGCCTCTACGCCCTTAGACAGCGTTAATACGGTTCTGTCGTTCCCGTTTTCTTCCATTTCCCTTGCTTTTTCGCTCTGAATATGCGTAACTGCCGTTACCTTCCCTGTCACTCCGTCCGCATCAAATACCATGCCCTCTGCCGCCTCTGCGCAGTAATAAATTGTTACCGCCTTTTTCTCCGGCGCAGTTTCTACTACGGCGCACTGGATATACCTTTGTTTTTCCAGACTTTCAATTTTTCTTTCTAAGTCCGCTGCGTTCAGCTCCCCAGCTGCTACCATTGCAAGGCAGTTGTAATAATCCGCTTTTGTTTTTAATGTCTTTGGAAATCCTTTCATAGTATCCGCCTTTCCTAAAATGTATTTGCAAGATAGGAATTACCAATATATGCAACTCCTAATACTGCCGTTTCCTCTGTTCTTTCGTAATGCTGGCTCAACCATGCTGCACCCATATAGCACAAGCCTAATACTGCATCATGGTTATAATTGATACCCCAGCCGTTTTCTACCGCAGTAAGCCTCTTGTCAAGCTCTGTCAGCGCCTCTTTTGTTTCCTTTCCACTTTCCTCTGCCTGCTGCCGCAGCCCGTCTATCGTGGCTGCCAGTTCTTCAATTTGCAGTTGCAGGCTGCCTGCAATATCTTCCCCCAGCTTGTCCTTAATGCCCTCAAACCATGTATTAAACTCGGTTTCTGCCTCTGTCTGGAAAAGCTGAATTTTTGTCATAAATTCTGTATAGGCTCTTAAAAGTTCCTCGTCCCATTTATCTAAGGTACTCTCAAAGCTGGTATAACGCTCGCTAAACTTGTTCTCATATTCTGCAAATAAGTTCTCTGTCTTGCTTACGTACTGCTCATATACCCCGGCAATTTCCTTAAGGTACTTTTCCATATTCTGCTTGTATACGCTAAACTCGTCCAGTACCGCTGCACTATAGGTCTTAAAGAAGTCGTCAAACTGCTTTGTCAGTACACTTGCGTCTATCTCTTCCACCGTTCCGGTTACAATACCGCACACGCTGCTATTAAATCTCTGGTCTGTTATGTCTTTGGTCTGTATCTTTGTAACACCTTTTCCTACGTAAATATCCGCAAGCGCCAGCTCCCATATTTCCGTACTACGTGTTACTGCTGTCGGCTGTGGTTTTGCAGACGGTGTGCCTTTCAGTACCGCTATGTAAATATCACGCTGCGGCAAGTCCCAACGCACTACCACTCTGTCTACACGGTTAAGCGCACCCTCTGCCATGTCAAGCCTTATACTGTGGCTGGCTGGGTTTTTAAAGGCATACCCGTTAATAAACGCAAAACCCGCATTTACCTTTATTTCCATGCCACTGTACGCAATCACTTGCAGCCCGTCGCTCGGTTTTGGGAAAATACCGTTTGCAATGAATGTAGCAAAATACCACGCCCAGTCCTCGGCTTTATATGCCCTGTCGTAATTTTCGCCGTCATATACTGCATTGAATGGTAAACAATTTGCCATTGTCCTTACCTCACTTTCCTAATTTTATCCACCAGAGTAGGCAGGCTTTCCCCGAATGTTGCCTCTATTTCTTCTGTGCCTTTTTGGTAAATCTCTTTTACCTCGGTTATCCGTGCATCTATCTGTATACCCCATTTTTCCTCTTTGCAAGTAATTCTGTCCCCTAAGTCAAAATCAACCTTAAACTTTAGGTTTGAGTTTGTGTTAATGGTCGATACAAAATTTATGTTTTTCCCGTATCCCTCTAACTCTGTTTCTCCCCTTGTCTTAAGCATCTGCAAATATTCGCTAAGCGGTATCGTTATCTCTGTTTCCCCGCTCTGGTATTTGCGTGCAATGTCTGTGGCATCACAAAAAACCTCGTCCAGCTCTATGCCCGTCGCTCCCTCTCCGTCCACGGTTACAATAGGCTGGCTGCCGCTGTCGTCTGCTGCTCCCTGCACATAAATAAAATTGCCGCAGTTTTCTATACTAGCTGTATATTCCTGCTCGTTTACATTGTCAAAATCTCTGGAAAATATGCAGGGCGTGTTACCCTCGTCGTTTTTCGCTGTAAGGTCTTTGCCCTTATACAGATAAAAGCCGTATTTCTTCTCTCTTTCGTTTATCAAAATGTCATAGCCCAGTTTTCCAGCCTGCGCCCGTGCTTTTACTTCTGTCCCCAGATTAGCACACACTTGATTAGAATACTCCACTTGACTGCCTGCTATGGTTTCCTGCGTCAGCGTTTCAAACTGTTTAAACCGCCTTTTCTCTGCTGCCCCGCTGCCGCAGTTTTTCGTTACCATAGTATTTATTAAACTCTGGTTTGTGGCTGTTGCCACTATCTGCGGGTATATGCAGCGTTTTCCCAGCCAGCGGCTCAATGTAAAGCCCTGCGCCTCTATCTGCTCTAACCCGTTCTCGTCTTTCGTAATATGCACGTAGGTAATCTGTGCCGCCCTGCGCCAGACGCCGCCGTTTGCGTCTGTAATCTCTGGCTTTTTGTCATGCTTTACAATAATATTTCCCTCTACCAGTAATTTACTGTTATTATCCGTAATCGGCGCAAGCAGGCTAAATGTTCCCACATCAAAATATTTCATACACCACAAAAGGCTTGCCAGCTCGTCAATTACTCCCAGCGGCTCTATACTCTTATCAAATATCCTAAGCTCCATACCTATACCCCCAGATATTCCTTGTTGTAGAAAATGGAAACTTCCATAGAATTTACGCCGCTTTCCGCATCATATCGAAAATTATTGTCGCCTATGGCAAGCTGCATATAAGTGCTGTCTACGTCCACATATCGGAAATAGTCCGTTTCCACTCCGTCACGTATCAGCTTTGCCCCCTTGCTGCCGTATTTTGTGCTTACTTCTATCGTGTCCCCGGTCTGCATTGTGACATTGATTTTAATAAATTCCCCAGTATCCACATTTAAAAGAATAGGGTTCTTTACTGTCCCCAAAGCCACAAAGCGCACCCGCATACCTGTGGATACGTCGCCCTCATTATAGCAATCTACAATCACGCTTTCCGCTCGGTATCCGTAAATCATGCTCTTAGGGTTATCCTTTTCAATCACACACGGAAAATGCCACGCCGCTACCCAGCTTGCTATATCTTCCTTTGTTTCTTCAACTTCCCGCCAGAACGGGTTAAGGCACTCAAGTGGTATAGAAAACTCCAACAGCACTTTTTTTCGCTCTATCTTCGGTTCTCCATGCAGGCGGCAGTTTATAACACGCTTAAAGCTGCCAAACTCATAGGAAAGCGTACCGTCAAGCTCTGGGTTCAATACCTTAAGCAGCTGGCGGCGCAGTTCGTATGCCTGCGCCTTATCCCTTGTGTTGATATGCCCCAGTATATCAATGTCCCGTGCCTCGATACGCTGCCCTACGTAGGTGTCGCCATGCTGCCCCATACTGTTTGTGGTGTATACCACATTCGTAACGCCCGCTATCCCCTCTACGTCCTTGCTTACGTTGCAATGGTACACGCTTTCTGTGCTAAGCTCTACGCTCTCGCCTCTTTCATTTGTATAAGTCAGTTTTTCATATTCCATAGGCTATACCGTCCTTGCTATCATCTTAAACTGCCTTGCTGCCTCTTTCTGCTGCTTTGCATAATCTGTGGTATTTGCGTAAATATTCTGGATAACGGTAAAACCGCCGCCAGCTACGCCGCCTCTTGGTCTTGGTTTTGGCTTGTCCCCGTCGTCGTCAAAATCAATGTCTTTTCTTACATCAACCTTTACGCCAGTGTCAAACTCTCTCGGTATACTCTTCTCAATCATTCTGTTTACGTTGTCCATTTCATCAGAAAAGCCTACGCCAATACCCTGCGCCATGAATTTACCAACCTCGTCACGGAACTTTTTTGACGGGCTTTCAATTCCCAAAGCGTCCTTTGCTGCGTCAAGCAAACTATTTGCAAGGTTTGAAACTTTATCTTTCAGCCAATCCCAGCCAGAGCTTATGCCGTTCCAGATACCGCTTACAATATTGCTGCCGATTTCTGCAAACGTACTTCCAATATTTGAAAATACGCCCGTGATACCGTCAAGCACCATTCGCATACCCTCTACGGCTTTGTTTTTTACCTCAGTCCCCCACTGGGCTACTTTTGAAATTGCGCCGGATATGCTGTTATAGATTTTTTCCGGCACTTGTGTAACCACATTTACAATGCCCGTTACCATGTTATTCATTACCTCACGGGCTTTTGAAAGCATATTGCTGCCCCATG
>ENA-OYYN01000876-OYYN01000876.1-human-gut-metagenome-genome-assembly--contig:-NODE-876-length-13398-cov-12.846961_pt1 | contig 13398 bp, 9 predicted proteins | sample MGYA00243249_ERZ653449 | MGnify/ENA primary metagenome ERZ653449 (study PRJEB26926, sample SAMN06165159) | human gut metagenome | biome: ENVO:00009003; feature: ENVO:2100002; material: ENVO:00002003... | reverse complement strand
ACCGTATCCAACACACGTTTCATAATACCTTTGTCTCTTATAAATGATGTTTTATCATCATATCCATCAATTGATATGTTAAGTGCATCAATATATGGTAATACCACTTCATAATCAGAGATGTTCATTGTTCCATTTGATATAACTTCTAAGTTTCCGTTTACTGTTTCTTTAATATATTTACAAATCTCTCGCAAATCTTTTCTCAGAAATGGTTCACCGCCTGAAATTACAATGTTTTTTACTCCAAGTAGTGATAAATCATCAATTACGCATTTCCATTCATCAAAACTTAATTCATTTCTTGTATTCCGATTTTCTACATAAGAATAACATCCAAGACAATGTAAATTACACGCAGAATTGACATGTAAATATACTGAGTCAACACCTGTTACTTCTTGGTAACAACTTTTCAAAAAATCATTTTCTTCCAATACCTTGTAAAGTTCTTTCTGGCTATCAGATAGTGAAGAAATCTCTATACGATTACTTTTTAATAAATCTACGACTTCTTCCCCTTCCCTGTCTAAGCCAATTACCATTCCATTATTTCGATTTGCAATTATAGTTATTCCTTTGACTTTGAATATCTTTACATTATTACCCAACCAATCCATATCTTCCTCCAAATTAAATATCTTTGTTTCTAAACACTCTGATTCCTGAATAAGTAGTAAAAACTACTATAATGGAAAAATAAATTACTCCTATTAAAACCTGATTCCACGCCACTTTTTCCATCATTGTAAAAGTATTGATATAATACAGTGGGGAAAAATATTTAAACACTTTTGTATAAGAAAGTAAGTTCATCCCAATGTAGCCTATCATATAAATCCCCAAGCATACTACTAATCTATATTTTATGGATAACATCATAGTGATAAAAATTGTTATTACCCAGAAAAGATATATGGTAATAATCTGTATAATTTCTATTGAAATCCTTTCATCATACAACGCCCCATTTACAATTGGAGTTTTACCATTCATTATAAAATAATAACAAAACAATCCTGCAACTACTAATAATACGCTAATCACACCGGCATACATACTTAATGCCTTTACTTTTTCTATATAGATTTTTTTTCTATCACCTACTTTATTCAGATAAATCCGTAAACTTTTATCTTCAATTTCTGTTCCTAATGTTCTGCTTGTAATGGTAACTAAAATAATGTTAAAAATAAACATAGATTGAGCCATTTGGAACATTGCTGATATAAAATTGATTGCTGTAATGTTTCCATTTCCGCTATAAGAAACTATTTCTGAACCACTTGCGATTCCTACACTATATAAAATTGGAACTAAAATCACCGCTAAAAAAATCCATGTATCTTTTCTTTTATACAATTTATATAATTCTGTTTTATAAACTACCTGCTTTCTATTTATCATATCGTTTCCTCCGTCAAAAATAATTTTTTCAAATTATTATTTTGAATTGACATTCCCACGATATAATGCCCCTCCTGTAATAATATTCTTTGAATATCAACAATTTTTTTTTCATTTTTAAAAAAAATACAATTTTTTTCGCAATGTATAGTAGGATCTTTTAACTCCAACTTTTCTTTCTCTTCTGTGCTTATATTTCCATCAATTTTCAAGATAAAAGTCTTTTCTCTCACTAATTTTTGATCCAAAACCTTTTTCCCTTTTTGAACCATCACAACTCTGTCACATATTTCTTCTACATCATCTAAATCATGACTCGAAAATAAAACGGGGATTTTTTCTTGATGTGCCTTATCTAAAATTACCTTTTTGAATAATTCTTTTCCGACCGGATCTAATCCTACAAATGGTTCATCGAATATCAATAATTCCACATCTGTCAACAAGCTTTGACACAATCCCAATCTTTGTTTCATGCCAAAAGAGAATGTTTTTACTTTCTTTTTTTTGCTATCAGAAAGTTCTGTCTTCTGTAATAACCTTTCTATTAGAGCATTATTTTTCTTGTCTTCTGATAATACTGATAGATACTGTAAATTCTCTTCGGCTGTCAAATAATCCAAAAAATTAGGCTCAATTAAAACTCCTATTTTATCTAATGTTTTTTCCTCTTCACTAGATATCCCTTTAAAAGATATACTTCCAGAATTAGGTCTAATGAAGCCACAAATAGAATTTAATAATGTTGTTTTTCCTGCACCATTTTCACCTATAAGCGCCACTATCTCTCCTGGCATTATTTCCATAGAAAAATCATTCAATGCTATTTTGTTTTTATATCTTTTTGTCAAATTATGAATTGATAGTGCCTCATTCATTATGACCACCGTCTTTCTTTGTTTTGATGATATTACTATACCATGCCTTTTTTAAATTCATCTTATTTGAACCTTAAAATAACATAAAAAGCAGGGTACAATCCCTGCTTTTTATGTTATTCTACTGGTATCACAATTATAAATGCCTTTGTATATTTCTTATATGGCTGCTCAAAATAAATATCTGCCTCATGTGCATCTAGAACTTTTTTTACAATGGCAAGTCCCAACCCACTATTACTACTATCATTTCTCGATTGGTCTCCTTTAACAAATGGCTCATACATACATGAACTAATATCTTCCGGAATCATTTTCCCATCATCCGCTATAACAAGATATATTTTTTTATCATATTCTGTCAGTCTAATTTCAATAGTCGTATTTTCATCATTATGTTGTACTGCATTATTAAGTAAATTTATAATTGCTCGACGCATTTCTCTTTTATCAATGAAGATATTTCTTTCCTCCTCATCAACTTCCACTCTCAAAATGTTTTTATTTACCTCAATATAATGGTATTGATCTGCCAAAATATTTTTTACAAACTCAGTAAAATCCACTAATTCTTTATTTAATTTGTAATCGACTCGAAACATCCTATTATAATCGCTTAATTGCTGAAGTAACTGCTCCATTTCAACACTGCTTTCAAAACAACGCTTCAAATATTCTATGTTCTTACTTTTGCTATTTTCTAAATCATTTATAACAGTTAGTAAATATCCTTGAACAACTGTTAAAGGTGTTCTTATATCATGACTAATATCCGAGATCAATTGTCTCCTCAACCGTTCTTCTTCTTCTTTTTGTTTTACAGCATCTTCCATTTCTTGCGCCATACAATTAAAAGAATTTGCCATCTCCACAAATTCATACTCTGCTTTAAAAGATAGTCTTTTTTTATAATTTCCACTTCCTAACTCTTTCATTGCTTCTTTTAATAAATTGATTGGCTTGGTCAATTCTACCTTTATTTTCTTAGACACACAAAAAACGGTTAAACAATACCCAATTCCAAATAAAATAATACCTACTATATAAATCCCTAAAAAATGAATTGATTCTGCCTCTAAAGGAATGTTTATGGTTGGCGTTACTCGCAAGAAATCTACCGGAAAAAAAGTTACCTGTATTCGCTGTCTGCTCTGTTCATCATAAAACTTTTTAACAATCCCTCTATATTTTTTTCCATCAATTTCATAATTACCATTTACAATATCTATAATTTCTATGCTAGTGTATTTTTTATATTCTGCTCTCGGATATTGTCTTTCGTAATCTGTATTCAATATTTCAAACCATGCACCATTTCTTTTTAACTCTGAAATATCTATATCTTCGTATCGGCTTTTTCCCTCACAACTGACAATATACTTTTCCTCTAATGTATTAACAATTTTTGAGTTATTAAATACACTTATTACACTCGCCACGATTGCAAATATAATAACAATCACTATTGAAAAAAAGCAAAAATTTTTTATAAGCGTTACTTCTAGTTTCTTCTTTCTATTTCCCAAATTTATATCCTAACCCCCTTACTGTGATAATAAACTGAGGATTTTTAGAATCTTCTTCTATATAGTCCCTCAATTTACTAATATAAACCATTATCGTATTACTATCATATAAATACTCGTCTTCCCATACAGCTTCAAAAATAGCTTTTTTAGTAAAAATTCGTTTTGGGCTATTCATCAGCAATTTTAAAAGCTTATATTCTTTATTTGTCAAATATATTTTCTCCTCATCTTTATATAAACAGCATTCTTTACAATCCAATCGTAAATTCTGATAGCAGATAACTTCTTCTTGAATTTCCTCTGCACCTCCAAATTTATAGAATCTTCTAAGTTGAGCATCCACCCTAGCTGCCAATTCTAATGGATTAAAAGGCTTTGCTAAATAATCATCAGCGCCTTTCTGTAAACCTATAATCTTATCTTCATCCGTACTTTTCGCTGAAATAATAACAATAGGAATATTCTTTTTCTCTCTTATCACTTTCATACACTCATATCCATTAACTAGTGGTAACATAATATCTAAAATAACTAAATCTATTTTTTCTGTTTCAACTATTTTTATTGCTTCTCTGCCATCTTCTGCTTTAATCAGGTTGTATTTATCCTCTAAATGTAATACTATCAAATCCAAAATCTCTTTTGTATCTTCCACAATCAAAACTGTAAATATATTTTTATTCATTGTAATCTCCATTCTTTATATTTTTTTCAATTATAACCCTATCTATTATTTATTGTAAATGAATTGAGAGAAAAATAATTAAATGGACTTTACGACATCTTGTCGCAAAGCCACCCTTTTTAAAAAGCACCTCCTACAATTCCCAAATTATGCAGAATAGAGCACAGTTCTGACAAAATATGTTTTCTTCGATTATAAATAGTCTTCCGGCTATACAAAAAAATCGAACCGCATCTTTGAGCGTCACTTCTTCAAAAATAGCAAATAAATTAAACGGACATCTTCCTTTGCCAATAAAAAAGTTCTCAAAAACCTTATAACACTTGGAAATATTGTGTTTACAAGTCTCTCAAAGCCTCTGAAACTATAATTAATTCTTAGATTAAATTCGCGTAATTGCCTATTTTATAGTACAAAAAAAGACACCAAATCCATTGTTTGATGTCTTTAAATAATACTATTCCTTTTACTTCACTTTGGGAAAAACGATATTATTTTTTATCCCTTATTTCTAATACCTCTTCTTCGGAGATATTCAAAAGTTTACAAATCTCAGAAATCGGATAATTATTCTGTAGCATGGTAAGAATAATTTCCTTTCTGTTTTCCTTTATACCTTCTTCTCTTCCCACTTCAATGCCTTCCAATTTTCCTTCTTCTTTCAACTTTTCTAATGCCTCACACATACTACTTACCTCCATATTTCTACTCATACGGATCAGTTCCTTTGATCCTGCCATCTGACCGACCATTGTTAATAGCTCTGAACCCATCTCCTTGTTTCCATACTTCTCCTGAATTTTTTCAAAATGCCCGGCAAAGATTTCCCTGGTAATTTCAAAAACGCTTTGCACATCTGCATTATTGAACACATATCGGTCTGAATCCCGTACTTCCAAAAGGTTCATTTTGTAATCTGAGAAAATAGCGGCAATTTCTTCCGGCATTTCTACGATCATATCTTTCAGACAATACGGTCCGTCCCATTGTTTTTCACCATAATACACCGTCAATGTAATAACGGGATGAAGCCGGTCATCTTTCCTCATTTTCGATAGAAATTCATCTTCTGTCTTTTTCTCTGGGCTTTCTTTGTATTTGCGTGTAATTTCCTGATATTCCTTCAGGTAACTCATTGCGTCATACACCATATGACGCAGCGGCATGGCATAATGAATATGCTGCTGATTTTCAATTCCAAGAACAACAAATTCCACTCCATAAGCAGTCTTTTTAATCACATCTCTTGTTCTGGATAAGGTTTCCTTATAATCTTTTAATTGAATGACACCGGAAACATCTGTATCCATTTCATGCAATGTCTCTGGCTTAATGACCTCTTTCCCGCCAAACACAACTACATTAAAAAGATCAGCGAACCGTTCATTATTCCGCCAAAAATCTTTAAATATAATATCTGCTTTTGTATGTTCCACGTAAATTCCTCTCTCTTCTGCAATCACTGACTCTCTTGTTACAATTATTATATCAGACATCAAAAGAACTGACAAACGAATTTTCCTATGGTGCTTCCATAAATCCTATTCTTTCACATCTTCCATGCATACAATCTTTCTGAAATATCGGAAGATAGACTGTTGTTTTCAGGTACTTTCCTTCTGAAGCAATCCCATGTTTTCCTCCCAGTGAGTCCAAATATTGCTCGTTTCCCTTCGTGGCTGAAATATAAATATATCTGCTCTCTTTTTGGAACTTTTCCTTTGGTATATCATCAATGTAATCATAACTAAGTAGCAAAGGGATACAGAGATTTTCCGCTTTCTTTCTTACCATATCAAGAAGAAGTTCAAACATCTCCTGTTCCAGTTTTTCCGAAATTCCTTTCACATACGCTCTTTCCAAAAACAGAACCAGTTGCTCTGTCTTCTCTTCCTTATTATCCTTTGTGAAATCTACAAATTCAAATTCTTTGTTCTCCCTTTCCATTTTTTCTTCAGATGCTTTGGTAAGCCTAAGAATTGCCCGAAGGACAATCTTGCCTTGATAAGAAATATATATAATTTTCTTATTACTGTCAAAGCAGGATAACAGACACTTCCGATACATTCCTGTCTTGTAACTTAGACAGGTTTTATCCGGCAGTTCCCCAATTTGCATCACTGGAAGAAAACGGTCTTCTTCCCAGATTTTCCATTCCTTTTTTTGAAGTTGCAGATTTTCTGCCCACAGTTTCATCTGTTTTTCCAAAATTGGAAAAGCAAGTTCTTTTTCCAGATCTGCCTCGTGGTATTTTAAATCTTTAAATTTCCCCATTAGTTCTGCCACTAATAATCTGCGCAACATTTCTGTCTGTCCGGTATCTCCTTTATAAAATTCATACAAAATTTCAGAACCGCCTTGTTCCAGGAATGCCTGGATATTTGCTTCATACTCTCGGATAAACGAATTGGAGAAAGCAAAGGTACTCTTCATCCACTCCCAGTGGGGATCATTTTTTAATAGATCGGCATAGGCAGACTGAAAATTTGAATACGCACTTAATTTTTCTTTATTTACTAGCAAATACCGCAGTTGGAAACTGTTTTTCACTTCTGGAAGAAACCGTACAACTTTTTCCCAGGAAAGAAACAACTTCGGTAGATCCGTTCCCTCTAAACCAGAAATATTTCCCAGTTCTTCCTTCATCCACTTAGATAACAGTTTGTGGGACAAAAAAGCAGCAACTGCTTCCAAAGTTTCTTCACTGTTTTCTTTCTCCAAGAGCCTTTTTTTCACTACTTCCTGCATGACTCTCAAACGGTCATCGACCCTTCTATAATTTAGTTTGTGGTATAAGCGGATATATCCCCTGTCAGGGCAGGAAGTAAATAATTTTATTTCCGCAAAAGTATACTCTTTTTGTGTCATATCTGTCTTTTCTATAATAGAGCATTCCTTTATTTTTCTGCATTCCTTTAAATTTTGAAAATTTAATGTATTTAGATTGACATACTCTTCATAAAATGATTTTTCAAATAAAATAGAATTCCACGGAAGTTCAAGAAACAGTTCTGTATTTTCTTCATACAACTTCAAAAAATGTTTTTTCTGATGTTTGACTGCATAAAGAAGTACTGACTCTTGGTAATATTCCAATCGATCCATCGCTTTTATGGCATACCGGTAAACCTCCTGTACATACCCTGCTCTTGTATAGAAATTTCCTTGTGAAATCCATCCTTGTCTTACAAATCTGTTTAAATCAAACAATAACTGTTTATTCTCCAGCCATCTTGTTAAAAAACAGGATTGTATATCTTTATGTAAGCGCAGCATAATTTTTCTTAGTAACGGATAAAGTTCTTCTGCATTTTTTACAATCTGTCTGTATGCCTCTTTGCTTAACATCGGCAATGGAAACTCTGTCAAATATTTTAAAAGGTTCAATACATTCGCTTTCCCTAAATCCTGAAAGAAATCTTTCTCTGCAATCACTTCGCAGAAAAAGTCCCCAGAAAAAATCGGTTCTTTCAAAAACATTCGTTCTGAATAACTTAAATCTTGTAACTTTTTATCACCATATGTTTCGAAAAACTCCAGATTTGCATTTAATATACTGCACTCTTTTCCAGACAAATGGCTGGAAAAAAAGTATTGCAGATATATGGCTACATATCTGTCTGAAATTTCTTCTGTTTTTAAAGCTGCTTCCAATTCCTCATAAGAAGAGTCCAGTAGTCTTCCCTCTGCACCACCGATAAAACTTTCTATTCTGTAAGCTGAAATTCCTGCTTTTTGCAGATTTATGATCTTTGAAAGAAATTCCGGATAAACCACCAATTTCTTTCCATACTCAATCGGAAGCTGTTTCAGTATGCTTCTTTTTTCATCTGTATCAATTGCTTTCGTAAAAGGAAGGAGCTCTTGATTAGAAAATCCTAAAATTTCCTGCCAGCCAAGTCCTTCCAGACCCTTAACAATTCCCATGTGTTCCTTCACTGTTGTAAACATCTTCTACCTCCGTCTTTATCAACCATTCTTTTATCGCTGCTACCTCTATTCCTTTCTTTTTTCCTAAGTTTAATAGCAGTTCTAAATATTCCCAAAAGGCTTCTTGTGATAATTTCCACTCTATTTGTTCCAAATACTTCTTCAAAAACCAAACTACTGCTTTTACATAGGCATCTTTCTGATAAGAATAGGAGAGTAAATTGATTTTAGAAAAAAGATCTTCTGCTGTTTTTTCTTCCTGCAATTTCAAAAACTTTTGGTATGCTTCTGCTGTCTGCTTTTCCAGTTCAGCCTCTTTTTTCTGCCTTGCGGCTTCTTCCTGTTCCTTATAAAACCGCTCCCGTTCTTCTTTCCCCATGTATAGCATTCTCAGTTTCTTGCTTCCGGCGCCTTCTATTCCAAGCGCTATAAGTTTTTCCCAAAATTTCTGTGCCTGTTCTTTCGGAAGCCAAATAAGATTTTCCTCTTTTCCCAAAACATTTAAAAGAAAATCAAAGTATTTTTGTGGCTGAAACCGATAAATGGATTCTTCTACCCAGAAAAACAACTGAAGAACCTGGTTTGGTTTCAAATGGGATTTCATAAAATTCATTTCATCGTATTCTCGTCTGTAATAGTATTCCTGAATTCCAACACTTTTCCATAAGAAATTCCGTTTCCCTGCTTTTCTGATTTCTTCCATGGAGCGGTTATCCAAAAGAAGTTTTGCAGTCTGAAATTTTAAATCCGTATCCATTTCTTCGATATAGGAAAGAATATAGCCATACTTCTTTTTTTCCGGTTCTTCCCATTCAGAAATCACTTTTCCTTCTCCCTTTGTAAGCAATTCTTTTATAATCTGTCGGGGATCTAAGAAATTCTTTTCTGCAAATGTTTCAAAAATATTATGATTTTGATAGTTTTCTTCTTGTAGCATCTGTTGGATATAATCCACCTTTGTCAGTCCCCTATACATATTTAGATACTCCCGAAGTTCCTGTTCTGTAAATGTTTCGTTATACAAAGTTTCCCGGATTTGCTTGTCAAAATCTTTTTTTCCCAAGAATAGCAGAATTTCTTTTGCCTGTGTTTTACATAATGGAATAAAAAACCATTTTGGATTTGCCTGTTGTTTTCCTGCATAGGGATAAAGCAACGCATATACTTTGGAATTTTTAACAGTGACCTGATACCTCATAGCTTCTAAAATTCCATTGTATCCTCCAATTTTAATTCCATAAACAAAATGCTCTTTGAGCAGTTCCCCGCAAAACTTGTAAATTTCTTTCGGATATGATTTCTTCTGATTACAGATAAAAGCACAAAAACTTTCCGAAGCCCTCTCCCAAGTAATCTGACTTACTGTTTCTATCCGATCCTCTTTAGCTGCTTTTAGCATCCGCAGGTTTAAATAAAAAATTTCTTCTTTTTGATAACCTGCCTTTTGCATCTGTTGCAATAACTCTGAACGTTCTTTTACATGAGTATGCTGCATCTTTATCAAAAGTTTTAATTTCGAAAATATCTTTTTTCTCTCCTTTTTAATTTCCGTTTCATAGGCTCTGAAAAACCAGATATACATTTCCGTATTTTGAAAAATATTCACTTCTCTTTCTTTTTCGAAGAAGCTGCATACAAGCTCCTTTAAGATTTCCCAAATTTCTTTTTCACCTTTGCCTAAAAATAAGATACACATACATTCTGCAAGTTCTTTGTATGCGTAGTTCTTTATCCTTTCATGATAGAGTTCTTTTTTCTTTTTAGAAGATGTCAGAAAATACATCGCCCCTGCTAGATAAATATCAGTTTCCGCTTCTCGTTCGATCCGTTTCAGAAAGTTTTCATATTGTGCTCCCACATACATTTGTGCTTCATAAAAATCAGACATAGTTACAAGAGCAAATGCCAACGCCCTGCGTATTTGGATACTATCCCCTATCTTTTCTTTATACCGCTCCAGCATCTCACCCGGATACTGAAAGGTATACGCATCTTCCTCCTTCTGTTCTTTCCCCATTGGAAGAAAACGTTTATCCTCTTCTTTTTCAAATCTCCACGCCTTATCATTCTTTGTTGATGTAAGAAAAATGATATGCTTCATAGTCTGAAAACTGTTTGCATCTATTTTTTCTTTTAAGATATCCATTTGTTCTCCTTTCTGGAAAGGGCTGCTAACACAGCCCTTTATTTCTCTCTTTTATCGTTCATCTGTCGTATAATTACAGTCTCGGATAATTGGAATTTTACCCTTACGAATTTCATCAAAAGCTGTCCGATACCCGCTCTTTTCAGGTTCTGTAAAATTTACTTCCCATTCTGCAATCACCTCTTCTAATGCGAGTTTTTTCGGGTTTAAAATCACAAGACCATGCAAAATGCCAGATACGATCCTTTGGTATTCTTCTGCATATTCCCGACAATCCAAATCGGTATCTGCATACCAGCAATCCAACTGTCGAATCATTTGTAGGCTTCTCCATGGCGACAGCTGCACAGGATAATAAAATCTTGATGTTTTGGAATTGTTTTCATGTTCTTCCGAAAGCCAGATAACTGTTTCCTTTGAAAAGCTGGGTACCAAATAACCGTTTTGGGAATATTCCTCCAATATTCCAAGAATATCCTCCCAAGTAACCTGTCGGAAGGAATAAGGTTGCTTCGTCTCTGCCAAATAATAATCGTCATCTAGCAAAGAAATTCCTCCTCTTTTTACTTCAGAAACACTTCCTTCTCCATCTTTTAAAATCTCCTTTACAACATCATTTGGATAGAAGGAATCCATGCATCTGGCAATCTTTTCTGCATCTTCTCTCCTTCCCTTTTCTACCAATCTGCTTTCATATTCTTTAATTCCTTCTATAAGCCTCCACCATTCCTCTTTGGAATTTGGGGAACCATTTTCTTTGCCACTATCTTCTGATATTTCTTCCACAATAGTATCCTCTATTTCACAATTTTCCTCATCGAGTACATCACTGTTTTCTATATAATTCATTTCACCTAATGGAATTTCATCCAAATGTTCTTTCGCATATTCCAGTGCCTCTGAGAATGTTTTTATGGTTTCTGGCAGCAAGAGTTCTCCATGATAATAGGCATTACAGAGAATAGAACAGGAAAGCTTTTGTCGGATATTGCTTCCATCCTCACAAAATTCAATCGACCAGATTAGATTGTCAGGTATATGCTCCATTTCTGGAAAATACATGCTACATTTTCCATCTTGAAATTCCCATTGAGTTGCTTTTCCAAAATCAATCCAGCTTCCTTTTCCCCTGTTAGCACAACTGACTTCATGCTCCGGCTGTCTAGATATAACCGAATAAAATCCATTACTTTGTACCACGTTGGGTATTCTCCTCTGTCCTAAAAATATATTCAATCGATGTGCTCTGATAATAAATTCTCTCTTCTCTTGTATTACTCGTTTTAATTGTGCTAAGTTTTTAATTTCCATCCTGTTTCCTCCTTACGCAGCATTTTTCATCTGTTTTTTCCATACCGGCAATAATTCCGGATAAGTCTCTCTCGATAATCCCAAACGTTTTGCATAAATCTGCATTTCCCGGGAACTGGAAAAAAGTTTTGCCTTTTCAACTTCCGGAACAAACTGCTTTCCATTCCAAAACAATTCCTGTTCTTCTTCACTTTCGACAGATACCAGTATCCACCCACGATAGCAAATCTGCGGATCCATACCGGCATACCAAAGATACCTTTGGGCAAACATTTCCGCTTCCTTTAAGCTTTGGAAGAAAGCTGCTTTCCAAATTTTCGCCGTCACAATACGTTTATCTTTAATTTTCTGAAAATACTGGTCTTTTCCCAGGCGGATGACATATCCTGTACTCCAAAAGTTTTCAACCCATTCTTTGTTCTGTTCCATAAATCCTCCCATCAAAAAAAGGAACCTAAAAAAGTCCCTTCTGCCGTTTTTATCCCATATAATCTAAAAGTTTCTTTACAATCTGCTGCGGAAGCCTTTCCAGATCCTCTGCATTGATACAGGCATTTCCATAAATTTTTCGGATATCTTCCTGATCCGTTCCAATCGCTGCTACAAGCAGTGTAATCTGTTTCTGTTTCAACCGCTTCTGTACGTTCTGCAAATCTTCTCTTGCCACTTTTCCGCCATATCCTTGTGCATTCGGAAGCCCATCACAGAAAAAAATCAAAATTTTCATCTTCTCCGTTCTTTTTGCCATTTTTTCTGCCATGTAAAGAAGCGCTGCTCCGTCCCTATTAGCTCCACTGGTTTCCATATCTAAAATCCGATACTTTCCTTCTTTCTTTTCTTCAAACTCCAAATAAGAATGCAAACACACGATTTCCTCCTGCCTTCTACCTGTCTGTTCCGTCCCTGTACAATGTCCATTTACACAGATGGGTATACCAAGTATTTGTGCAAACTCCACGACACAAAGGGAAGTCAAAACCGAAGTTTCCCACCGCTTGTTATCTATGGAGCCAGACTGATCCAATAAAAATCCAATCGCTGTATCCATATTTCTGGAAGGAATTTTGGTCTTAAAAATTCTTTTTTCAGGATTCCACAGATGTGCCATGTCCAATCCTTTTCCCATATGCTGTTCTCGCAGAATATAGGTTTTCTTCCTTTTTAGAACTGGCAGCAGATCCTGCTTCATTTTCGTTTGGATATGTTTTATTTGCGGTTTAAGATTTCTGTATTTTTGATATGCCGCTTGCGAAATGATTTCTTTTCGGAAAATATGCTTTTTGATTTCCTGGTTCACAGGTGTAAACTCCGTATTTTCTAAAATCTCTTTCAAACGCTCCCGCATCCATTCCTCATATCTCTTTTCCCGTGCTTCTCTTTTTAATTCCAGACAGATGTTTTGAAGTTCTCTTCCAATATCAATTGTCTTTACCGTTTCTTGCTGCAATTCAGAAAGTAAGGGCTCTGTTTTTTCTTCTGTCAGGCTTTCCTGCTCTTTTGTTGCACTTTCTC
>ENA-OYYN01000873-OYYN01000873.1-human-gut-metagenome-genome-assembly--contig:-NODE-873-length-13447-cov-5.045176_pt1 | contig 13447 bp, 14 predicted proteins | sample MGYA00243249_ERZ653449 | MGnify/ENA primary metagenome ERZ653449 (study PRJEB26926, sample SAMN06165159) | human gut metagenome | biome: ENVO:00009003; feature: ENVO:2100002; material: ENVO:00002003... | reverse complement strand
ATTACAGTCCTGCCGATGAGATGAATCGTCGGGAGAATACGGTAATCGCTCTTGTGATGAAACTGATTACAGAAGATGTGCGTGGTTATACTTCGGCAAAATATTTATCTGAGCATATCACAGCACTGGGATTTAAGAAAACGAAACAAAGTATCTTGCCTTACATCAATCTGATGAAAGAATTGGGGATTCTGGAAGATACGGATAATCCGCTGAAACCTTACACGATTGTGAAATCAGAAGAAGAAATTACGGAACTGATACGTCAATATCTGCCGGATTTACCGGCTCAAATGACTGCAGAACAGTTATCGAACAATTATTTACATTGTATTAGTGGCGACAGGCGGCATGCCGGAGATGGTTTTTGAATATATCTTAAAGAAAAACGGACTGGATCCGGAAACAGATCTGGAGATTGAGCAGGGGATTGATTTTGGCTCTACTGCAGCGGCATTTTCTGGGGGACAGGGAGACTTTACGGTTGAATTTGAACCCTCTGCCACAGCGCTGGAACAGCAGGGAGACGGTTATGTGGTGGCTTCCTGCGGCGTAGATTCCGGCTATGTACCTTACACGGCATACAGCGCAAAAAGCAGCTATCTGAAGGAACATCCGGAGACGGTGCAGAAGTTTGTAAACGGGCTGCAAAGAGGAATGGATTATGTAAATTCTCATACGCCGGAGGAAATTGCGGAGGTGATCGCACCGCAGTTTGCGGAGAGTGATCTGGAGACGGTGACGGCTATTGTAAGGCGTTATCAGGAGCAGGATACCTGGAAGGAAGATCTGATCTTTGAACAGGAAAGTTTTGAGCTGCTGGAAGATATTCTGGAAGACGCGGGAGAGCTGGAAGAGCGGACCGTGTATGAGAATCTGGTAAATACTGCATTTGCCCAAAAAGCGGCAGAAAAATAAAAAAATGTGTGCTTCTGTTTGCTGGACGTGATTTTTTTCCTGTGCTATACTGAGAAAAATAAAAACAGATATGGACAGAGGAGGAATCAGTATGGCAGAGGTGTGTGTGTTTCTGGCGGAAGGATTTGAAGAAATAGAAGGTCTGACGGTTGTAGATCTGTTGCGCCGTGCTGGGATTGATACGGTTACGGTTTCGGTGGGAGATACGGTGCGCGTCACCGGTTCTCACGGGATCAGTGTGGAAGCGGACTGTCTCCTGAAGCAGGCGAAAGCCGGGGAGGCAGACCTTCTTGTCCTTCCGGGAGGAATGCCCGGGACGAAGAATCTGGCAGCCTGCGAGGCGCTGACAGAACTTTTGAAAAAGAGTGACGGGAGAGGACAGCGGGTCGCAGCGATCTGTGCGGCGCCCAGCGTGCTGGGAGAACTGGGACTTCTGGAAGGGAAAAAAGCAGTATGTTATCCGGGTTTTGAAGAAAAATTAAGAAAAGCGGCAGTGGGAAAAGAAGCTGTGGTCACAGACGGCCGAATTACCACAAGCCGGGGGATGGGGACAGCTATTGCCTTTGGACTGGAACTGATTTCCCTTCTGAGAGGAAAAGAAACGTCTGAAAAAGTGAGAGAGTCCATTCTTTACACCCTGGAAACTCCCCAGAAATGTTAAAAAAGTGCTAGTTTTTTTTTGCGGGTTATGGTATAGTATTACAATGACTGTGAGCATGGAGAAGTGTAATACTTTTCAACCCGAACGGGGGGAGCCTGATGGAAATAATAGCCGGGCAGAGACCGGAGGGATATAAATTAAGGAGGAACTAAATACCATGAGCGTACAGGTGGAAAAATTAGAAAAGAACATGGCGAAACTGACAATTGAAGTTTCCGCTGAAGAATTTGGAAAAGCAATGCAGAAGGCATATCAGAAGCAGAAAAATCACATTTCTCTGCCGGGATTCCGGAAAGGAAAAGCCCCCATGGCAATGATTGAGAAAATGTACGGACCGCAGGTGTTCTATGAGGATGCGGCTAACATTCTGATGCCGGAGGCATATGCAAATGCAGCAGACGAGTCCGGACTGGATATCGTGTCCCAGCCGGATATTGAAGTTACCCAGATTGAGAAGGGAAAAACCTTTATTTTCACTGCTGAGGTTGCTGTGAAGCCGGAAGTTGTTCTGGGCGGGTACAAAGGTGTAGAAGTCGAGAAGAAGACGGTAGAAGTTACCGATGAGGAGATCCAGGCAGAACTTTTAAAAGAGCAGGAGAAGAATTCCCGCATCACGGCCGTAGAGGGACGTGCTGTGGAAAACGGCGATCTGGTTGTTCTGGATTTTGAAGGATTTGTAGACGGAGAGGCTTTCCAGGGAGGAAAGGGCGAGCAGTACCCGCTGACCATCGGTTCCGGCGCATTTATTCCGGGATTTGAGGAGCAGCTGATCGGTGCGGAAGTGGACAAAGAAGTAGAAGTAAATGTGACCTTCCCCGAAGATTATCAGGCAGAGGAGCTGAAAGGCAAGGCTGCAACCTTTAAGTGTACCGTACACAAGATTGAGAAGAAAGAACTGCCGGAGCTGAACGACGATTTCGCAAAAGATGTTTCCGAGTTTGATACTCTGGAAGAGTACAAGGCAGATATTAAGAAGAATATCGAGGAGAGCAAGCTGGAGGATATCCGCCGCGACAAGGAAGACGCTGTCCTGACTAAAGTGATCGAGGATGCCCAGATGGAAATTCCGGAGGCAATGATCGAGACCCAGACCCGCCAGATGATGGATGATTTTGCAAGAAGAATGCAGTCTCAGGGTCTGACCATGGATCAGTATATGCAGTTCACCGGAACCAGCATTGACACTCTGATGGAGCAGATGAAACCGCAGGCACTTAAGAGAATCCAGAGCAGACTGGTTCTGGAGCAGATTGCGGTGGCAGAGAACATCCAGATTTCTGACGAGCAGCTGTTTGAGGAGATCAAGAAAATGGCTGACATGTACAAGATGGATGCAGATAAGCTGAAAGATATGATGGGTGAGCACGAGAAAGAGCAGCTGAAGCAGGATATGGCAGTACAGCAGGCAATTACTCTGATCACTGAGGCTGCAAAGGAAGTGTAAGCCCTTAAACAGCAGGAAAGGGAGGCATTTTTATGAGTTTAGTACCATATGTGGTTGAACAGACCAGCAGGGGAGAGAGAAATTACGACATTTATTCACGGCTTTTGAAGGACAGGATTATTTTTCTGGGTGAGGAAGTCAATGATGTGACCGCAAGCCTGGTGGTAGCACAGCTTCTGTTTCTGGAATCAGAAGATCCGGGAAGAGATATTCAGCTGTACATCAACAGCCCAGGCGGATCCGTGACTGCAGGACTGGCAATCTATGACACGATGCAGTATGTAAAATGCGATGTGTCCACCATCTGTATCGGAATGGCGGCCAGTATGGGAGCGTTTCTCCTTTCCGGCGGAGCAAAAGGCAAGCGTCTGGCTCTGCCCAATGCGGAGATCATGATTCATCAGCCCTCCGGAGGAGCCCAGGGACAGGCAACAGAGATTAACATTGTTGCCGAGCATATTTTGAAGATCCGGAAGAAGCTGAACACGATTCTGGCAGAAAATACCGGACAGCCGCTGGAGATTATCGAGCGTGATACCGAGCGGGACAACTATATGTCCGCTGAGGAAGCGAAGGCTTACGGCCTGATCGACAGCGTTATTACCAACAGAGTATAAGCAGCAATAAGACTCCTGCCAGGCGTAGGAGTCTTATGTGGTCTATATGGAAAGCTTCGTTTTCAGGCGGAGCAGAGGAAAGGATTTAGAAAGTATGGCAGCAAAAGGGAATACCCCTAAAATAAGATGTTCTTTCTGCGGCAGGGCAGAGGAGCAGGTACAGAAGATGATCTCCGGTCCCAATGGAGCATACATCTGTAATTATTGTGTGGAGATCTGCTCGGAGATCGTTGAGGAGGAACTTGCCGGAGAGGAAGATCAGGAGCAGGAGATTAACCTGCACACACCTCAGGAGATGAAGGCAATCCTGGATGATTATGTGATCGGCCAGGACGAAGCAAAAAAAGTACTGTCAGTTGCGGTGTATAATCATTACAAGCGGGTGCTGGCGGACAAGAATCTGGATGTGGAACTTCAGAAGAGCAATATCCTTATGCTGGGACCCACAGGTTCGGGGAAGACGCTGCTGGCGCAGACGCTGGCTAGGCTGTTGAATGTTCCTTTTGCAATTGCAGATGCCACCACACTGACAGAAGCCGGTTACGTGGGAGAAGATGTGGAAAATATTCTGCTGAAGATCATTCAGGCGGCCGATTACGATATTGAGCGTGCGGAACACGGCATTATCTATATCGATGAAATTGACAAAATCACAAGAAAGTCTGAGAATGCATCCATTACACGGGATGTATCCGGGGAGGGTGTTCAGCAGGCTCTTCTGAAGATTCTGGAAGGGACGGTCGCCAGCGTGCCGCCTCAGGGGGGAAGAAAGCATCCCCATCAGGAATTCCTTCAGATTGACACCTCCAATATTCTCTTTATCTGCGGAGGTGCTTTTGAGGGACTGGATAAAATTATCGAGACCAGAGAAGATACCAAGGCGATCGGATTTAACGCTTCTCTGGGCAAAACGGCAGAGGAGAAGCAGAACGTAGGAGAAGTACTCCGTCACGTGATGCCGGAGGATTTCATCAAATTCGGTCTGATCCCGGAGTTTATCGGGCGGGTTCCGGTGGTGGTATCTCTGGATTCTCTGGATGAGGAAGCGCTGGTGCGCATTTTGAAAGAGCCGAAGAACTCTCTGGTAAAACAGTACAGAAAACTGTTTGAACTGGATGGTGTGGAACTGAATTTTGATGAAGCGGCGCTTAAGCGGATCGCGAGAAAGGCGATGGATCGCAAGACAGGTGCCAGAGGGCTTCGTTCGATTATGGAAAAGACGCTGATGGACGTAATGTTTGAGACACCTTCAGACAATACGATCAGAAGCTGTATTATTACAGAAGATGCGGTAGAAGGAAAGACAGCTCCGGTGCTTTCCTACGGGGAGGCAGCAGTGCCGGTCCGCAGGCAGGGCGGAAAAAAGAAAGGCGGCCCGGCCACCGCATAAGAAAAAGAGGTAGAGGTGAACGACTTGAGGAGAGTATTACCGGCGTTGGCGCTTCGGGGAACCACAATCCTGCCGGATATGATTGTACATTTTGATATTAACCGGCCCAGATCGATCCGTTCTCTGGAAGAAGCCATGCAGGAGGAACAGAAAATTTTTCTGGTGACGCAGAGGGATCCTGCGGTGGAAGAACCGGGACAGGCGGATTTGTATGAGATGGGCTGTATTGCTCAGGTGAAGCAGATCGTGAAGCTTCCCAAAAATATGATGCGTGTTCTGGTAGAAGGACAGCAGCGGGCACAGCTGTGGGCATTGAAAGAAGAGGAAGGGTATCTTCTGGCGGAAATTGAGGAAGTCCGGCCGGAAGGGGAGGATCTGGCGGAAAATGCCCGGGAGGCTATGCTGCAGGGGATGAGGGAACTTTTCGGCAGCTATTGCCGGGAAAATCCGAAGGTCAGCCGGGAGCTGAGCAGCCAGTTTATGGAGCTGCAGGATGTGGAGCTTCTGGTCGATCAGATCAGCATCAATCTTCCTCTGGATTATGAAAAGAGACAGAAGCTTCTGGAGGCGGCCGGCCTGACCGAGCGATACGAAACATTGGGCGTAATTCTGGCCAATGAGATTGAAGTGATGCAGATCCGGGCGGATATTCAGCGGAAGGTGCAGGAACGCGTGGACAAAGGCCAGAGAGAGTATCTTTTAAGAGAGCAGCTGAAGCTGATCCGCGAGGAACTGGGAGACGATACATCGATGCTGGATGCCGACCGTTTTGCGGAGGCGGCAGAGAAGCTGGAGGCTTCCGATGAGATGAAGGATAAGATCCGGGAAGAAATCCGGCGTTTTAAGAATGTGGGATATAATAGTTCTGAGAGCGCGGTAATCCGGGGATATATCGAGACCCTCTTATCGCTTCCGTGGGACAGAGAAAGCACGGACAATGAGGATCTGAAACGGGCAAGAGAGGTTCTGAATGAGGATCATTACGGTCTTGAGAAGGTGAAGGAGAGGGTGCTGGAGTATCTGGCAGTGCGGACGCTCACAGAAAAAGGCCAGAGTCCGATCCTGTGTCTGGCGGGACCTCCCGGAACCGGAAAGACTTCGATTGCCCGATCCATTGCGCGGGCTCTGGAAAAACAGTATGTCCGGATCTGTCTGGGCGGTGTGAGAGATGAGGCGGAGATCCGGGGACACCGGCGTACCTATGTGGGGGCTATGCCGGGGCGCCTTGTGCAGGGACTTGTTCAGGCAAAGGTAAAGAATCCGCTCATGCTTCTGGATGAGATTGATAAAGTGAGCAGTGACTATAAGGGGGATACTTCCTCGGCACTTCTGGAGGTGCTGGACGGGGAACAGAATAAGCATTTTGTGGATCATTATGTGGAGATCCCGCTGGATCTGTCCCAGGTACTCTTTATCGCTACTGCAAATGACCTGTCTGCGATTCCCCGTCCTCTTCTGGACCGGATGGAAATCATAGAGGTTGGTAGCTACACGGAAAATGAGAAAAAACATATTGCGCAGAAACACCTGGTTCCGCGGCAGATGGAAGCCAACGGACTGAAAAAAGGCCAGCTGATCCTCAGAGAAGAGGCGCTGGAGGCTGTGATTTCCGGTTATACAAGAGAGGCCGGTGTCCGGACGCTGGAGCGGAAAATCGGAGAAATCTGCCGAAAGGCAGCCAGAAAGATTCTGGAGGAGAAGCGCAGGAGGATTACTGTCACAGAAAAGAATCTGGAAGAGTATCTGGGAAAATCCAGATATCATTTTCAGAAGGCGAACAGCAGAGATGAAGTGGGGATTGTCCGGGGACTGGCGTGGACCAGCGTGGGGGGCGATACCCTGCAGATAGAGGTTAATCTTCTCCCTGGAAAGGGAGAGTTTCTTCTGACCGGTCAGCTGGGAGATGTGATGAAAGAGTCGGCCCGGGCAGGAATCAGTTACATACGTTCTGTGGCGGACCGCTATGGAATTGAAAAGAAATTTTTTGAGGAACACGATATCCATATCCATATTCCGGCGGGGGCAGTTCCCAAAGATGGTCCTTCCGCGGGAATCACTATGGCTACGGCAGTGCTCTCGGCAGTTACCGGGATACCGGTGCGGGCGGATGTGGCCATGACCGGCGAGATTACCCTGCGGGGAAGAGTGCTGCCCATCGGCGGACTGAAGGAGAAACTTCTGGCGGCCAAAAAGGCAGGAATCAAAAAGATTCTGGTTCCGGATGAGAACCGGCCGGATGTGGAAGAGATTGAGTCTGAGATCACGGAAGGACTGGAAATCGTGTTTGTGAAACAGATGGAAGAAGTGCTTTTGCAGGCCCTTGCAGAGAGGAAAGAGTGAAATGGTAATTAAACAGGTATCACTGGATCTTGTCTGTGGAATTACCAGCAAGATTCCGCAGACCGGGAGGCCGGAAGTGGCCTTTGCCGGGAAATCCAACGTGGGGAAATCCTCCCTGATCAATGGTCTGATGAACCGGAAATCTCTGGCCAGAACCAGTTCCCAGCCGGGGAAAACTCAGACCATCAATTTTTACAATGTAAATGAACAGATGTATCTGGTAGATCTGCCGGGGTACGGATATGCGAAGGTATCAGAGGCAGTGAAGGCGAAGTGGGGCAGGATGATCGAGGATTATCTGCACCAGTCGCCCACATTGAGGGCGGTGTTTCTGCTGATTGATATTCGCCATGAACCGTCGGGCAATGACCGCCTTATGTATCACTGGATCTGCGAACAGGGGTATGAGCCCATAATTATAGCCACAAAACTGGATAAGATCAAGCGCAGCCAGGTGCAGAAACAGCTAAAAGTTCTGCGTCAGGGGCTTGAGGTACGTCCGGGGACACAGATGATACCGTTTTCTGCGGAAACCAAGCAGGGAAGAGAAGAAATCTGGGCACTGATTGATCAGCTGATTGAGAGAGAGCAGACTCCGTGATAACGGGAGAGAAAGCAGGCGCAAAATGAGAATCCTGAAAGCAAAAAATGTGACGTATGATTATAAAAAATATGTGGAGACAGAGCAGGGAGAGGAGATCCAGGAGACCAGCAGAGCTCTTGATGATGTAAGCCTCGATATCAAAGAAGGGCAGTTTGTGGCAGTTCTGGGACACAATGGTTCTGGAAAATCCACATTTGCCAAGCATATCAATGCCCTGCTCCTGCCTACGGAGGGAACAGTCTGGCTGGATCAGGTAGACACTTCGGCAGCAGATGAACTGTGGCAGGTCCGGCAGAAAGCGGGAATGGTTTTTCAGAATCCGGACAATCAGATTATCGGCAGCGTGGTGGAGGAAGATGTGGGATTTGGACCGGAGAATCTGGGCGTTCCAACAGAGGATATCTGGATCCGGGTGGAAAAGAGCCTGGAAGCGGTGGGAATGATGGCCTATCGCAGTCATTCTCCCAATAAACTGTCCGGAGGCCAGAAGCAGAGAGTGGCTATCGCCGGAGTGATGGCTATGCGGCCCAGATGTATTGTTCTGGATGAGCCCACAGCGATGCTGGATCCCAACGGGAGAAAGGATGTACTGCGGGCGGTGCGGGAATTAAACCGTCAGGAAGGAGTGACCGTAATCCTGATCACTCATTATATGGAAGAGGTGATCCTGGCAGACCGGGTTTTTGTTATGGATGCGGGCAAACTGGTGATGGAGGGAACGCCCAGGGAAATTTTTGCTCAGGTGGAAAAACTGCAGAGTTATCGCCTGGATGTGCCCCAGGTTACCCTTCTGGCCCATGAGCTGAAAAAGGAAGGGGCAGATCTGCCGGAGGGAATACTGACCACAGAGGAGCTGGTGGAAGCATTATGTCGATAAAATTAGAAAAGGTAACGTATACGTATAATCCTGGAACAGTTTATGAAATGCATGCCCTGGAGCAGATCGATCTGGAAATCCCGCAGGGACAGTTTGTGGGGATTATTGGCCATACGGGCAGCGGAAAATCCACATTGATCCAGCATTTTAACGGTCTGATCCGGCCCACAGAGGGAAGAGTTCTCTTTGAAGGGCGGGATGTGTGGGAGGAAGGTTATCCACTCAGAACTCTGAGAAGTCAGGTGGGATTAGTCTTCCAGTACCCGGAACATCAGCTCTTTGAGGATCAGGTCTTAAAAGATGTATGTTTCGGTCCCTCCAATCAGGGGCTGACTCAGGAGGAGTGTGAGCGGCGGGCTCGGGAGGCTCTTCGCCAGGTAGGTGTGGAAGAGGAACTGTTTGCTAGATCGCCCTTTGAGCTGTCCGGAGGACAGAAACGACGGGTGGCTATCGCCGGTGTGCTGGCTATGGAACCGAAAGTCCTGGTACTGGATGAACCCACAGCAGGGCTGGATCCCCAGGGGCGGGACGAGATTCTGGATCAGATTGCCTGGCTCCATGAAAATCGGGGGATTTCAATCGTACTGGTTTCTCACAGTATGGAAGACATCGCCCGTTATGTGGAGCGTATTATTGTGATGAACCAGGGAAAGATGGCTTTTGACGGAACGCCGAAGGAAGTTTTTTCCCATTATAAGGAGCTGGAGAAGATCGGGCTGGCGGCTCCGCAGATCACCTATATCATGCATGCACTAAAAGAAAAGGGACTTCAGGTAGACACGTCTGCGATTACCGTGGAAGAAGCGAAAAAGTCTATCCTGCAGGCACTGGGAAGGAAATAGGAAATGCTCAGAGATATTACAATTGGACAATATTATCCGGGAAATTCCCTGCTTCACCGTCTGGATCCCCGGGTGAAGTTTGTGGGAACCCTGATGTTTATCATATCCCTGTTCCTTTTTCAGGGGTGGGTGGGCTATCTCATCGCCACGGCAGTGCTTGTCATTATGATAAAGGTGTCAAAGGTGCCGTTTTCCTTCATGGTAAAGGGACTGAAGGCCATCGTGGTGCTGCTGGTGATCACTCTGGCCTTCAATATCTTTCTGACACCGGGAACTGTGATCTGGCAGTGGAAATTCCTGAAAATTACAGAAGAAGGTCTGATTCTGGCAGGTAAAATGGCAGTGCGCCTGGTTGAACTGGTAATAGGTGCTTCTCTTATGACACTGACAACCACTCCCAATCAGCTGACGGATGGTCTGGAGAGGCTGCTGCGCCCGCTGAACAAGATTCATGTGCCGGTTCATGAGCTGGCGCTGGTTATGTCCATTGCCCTGCGTTTTATTCCGATTTTGATGGAAGAGACAGATAAGATTATGAAAGCCCAGATTGCCCGTGGAGCTGATTTTGAGAGCGGCGGCGTGATAAAGAAGATCAAAGCCATGGTTCCGCTTCTGGTGCCTCTGTTTGTTTCTGCCTTCCGGCGGGCGAATGATCTGGCTCTGGCTATGGAGGCGCGCTGCTATCACGGAGGGGATGGCAGGACTCAGATGAAGCCGCTCCAGTACGCGGGAAGAGACCGGATTGCGTATATTCTGATCTGGCTTTACCTGGCGGCAGCCATAGCCTGCTGTATTATGGGGTGGTAGAAATGAAGCGGATCAGACTTACAGTGGCATATGACGGTACAAATTACTGCGGATGGCAGGTACAGCCCAATGGCATTTCCGTTCAGCAGGTGCTAGATGAGAGCCTTTCCCGTCTTCTGAAGACTAAGGTACATACAGTGGGGGCCAGCAGGACGGATGCCGGCGTGCATGCTCTGGGGCAGGTGGTCGTTTTTGATACGGAGGCCCGGATGCCTGCGGAGAAATATGCGCTGGCTTTAAATACGTATCTTCCGGCAGATATACGGATTCAGGATTCCCGGGAAGTAAGACCGGATTTCCACCCCCGGTTTGCACAGACCGTGAAGACGTATGAGTATCGGATTTTTAACCGGCAGTTTCCGGATCCTACAAAGCGGCTCTACTCATTTTTCTATTATTATCTGCTGGATGTGGAGAAAATGAAAGAAGCAGCTTCATTTCTGGTGGGCGAGCATGATTTTGCCGGATTCTGTACCCACAAGCCGGAGGTGACGAATACTGTTCGGACAGTGTATAGCCTGGACGTGGAAAAAGAGGGAGACATGATCACCCTGAGAGTTACGGGAAATGGTTTTCTCTATAATATGGTGCGTATCATAGCAGGAACGCTGATCCGGGTAGGCGGAGGAAGCTATCCTCCGGAATATATAAAGGAAATTCTGATGTCAAAAGACCGTTCCCGGGCAGGAGAGACAGCCCGTCCGGAAGGATTGACACTGGTGAAAATTGAATATCCTGAGGAGACGGAAAAATAGATAAGAGCGGCGTCGATTTTGTGGAAAAGTTTGTGAAAAATTAACGGGGTTGTGGAAAGCCGAAAAAATGTGTAAGATACCCTTTATCGTTTAATAACAAAGGAGGGATTTTCTTGACTGTTTATCAGACATTACAGCTGAACGCAGCCGATTCCAAGAAATTGATCGCGGAGACAGAAGACAGGAAGCTGCGTTTGAAGTGGTCGGCGGTGTACGTGTTTAAGGTACTGCTGACAGTGGCGTTCTGTTTTTTGTTTGTTACGGCTTTTTCTGTCGTTTTTGGGAATGACAACAGTATTGTGGGCGTTGTGGTGTTGCTGGCGCTTCTCGCCATGCGGCAGGCGGATTTCGGAATAAAAACATCTCACGGAGTTGGAGTTCTGCTCCTGATTTTTGCAATCTGGGCGGTGGTTCCCAAGGCTGCAAACCTGGTTTCTCCCGCAGCGGCATTTCTTCTGAATTTTGCAGCTCTTTTTGTCATTTCCGTGTCAGGCTGCCATAACATTATCATGTATAATCAGTTTACGTTTGCTCTGGGCTTTCTGCTTCTGGAAGGATACGAAGCTAAAGGAGTGGTTTTCCGGCAGCGTCTGGCGGCACTGGCTCTGGGAGCAGTGATCTGCAGTCTGGTTTACTGGAAGAATCACCGGAAGGCAAAATATCGCAGAACAGCAGAAAATATCAGGAAGGAGTTTGACCTGACCAGCCAGAGGAGCCGATGGCAGCTGGGATTTTCTCTGGCGATCGCTTCGTCTATGCTGGCAGCGGAACTTCTGGGGCTGCCCCGAACCATGTGGGTGGGAATCAGCGTTATGTCCATGACGGTAATGTTCCGGGAAGATGTCTTCTACCGGGCGAAGAGAAGGGCACCCTTCGGAGCAGTGGGGTGTGTGCTGTTTCTTCTGATTTACTACCTGGTTCCTGTAAGCCTTCATCCTTATATTGGTATTCTCGGGGGGATTGGCGTGGGATTTTCTGCCAGTTATTCCTGGCAGACGATTTTTAATACACTGGGGGCTGTGTACATAGCGTCTGCGATTTTCGGTCCCTGGGGCGCAGTGCTTCTGAGGATTACAGCGAATGTATTTGCCACTGCCTATGCACTGGGATTCCAGGAAATTTTCAAAAAGATAGCAGTGCATTTTCCCTGCCGGGAACGGAGTTTTGAGTAGGAGAAAATAGTGCAGAAATCCGCGAAGAAAAAGGAAAAAACAGTTGACAGAGGGAAATCTGTGTAATATAATATATTGGCATGACATAGTGCGTAAATATCTGATCCAAGCCCCGGTAAAGATATTTTACAGATATAGAAGAATTGATTAAGATTGATTACAGGAGGTAAATCCATGAATACTTATATGGCTAATCCGGCTAAGATTGAAAGAAAATGGTATGTAGTGGATGCAGAAGGACAGACTCTGGGTCGTCTGGCATCTGAGATTGCAAAGGTTTTAAGAGGAAAGAACAAACCTGTTTTCACTCCTCATGTTGATACAGGTGATTACGTGATCGTAATCAACGCTGAGAAGATTTCTGTTACCGGCAAGAAGCTGGATCAGAAGATTTATTACAATCATTCCGACTATGTTGGAGGAATGAAAGAGACTACTCTGCGTGAGATGATGGCTAAGAAACCGGAGAAAGTAATTGAGCTGGCAGTCAAAGGCATGCTTCCGAAAGGACCTCTGGGAAGAAGCATGATTACCAAGCTTCATGTATATGCTGGTGCTGAGCATCCCCATGCAGCTCAGAAACCGGAAGAACTGAAATTTTAATGAGGAGGTAAAAGACATTGGCTAGTGCAAAATACTACGGAACAGGAAGAAGAAAAAAATCTATCGCAAGAGTATATCTGGTACCCGGTACCGGTAAGATTACAATCAATAAAAGAGATATCGACGAGTACTTCGGACTTGAGACTCTGAAGCTGATCGTTCGTCAGCCTCTGGCAGCTACCGAGACTGCTGACAAGTTTGATGTTCTGGTAAATGTTCGCGGTGGTGGATTCACCGGACAGGCTGGAGCAATCCGTCATGGTATTTCCCGTGCGCTGCTTCAGGCAGATGCTGAGTACAGACCGGTTCTGAAGAAAGCCGGATTCCTTACTCGTGATCCGAGAATGAAAGAGCGTAAGAAGTACGGTCTCAAGGCGGCTCGTCGCGCGCCTCAGTTCAGCAAGAGATAATCTGCTG
>ENA-OYYN01000871-OYYN01000871.1-human-gut-metagenome-genome-assembly--contig:-NODE-871-length-13458-cov-4.186451_pt1 | contig 13458 bp, 14 predicted proteins | sample MGYA00243249_ERZ653449 | MGnify/ENA primary metagenome ERZ653449 (study PRJEB26926, sample SAMN06165159) | human gut metagenome | biome: ENVO:00009003; feature: ENVO:2100002; material: ENVO:00002003... | reverse complement strand
AATCGTTCCGATGTTCCAGGAGAAAAGTCCGGACAGATTTCGGACAGAGATACGGCGCTTTTTCTTTTTTTTCTTTGCCGGCAAAAAAATGCCTCCTTTTCCTAAAAGGATTATCCAGTTACATATAAAATAATTTTACCATTTTTTTGTGAAATGCTCAAGTATAAATTTCCTTCCCGGGGACATAATAGAAAAAGATAAAATTTTAATTGAATTGGAGGAATTCTCATGAAAGCTTTAGACTACACAGCACTCATTCTGAGCATTGTCGGCGCGCTGAACTGGGGCTTAATCGGTCTTTTCCGTTTTGATCTGGTAGCATTTTTATTTGGAAACATGTCCCTGCTCTCAAGAATCATCTACGTTCTTGTAGCGGTATGCGGTCTCTATCTTTTTACCTTCTTCGGAAGGATCTGGAATGGAGAGGAACACTGATACCTGACGCCAATCAGCAGGAATGCCTGGCATAGAAAAAGCTGTCCGAAGGAAGAAGGCATATGCCTGATCCTTATCCGGACAGCTCTTTTCTTCTGTACATACAGAAAATTTCTTTTGGTCTATAAGGAAACGATAATGTTTTCTTTTAACGTTTCCGGAATATCTTTTTCATCAAGAGAAATGCTGATGGTAAAATTAACATTGAACAGCTCGCCGATCTTCTTCAGCTCTTCAAGCGCATCTGTAATATCCTGCCCTTCCAGCTGAGCAATTTTCAGAAAACTGTCCAGATACATTTGTTCCAGATCGTGATCCTGAGATACAATACCGCAGACAAAACCGATAAACTCACTGCAGTTTCGGAGAGGATATGTGGATACATCGATCAGCCGCACCTTATTATTCAAATCATACATATGCTTGGAACTTTTATCCAGATAGACAATGTTGCCGTTTGCCTCTTTGATCGCAGAATTCACTCTGTCTAAAAGCTGCTTAGTTTTTCCCTTTCCTTTATTGCCTACAATTAATTGAACCATAGCAGTTTCCTCCTTAGATCTTGATATGTAATTTTGCTGAAAAGCTTTATTTATAGTCCTAATTATACGGTGTTTTTCACAAAAAAACAACAATAAAATTTGAAAATTATAAAAATTTTATACATTTATCTGACCAAGAAGCTGATTCATATGATCATACAGAGCTGTCTTTCCGGAGGCATTCAGCACAATGGAAATAAACGGCTGACCATAAGAATTCTGGCTGATCAGCGCAAGACAGGATCCCGCCTCATCCGTAGTTCCCGTTTTTCCGCCGATTACCGTGACTCCCTTTGGCGGTTCTGCCTGACCTACCATATATTTATCTGTAGAAGAGAGATAGAGCGCCTCCCGGGTACCGTCCTTATGAGTCACATGCAAAGTACAATACCCTTCTTTCGCCACATCCATAAAACTATCGTATTTCATGGCCTCCCTGAGGATCAGATAAATATCATATACTGTGGTATAATGATTCTCATCCTGAAGGCCGTGGGGATTGACAAAATGCGTGTTGGTAGCCCCCAGCCGTCTGGCTTCTTCATTCATCATCTCTACAAACTGCTCTTCGCTTCCTCCCACCTGCTCGGCAATCGCCATGGCAGCGTCGTTTCCGGAAAAGATCACCATTCCCCGGTAAAGTTCATCAAGGGTTACCCGATCCCCCTCTTTCAGACCACACAGCTGGGAATCCTCACCCAGATCCACAGCCCGGGCACTTATCGTCACTTCCTCATCCATATTTCCGTATTTCGCCGCAAGAAGGGCTGTCATAACCTTCGTAATACTGGCCGGATATGCCCGCTGATGGATATTTTGGGCAAAGCGCACCTCTTTTGCATCCAGATCAAAAAGTCCTGCTTTCTCTTCTGCCGGAAAAGAAATTCCTTCAAGCGGGATTTTATCCCCTGATACACACAGATCCTGAGCAAAACTTTCGGCAAGCTGCAGTCCTTCTTCCTGCTCCGACAGGGCTGTCATATGCTCCTCATAGGGCATCTCAAGAGAAAGTCCCGTTTTCTTTCTGAGGACTAAAATGCCAAGAATAATAAGCAGAACAACAATGATCAAAACTACAGCCAGAAACATCCGATTCAGAATCCTGATATTGCTTTTTTCCTTTTTGCTGATTTTTTCAGCCTTCTTTTCTCTATTTGTAAACTTCACGCCAGTCCATCTCTCCTCTTTCCAGAGATTTGATCAAAAGTTCCGCGGTAGCCAGATTTGTGGCCAGCGGAATACAATGGGTATCACAGAGCCGGAAAATAATATGGGCATCCGGTTCATGCTTTTTCGGGGAAAAAGGTTCCCGAAGAAAAATAACCAAATCCATATCGTTGGTTTCAATCTGTGCTCCCAGCTGCTGAACTCCGCCCACATGTCCGGCCAGAAATTTATGAACCGGCAGATTGGCCGCCTCCTCTACCAGACGGCCTGTGGTTCCGGTGGCAAAAAGATTATGTCTGCTCAGTATATTCCGGTAAGCCACGCAGAAATTCTGCATTAATTTCTTTTTAGAATCGTGTGCGATTAATCCGATGTTCATGCTTTTCTCCTCCAAAATAATTTCGATTCTGCAGTCCCACATTTAAAACAAGTCCCATCCCAATAAAAAGACTGACCAGCGAGGAGAGTCCATAACTGACAAAAGGAAGCGGTGTTCCTGTGTTGGGCGTAAGTCCGGTGGCCACACAGATATTCAGAAAGCTCTGGAAAGCCACCAGGGTTCCCACCCCGCAGCAGATCAGCCTTCCGGACAGATCTTTTGCCCGACGGGCTGTGAGAAGACATTCTACAGAAATGGCAAAGAGCAGCAGAATGATCGCGCTTGCTCCCACAAATCCCAGTTCCTCCCCTGCCACCGCAAAAATAAAGTCTGTCTGAATCTCAGATACGAAATTTGCCTTATTCACAGAGGACACCTTACTGTTATTATATCCTTTTCCGGTAAGTTTTCCTGAACCGATCGCCATAATGGAATTATCCTGCTGCATCGTGTCGTCCGAATATTCCTCATCCCCGGGATAAAGAAATGCCATGATACGGTTCCTCTGGTAATCCTTTAAGAGCTTCTGGTCCGGCTGTACCACGATCAGAAGAAAGACAGCCGCCAGCGGAACCGCAGCCAGCAGGATTCCTCCGATAATTTTGTAACTGAGCCCGGCCAGATACATCAGGACACAGAACAGCAGTGCGATCGTAATCGTGTTCTTCAGATCCGGCTGAATAAGAATCATGGAAAGGGGTACAGCCAGAAGCCCTGTCGCCTTTAAAATTGTTTTTGGCTTATTCAGATCATTCTCATGATCCATCAGAAATTTAGCAAAAAAGATAATGAGAAGGATCTTGGATAACTCCGTAGGCTGAAACTGGATCGGCCCGATCTTGAGCCAGCGGGTTGCGCCCTTGGCATCATTTCCCATGATCACTACAGCCAGAAGCAGGATCAGGTTAATTCCATACAAAATCCAGGAAAAATTCAGGATCCAGGAAAAATCAATCAGCGATACGACAACCATAACTGTCGCGCCCAGCAGAACTCCGCCCAGCTGACGCATCTGTAGGGACTTCATAGCGCTCCCGACCAGCATCACTCCCATGGAAGAGATTGCTGCAAGCAGAATTACCAGCCGGAAATTATAATTTTTCAGTTTATATAATCGAAACATGTAAACACCCTTATCTTATTGTGTAGTTTGCAGAAGATCAAAAGGAATGTACCGGATTTTTCAGCGGCAGCCGGGCAGTCAGCACCGGCGGCGACTGACTGAATGAGATCACAACCTGTCCGCTGTCCACGGAAAAATATTTTCCCGCCGTCTGTGCCATATCATTTTTTAGCATCTGCATGGTGTGCGGAGAACACTCCACATGCTCCGCAAGAAGTAAAAGTTTTAACCGGTCTTTCGCTACATTTCCGGATTTTCCCCTTTTTGAAAAGAACATAAAAACAGCCTCCTTTTTATTTTTTAAATAACCGTTTCCATACACTTTTCTTTGGTGTCAGATCCAGAAGTGGTATCTCCTCCCCCATGATCCTTCTACAGATATTCTGATAAGCCTTTCCGGCCAGAGATTCTGAACCGGCCAGCGGTTCTCCCTGATTGGTAGAGATCACCACCTGTTCATCATCCGGAATGGCTCCCAGAAGATCCACAGCCAGAATATCTACCACATCTTCCACAGACATCATGTCACCCCGCCGGATCATATCCATTCTGAGACGGTTGATGATCAGGTATATGTTATGCAGCTCTGCCGCTTCCAGAAGTCCGATGATCCGGTCTGCATCCCGGATCGCCGAGACCTCCGGCGTCGTCACTACGATTGCCCGGGAAGCCCCTGCAATAGCATTTTTAAAACCCTGCTCAATTCCGGCCGGACAGTCCAGGATCACATAGTCAAACTCTTCTTTCAGATCCTCACAGAGTTTCTTCATCTGTTCCGGAGATACTGCTGTTTTATCCCTGGTCTGGGCGGAAGGAAGAAGGCAGAGATTGGGATTATGTTTATCCCGGATCAGCGCCTGCTTTAAACGGCAGTTTCCCTCGATCACATCCACCAGATTATAGACAATGCGATTTTCAAGTCCCAGAACTACATCCAGGTTTCTCAAACCGATATCCGTATCCACCATCACCACTTTCTTGTCCAGAGCCGCCAGCCCCGTTCCTATGTTGGCGGCTGTGGTCGTCTTTCCCACACCGCCTTTTCCTGATGTAACTACAATTACTTCACTCATATGAATCCTCCTGCTATTCCGGTTATGTATACTTCTCTTAAGTACATTCTCCCGCTGTCTTAACCGTCGGTACGCTGACTCACAAGTCCGTCCATGCTTGCCTTTCCGGTCAGGATGTCGGCTTCATCTTCCAGATTGAAATAGTAGCTCATCATATCCTTGGCTGCTACTGCCGAATTCCCCGCTGTATAACTGAACGGGATTCTGACACAGAATGCCAGGGAAGGGTTATCGTAAGGTGCATAGCCTACAAAGAGACCGTGATCCGGTCTTTTGTCAGACTCCTGAGCTGTACCGGTCTTTCCCGCCACTTCCACTTCAAATCCTCTGAAAGGCGCAAGCTTCTGAACAACGGTCCGCATCCCGGCATGAACTTCATCCCAGATATATGCCGGGACATCCAGCTCACTCTCCACTTCCGGCGTATAGTCTTTTATCAGTTCACCCTGAGAATCTGTTACCTTGTCGATCAGAGACAGACGGTAACTGGTTCCGCTGTTTGCCAGTGTAGTGGCATACCGGGCGAGCTGGGAAGTTGTAAAGTTATTGGTACCCTGTCCGATAGAGGACGGGATAGCTGCGGAATCAGAAATATGAGGTTCCGATTCTGTGATCTCAATTCCCGATTTCTTATCAAAGTCAAACATTCTGGCATAGGAAGCCAGTGTCTGAAGCGCCGCGTTATCGCTGAATTTGCCATTTTCGTCAAGACCCATGGCATAGACAGTATTTGCCATAAACACATTACAGGAATTGGCAATTCCGCCCTCCACGTTCAAAGATCCGTGTCCATGGGTGTTCCAGCAGTGCAGCGGCGTCTCAATTTTATCAAACACACCAGTACAGTTAAAGGTAGTGCTGGGCGTAATCGTGCCCTCCATCAGTCCTGCTACAGAAGTAACCAGCTTAAAGGTAGATCCCGGCGCTGTCCTCTGCTGGGTCGCCTTATTGTAAAAAGGCGTGGATTTATCATTGTGCAGTTTCCTGTAATACTCTGCATCCATCTGATTTGCCAGCCGGTTATTGTCATACCCCGGATAGCTGACACAGGCAATCACCTCACCGTTCTGCGGGTTGGTAAATACCGCCGATCCGGAACAGGGATCCAAAGCCAGCATAGCCGGTGTGATCTCCAGAGAAGTAATCTTGGCGATCATCAGATCATAGGCAGACAGAGAGCCGCTTATGAAAGCTTCATAATGACTGTCATCCTTTGAGAGAATTCCCTGCTCATAGAGTACCTGTCCCAGATCTTCTCCGCTCAGCTCATCATTCATAATCATATAGCGGTAAAGGATCTTGGAAAATTCCGGATCTGTCCGCAGCGCATCTGAGAGATACTGCGTCAGGATCTGATAAACCTCCTGAGAATCCAGATACGTGGAATCCCCGTAATCTCCATCCCGGTAAATACCTGAGATATCAATCCAGTTCTGTCCTGCCGCATAGGTCAGATATTCCTGAAGGCTGATCGTCTCCTCCTTCGTCCAGGTCTGGTAGACAGAATCACTCTTATCAATGGCGTCCTTATTTAAAATACCCTCCTGTACCAGGAAAATGTCTACAATGTAATCAATATAATCTTTCATTTCCTGAGAGAGATCCTTATAAGCCTGGGGGGAATCTCCTGTCAGCTCCGCACCGACAGCAGCAAACACACTCTCCTGTTTCTGCTGAAAACGGGCATAAATATCCTGTTCAATCGGAGAACTGTCTGTCTGAGCGAAGTGGCTGACATCAATCACACTGTTTTCAATCAGCGCATTATAAACATCATAGATTGGTATGGGGATCTGCACCGTATCCGTAATACCGTCCCAGTTTACTTCCTTTATATTCTGAATCTTATTTACCAGAATACCGGCAATCCTCTGTTCCAGGATCTTGTACGTGGCAATGGTCATTTCCTTGTCAATCGTCAGATACACGTCATTTCCCTGAACCGGATCCTTTCTGGAATCTTCATCGATAGAGAGAACCTTTCCCATACTGTCCACATACACCGTCTCAGATCCGTCCCGTCCCTGGAGTGTCGTCTCCATATACTGTTCGATCCCGGATTTTCCCACAATAGAATTCACGTTGTAATCCGGATTTTCCGCCTTCAGATGTTCCAGTTCTTCCGCTGAAACTTTTCCGGTATAACCGAGGATGGAAGCAAAATAGACGCTGTCCTCATATACCCGTACAAAATCTTCTGCAATGTCAACCCCCTGAAGCTGACTCTGCCGCTCCATGATCGCAGCCACCGTATCTTCGCTTACATCTGTCGCCACCGTAACGGTCATATATTTCTGATAGCTGATGGTAAAAAGCTGATACCGGACTGTCACTATTTTAAGCGCTTCCTCTTTGGTCAGTTCCACCGGCAGTCCATGACTGGCCAGTTCTTCTTCTGTATACGGTTTTTTCACCGCTTTCAGGCCATAGGAATAATTGTAGCTGTCGCCGATCAGATCCTCCATCATCTGCTCGGCAGTGGCATTCGCCTCCCGCTCTGTCAGATCTTCAATATAAGCGTGACCGTAGACATCCGCCCGGAAACGATCCAGTGCTACTCCGGTCACGTCAAAAGCATAACTGCCGCTCTCATCTACAATAATATGAAAATCTTCTGTAATGGAATCTCCGTTGGCTTCGATCAGCTGGATAATCTGATAGATCACCCCGTTCAGAGAAAGATCCTGTTCCCGTGAGCTATCATAACTTCCATTATCCTCCAGCGTCACAGAATATGTCAGGCGGTTGGAAGCCAGAACATTTCCGTTCCGGTCATAAATATTTCCCCGGGTGCTTTTTAAGCTCCTCTCTTTTACTGTCTGCAGAGAAAAATTCTTCTCATACTCTTCTCCGTGAATGATCTGCAGGGAAAAAATCCGCTGAATCAGAACAAATGCCATCAGGGCAAACAGAACGTACAAAAGCGACGTCCTCTTCAGTTTCAGCTTTCTTACTTTATTTCGGATATATCTTTTTATCTTCTTAACCAATATGCTCTCTGTCCTTCCAGTTCGTGAATCTCCAGTTTTCTGTTAATCCTGTACAACAGACGGTAGCAGACCATAGTGATCAGTACCGTATAGACCATCTCCGGCAGGATGATGTGTTCGATATAATAGAACACATCCAGCCGTCCCCGCATCAGGAACTGCACCGCATAAACCGCAGCACTGTAGAGGAAATCGCTGACGGCCACCAGAAGCACCGGAACCTTAATATCTTCATCATAATAAATTTTGTGAACAAACCCGTTCAGATAACCCAGATACATATAGATAAGGGCATTGAGCCCCAGAATATCTCCGTAACACAGATCTATGACAAGACCGCAGAAAAAGCCGAGAAAAAGCCCCTCCTTTTTCCCTCTCAGAAACCCGAAGGAAACCGTGAGGATCAGAAGAAGGTTTGGCGCCACAGAAGCCACCGTCCAATTGGAAAATACTGTCGTCTGCAGCAGAAAGGTCACAAGAACCATCGCTGCCAGCACCAGTTTTCTGCGCATTACTCTCCGACCTCCTTGAGCTGTGTGATGACCAGAACTTCCTGAATATGCTGAAAATCCACCACAGGAACGATGGTTCCGTGACGGGTAAGATTATTGCTGTCGTTGCTCACATCGCTGATATACCCGATCAGGATTCCTTTCAGAAACTTCTCACTGATATCCGAGGTGACGATCTTATCTCCTGCCTGTACCCGTCCCTCCTCATCATTCAGCTGGATAAAGTTTAATTTCCCTTCATCCATCATACGCAGATCCCCCGTCACCATACAGTGATCCAGGGTACTTCCCGTCATGGCGCTTACATTGCTGCTGTCATCTATGATAGAGCGGACGGTTGCCCAGTGATCTCCCACCTCTGTGACAATCCCCACCAGACCGCCTCCGGAAATAACATTCATATCCACGGCGATCCCGTCCGCGCTTCCCCTGTTAATGGTAAACACGCTGTACCAGTTTCCTGGATCCTTGGCAATTACCTGCGCTGCAATCTTGTCATACTCCGCATAGGACTGATCCAGCTCGTACAGCTGCTGCAGACGTTCCAGTTCGCTGACCTGCTGAAGGAGGATGGTATTCTGCTCTGTCAGCTCATCCACCTGTTCCTTCAGTGTCTCATTTTCTGTACTCAAAGACTTCATGCTGCGAAACCCGCTGGTCTGATCCAGCAGCCAGTCACCTGCGCTGCTGATCCCCTTCTGAAAGGGAACGATAAATGCACCGGCCAAATTCCGTATGGGTGTAAACGGCACTTTTGCCGCGGCCGTCAGAAGAATCAGGCTGACACACACGATCGTCATAACCGTGATCAGATATTTATCTTTTAAATGAATTTTCCGTTTCTTTTTTTTCATATTCATGCCAATCTCCGCCCTTACTTTTTCTTCTTTCTTGCCGTAAAGGCATATTTCTGCAATGTCTCGTGATTGATCAGTTCTTTTAATCCACAGATCGTACAGGATTCATAATATCCGGAAAGCCGGATCCTGTTTTCTGTCTGACGGGCAAAAAACTGTTCAATTCCCGGTATTCTCGTACTGCCCCCGGCAAGGAAGATGCCCTCTGCCTCAATATTGCTGCGGATCTGAGGGGGAACCCTGTCCAGAAAATTGCTGACCTCAGCAGTAATCTGCCGGATCTTCGGAAGGAGAGCCTCATTCACTGTCTGGGAAGTAACGGCATCTTTGCGCGGAAGCCCGCTGATGGAATCCATACCCATGATCATACGCGCTTCCCGGATCCTGCCGTCCGTGGATGCCAGAGCGATCTTCAGACGCCGGGCAGTGCGGGTTCCGATCAGAAGAGAATTCTGTTTCCGGACTTGTTCGCAGACAGCTTCATTGAACTGTTTTCCCCCTATCGGAAGATTCCTGCTGATGATCACCCTGGAATCAGCAAGTATGGATATTTCCGTGCTCTGGGCGCCGATATTAACGATCATAGACCCTCTTGTCCGGCTCAGGGGAATGCCCAGCGCCAGCGCATCTGCTATCGGCTTTTCCACCAGGAAAACTCTGCTCTTTTTCAGTTCCCCTGCACTGGCGATGGCGTAATAAGCCCTGGTCTCGATCTCCGACATGTCCGTAGGAACCGCAAAATATAAAACCGGATTGCGCCCCAGATGACGGTCAATCCGGTGCAGCAGCGTATGAAGCACAAACTCCACATTCCCGATATCTGCAATCATGCCAAAAGCCATGGGGGAACCCACCGATACATTTCCGGGAGCTTTCTCAAACATCTCGTAAGCTTCATTTCCCACGGCGAGCACATCCTCATGGTTTCGGACTGCGATCATATTTTTTTCTTTTGTAATAGTATCCCGTTTCTGAGAATAGATCTTGACCGTGCTGGTTCCAAGATCCACCCCGTAAACGTTGTGCAACTGCATACAGCAACCCCTTTTCCTTATTCCGCCAATACTCCCTGACGGCGTAAACTTACATATTCGTGATCCCCTATCACGATATGATCAAGCAGTGTAATTCCCAGCAGCTCTCCTGCCTGTGCCACCCGCCTGGTAAGCAGAATATCCTCCTTACTGGCCGAGGCATCCCCGCTGGGATGATTATGTACCAGAATCAGATGCACCGCGTGATACTGCAATGCAGTAAGAAAAATCTCCCTGGGCGATATCAGCGACGCATTTACCGTTCCTTTTGAAAGTACCGCTTCACCCAGAAACTGATTTCTGGTGTTAAGAAACATACAGACCAGCTGTTCCTGCTCCTGATGCCGGAGCTGCTCCATATAATAGAGCGCAATTGTCTCCGGATCTGTAAAAGAAAGCTTTTTTCTGGCAGACGTGCGGGCGATCCGGGTAGAAAGCTCACCAAGACATTTCAACTGGATCGCCTTTACCTTGCCCACCCCTCTCAGTTCCATCAGCTGCTGCAGAGAAAGATGATGCAGCCCCAAAAGTCCCGATTCATCTTTAGAGAGCTGCAGTATCTGTCCGGCCAGTTCCACAGAGGAAATCCCCCGCGCTCCCGTCCGGATAATAACAGCCAGCAGTTCGGCATCTGTGAGAGCACCGGGGCCATAGGCCAGGCATTTCTCATAAGGGCGGTCTGTGTTCTGATCTTTTTTATTCTTCTGTATCGTATCCTTCTCCTCCTTTTTTCTCTCTTCGGAAGAAGCTCAGGATACGTGTTTTATTCTAGCACAAAAAAATTTTAAAGTATACTCATTTCACAAAATTCATATATTTTTTACGAATTGCCTCCGCAGTCTTTAAACCGTCAACCGCAGCTGACGTTATGCCTCCCGCATATCCGGCTCCCTCCCCGCAGGGATAGATTCCGCGGATATTTCCCATTCCTTCTTTGTCCCGTTCCATACGGACCGGAGAAGAAGTCCGGCTCTCAACTCCCGACAGAAGACTGTCCGGACGGTCAAATCCCCGGATTTTTTTCCCGAAAGCAAAAATCCCCTCTTCAATGCTGTCCCCCACATAAGAGGGAAGGATCTGACGGATATTGGCATACGCATAAGAACCTTTGATACAGGGAACTACATTCCCCAAAGATTTACTTTCTCTGTTTTCACAAAAATCCGAAAAAAGCTGAACCGGAACCTTTCCCCCTGCCAGGTCAAAAGCAGCCTTTTCAAGCTGTCTCTGGAAAGCGATCCCGCGAAGCGGCGGCGGAAGCTCCTCCCCACACGCTTCATAATCAGAGGGGCTGACGGTTACGATCAGGGCGCTGTTCGCATTCTGACTGTTCCTGGCCTGATAGCTCATTCCATTCACAGCCAGGTGCCCCGGTTCCGAAGAGGCGTTTACCACCCATCCTCCCGGGCACATGCAGAAGGAGTACACGCCCCTCCCGCTCTTTGTCTGGTGCGTCACTTTATAAGGTGCAGCACCAAGACTTCCGGGCTCCCGCCGCCCGTACTGATCTTCATTGATCATCTCCTGCGGATGTTCAATCCGAAGACCTACAGCAAAAGATTTCGGAGTCATGGAAAGCCCTCTTTTAAAAAGCGTTTCCACCGTATCCCTGGCGCTGTGCCCCAGAGCCAGAACCAGCACCGGAGCAGGGATCCATTCTTCTCTGTTTATCTCTATCTCACTGATCTGTCCGGATACCGCACGGATATCTGTCATCTGCGCACGAAAACGGACTTCACCGCCCATCTTCTGAATCTGTTCCCGCAGTCGGGTCACCAGATCGATCAGCACATCCGTTCCCAGATGGGGTTTCTGATCATAAAGAATTTCTTCCGGTGCGCCCGCCTGGACAAAAAGAGAAAGTACTTCCCGGATCCGGCCGCCCGGATCCTTCACGGAAGTATTCAGCTTCCCGTCGGAAAATGTTCCCGCGCCTCCCTCTCCGAACTGTACATTGGATTGGGGATCCAGCGGTTCTCCCGCCCAGAAACGATCCACTTTCTCTTTACGGACCGAAGCCTCATCTCCCCGCTCCAAAAGCAGCGGGCGATACCCGTGACGCGCCAGCATCCAGGCACAGACAAGCCCCGCCGGACCGCTTCCCACGATCACCGGCCTTCCCGGAAGCTTCTCTGTCCCCGCTTCCGGAAACACATAGCTTTTCTCATTGGTAAACATAATCTTTTTACCGTCAACTCTTGAGGCCAGTCTGCTCTCCTGATCAAGTTCTGCATCCACCGTATACACGTAATACAGCTCCGGCTTTTTTCTGGCATCCAGAGATCTCTTACGGATCGTCAGCCTTTTGATCTGAGAGTCCCTGACTTTCAAAAGTCGGCAGACTTTTCGGCGAAGCTGTGCTTCCTCCGCCTCTACGGGAAGTTTTATCTGCTGCATCCGAATCATATCTTCCGCTCCTTTGCACTGTTTATTCCCGCAACGGCTCCGCTGGACCAGGCCCACTGCAGGTTGAATCCTCCACAGGCCGCATCTACATCGACCACTTCCCCGGCAAAATAAAGTCCGGGCACCAGACGGGATTCCATTGTTTCCGGAGAAATTTCCTCCGCCGAAACACCCCCGCTGCACACCTGCGCCTGGGAAAGAGAGGAGGCTCCCATCACCTCCAGCATCCGCCTCTTCGCCCGGCGCGCCGCTTCTTCCGGAGAAGCAGCCCCCTTAAAAAGCACACGAACCAGCTTCCCGGGAAGCAGCCCACAGAAAAGCTGCTCGGTTGTCTTATAGGGGCAGTCTTCCTGACGTTTGGCCAGAAGCGCAGCCAGTTCCTGCTCAGAATACTCCGGAAAAAAATCTGCCTGAAGAAAGGTTTTCTTCTTTTCGGAAGATGCTCGGACCGCAGCGCCGCTCACCTGAAAGACCGGAATTCCGGAAATACCGTACTCTGTCAGCTGCAGTTCTCCTTCCGCCCGGGCGCAGATCTGATCCTCCACCCAAAGCGTTACGCTTCCCTCTGTCCGGATCCCGGCCCAGGATGAAAAACTTCCCCGGCAGCGAAGGCCTACGAGAGCAGGGGCAAAAGGGATCACCTGATGTCCCAGCCCGGCCGCCAGCCTGGCGCCTGTCGAAGAAGAACCGCTCACACCCGAGGCGGGACTTCCCAGACAGCAGACAACCGCATCTGCCGGATAGGACCACCCTTCCGTTTTAACCAGAAATCCTTTTTTCTGCGGAAGAATTTCCGTAACTTCTTCCCTTGTTTTTATCTTAACCTTCCGGTAATCTGCCTCCAGGCGCAGAACCTCCAGCACGCTCGCCGCCTGTTCACTGCGGGGATAATATCTGTCTCTTATACACATCTCCGAGCCCACGAGACCGTACTAGATCT
>ENA-OYYN01000863-OYYN01000863.1-human-gut-metagenome-genome-assembly--contig:-NODE-863-length-13593-cov-4.580662_pt1 | contig 13593 bp, 7 predicted proteins | sample MGYA00243249_ERZ653449 | MGnify/ENA primary metagenome ERZ653449 (study PRJEB26926, sample SAMN06165159) | human gut metagenome | biome: ENVO:00009003; feature: ENVO:2100002; material: ENVO:00002003... | reverse complement strand
GGCAAGTCCATTGATTTGTCCTTTTCTTTTATTAAAATAAAAAAGAAAAATAAAATGGGAGGAGAAAAATGTGAAAAAGAGACAGTTAAAAAAGTCTGTGCTGGCGCTGAGTCTGTGCGGTGCCATGCTTCTTTCAGACACCGGCCCGCTGGTTGAGGCCTGGGCAGAAGAACAGGCCGAAGAAGAAGCGCTGGCGCAGACTCTTCTGGATGCTTCCGGGCAATATCCGGAAGGGGCCTTTACGATTGGTGAGCCGCAGCTTACCGGAACAGAGGGAGAGAAGATGGAACTGACGATTCTTCGTCAGGGAGCCAGAGATCAGGAAGCCCGCGTTTCGCTCAAAGCGGTGGATGTATCCGCCCTCTACGGCAAGGATTATATACTGACAGTAAAAGAAGGGGCATTTTTATCGCAGACGCTCCGGAAAGAGGATGAATCTGGAACTCTTATGGATCAGTATGAGGCGATCGGCGAGGAGGAAGCTGCTGAGCTGGAGGAACAGAAAGAGCAGGAAGAAGCGGATGCGCTGAAAGAAGAGGCAGATACAGGCTTAAAACCGGAGGAGGAGCCGACCAAGGAGCCAGAAGAAGAGGCAAAACAGGAACCGGAGACAACGCCTACAGAGGCTCCCGGAACTTATGAAAATTTTGCAGACGGAGCCGAGTATCAGGTTCCGGAAGGCAAGAGTTCTCTCCAGGCCGCCAGGGACATTTTCCTGAATCAGGATTCGGTCAAATTAAACTGGAGAGAGACAGAGGGAACAGAAGCGCAGGCCAAGAGAGTGGAAGAGATGTCCCAGAAGAGCCAGGAAGAAATGGAAAGTCTGGCAGATCTGATCTCCGGAACGGGCTATACCTTTACCTTTGCCCCTGGTGAGTATAAAAAAGTAGTGGAAATTGAACTTCTGGACGACGAGCTGAGCGAGGGAGAAGAGCAGGTGATGTTTCTTCTGTATCAGGCGCAGGGAGCCGGGCCGGGAGACAGCAATACGGGATATTTAAATATTGCAGATAATGATGAAAAAGAACCGCAGATTTTTGGTGTGGAGAGTACGGATGTTTATGTGAGTGAAGACGAAGCATATGCAGAAATCCGTGTGAACCGCACTTCCGGAGTGGAGCAGTTTGCAGCAGTCTACGCGGCAACTGGCGGCGATACAGCTATTGCAGGTGCAGACTATACAGAAACACAAAAAGAGCTGGTCTTTTCACAGGGAGATACCGAGGAGACGCTTCGCATTCCCATTCTGCCAAATGAGGACAGAGGAGAAGAGAGGGTGTTTTATGTGGGACTGGAAGCAAAAGGTGGCCAGATCGCAGAAGACCAGAAAGTGGTTGCGGTACATATCGTAGAGACGCCCGAAGAAGCTGTCCTGGCAGAAGAGAAAAGTTCCGGTGAGGAGAGCGTTTCCTTTGATTCCGGCACAAAGGAAGTCAGGGGGATCAAGAGCTCCGGGTCATTTAATGTCACTTCGCGGAACAGTATGGATCTGACAATGGCAGATAAGGTTACGCTGAACCTGTCCAGCGGAGGCGGCAGAAAATGGAAGGAAGAGGTGGATTGTGAAGATCGCTGGTTCAGCAGCGAGGAAGGCTACCTGGAAGTGTGTATCCAGGAAGGATTCAAGATTCTTCAGATCTATAGACTTCCCGATAAGACAAAAAACATGAATAATGTGACGGTGGAAATTCCCCTGGAGGATAAGGCGAGAGGGACGAACAGGCACATTTCCATTTGTTTTGGAAACCTCGGGAAGAACGATTATACGACGGTAAAAGTCAACAGCGTGAAAGTCAGCTATCCGGAGTATTCCTATGTGATCAATAATGACTCCGTGGAGGATCAGAATTCCTATGTGGAGCAGTGGTACGGATATGCGGGGAATCAGGCGCCGGGGGATGCAGAGAGCAAGAAAAGGATCAAGCTGGGTGAGCTGAAATTTGCAAGCGCCAGCAACGATGCGGGCAATGAGCTGCGTCTGAGAAAAACGTCTTCTAACGTCGGATTTGCTCCGGTACAGTACAGCGGGGAGAAAAATTCTCTTGGCGTGCCGGTAAGCGGGGAAAATGCGGTGTTGGAAGGGGTAAGACTGGTAAATGGAAAGAAAAAAAGCGACGTATTAAAATTATCGCAGATCACGTTTACCAAAGATTTTCTCAATAAATATAAAGATTATCTCCACAATAATACATTTACGATGTATCCGGTATTCAAGGTAAAAGAGACCAGCGTTTATCTTGCAAATACCTCCACAGAGGGAGCGCAGTATTCTTATACCAGCGGAAATGCCGGCCAGATGATCAGCTGTAAGGCGCTGGACTGTGTGCGTGTTTCTGCGGTGGCAAAAGGGCAGGACAAGGCAGTCAGCCGCATTGAAGCAGGTGTGATGGACAACCTTTCCATCAGGGGTACGCTGGAAAGCCAGATCAAAGCCGGAAAAGGCCGGGACTGTGTGGTGAACGGGGAAACGTACAGCTGGAAAGACCTGACAAGTACACAGCGAAATGCGGTGATGCCGGAAGAAATGGAACTGACTCCGCAGAAAGATACGTTTGTCTATGTACAGCTGGAAGCCCCCAAAGTTCAGGTGACGGCGAAAAAGAATGGGGCGAACCTGGATAAGATCCCGGGCAAAGACGAGGAGGGAAATGAGATTCTGACTTTCCCGGGCAGCGTAATTTATATTCCGGAAGAGGGCGAAGGGGTGGCCGGAGATCCGGAGACTCCGATGACGATCCTGGGCGCCGCCAAATTCCAGCCTTTGGCGATTTCGGCGCTGACGCAGGAGGGATATAAAACAGTCTGGTATGAGAGAACCGGAGATACAGACGGGGATGGAATGCTTGACGACGAGGAAGTAAAGGCGCTGGAAGACAGCGGTTACACACCGATGACTCCGGTGACGGGAAATATACTCACCTTTACGCCGAAGCTTACGGAGACGCTTTTGAATTATGAGTTCATTCAGTCAGAGCCGGAGGATCTTTCCCCGCTGCGGGGAACGCTCTTTATCCGGGATACCGCTTTTGTGACCGGAGAGACGATTCCGGACAAAGTGCTGGCCGGAGCGACGGTCACTGCAAATGGGATCATGGTGCAGACGGATGAAAATGGAAAATATGACATTGAAGATCCGACGATGGAGCCCAGAGACTATGTGATGGTGGCGGTATCTTATAATGGCGTCAGCTATAACTTCATTCAGAATCCGGAGGTGTCCAAACGTCCGAAGCTGGATGCCTACACCGGAATCAAACGGGTGGGCGGAAGCCTGGCCCGGAAAGACGGGGGATCGACAGCAGGAGCAGAGGTTGTTTCCGGAGACATCGATTATGTGCTGACGGTGTCGGCGGCAGGGGAGACTCCGGCGGTTCAGCCCACAAAAGCAGTTCTGCGCTTTTATAAAAAGGACGGATCTTCCTATGGTCAGGAGATCTGGGCAGAGCAGGAAGAAACCGAGCAGACAAAGAACAGCGGAACATTTAAGTTCAGCTTTAATCCCAGCAACATCAACCAGGGAGAAGGCTCACCTGTTATTTTAGAGCCGGGCAGCCGGGTGACGGTGCAGTTCCTGGATCAGAATGATGTGGGATATTATGAACACGAGACGGGAATTACCGTGCTCAAAGGCCTGGGCGCGATCAGCTTCCTGAACAGCTTTAAGATTACGGCCAGTGCAGCTTCTATTTTGGGAAATATCAATGCCCTTTTCGGAATGAACTGGGACGGAAATATGGATTCCAGTGAGTATGTGGCGGATACGATCCTGAAAGAAGCAAAAACGGGAGCAAAATACAGAGTCAAGTTAATCTCTGTCAGCGATCGGTTTGAGAAGGCTTACGACAGCGAGGACGGCGAAGAGCAGCCCCAGGAAGATCAGATTCCGGCAGGCAGTGTTACAGGAACGGCGCTGGCGAAAGAAGAGGCGCGAACCGGTCTTGAGACGGCTCAGAAAGAGCTGGAGGAGGCAAGTGAAGCGTATGCCAACGAGACAGATCCGGCCAAGAAAGAAGTACTGCTGTTAAAAGCGGATGATAAGAAGAAGGCAGTAGAGGCTGCAGCAACGGATCTGGAGGCAAAGGAGACCGCTTATCAAAATGCGGTGACCAGCGCAGAGGAGAAGAAGACGACCAAGGTTACGATGGCGGTGAACGCTTCCGTAGATTTGGGCTTTAATCTGACCATTCAGCTGAATTATGACAATGAGGAGGCGCAGTGGTACTTTGCAAGCATGATGCTGGCAGCGGATGTGACCGGCGGAGCGGATGTGAAATTTGTCTTTGCCACCCCGATCGGCCTTGATGTGACCATCACAGTGGGGGCCGGTGTGGACACCAGCAGCGTGATGCTGGAAGTGCGCCAGAGAGGAGATGAGAAACTCTACATCTCTGATTGGGGAACCGAGACAGACGGTATCCGTAAGATCGATATTTTTGATTCTGACATGGATAATGAAGACCGGCAGCTGGATTTCTACGGGGAATTTGTCGTGAAACCGAAGCTGACGCTGGCGGGAGATGTGGGATTTTCGCTTCTGAGCACCAGTGTGGGACTTCATGCGACCGCTCTGTTTGATCTGAAGTATTATGCAAATCCGGATGAGACGCATCAGAATTCACAGGTATTAAAGCTGACCGGCGGTCTGCACATTAAGATCCTGGGTCTTAGCAAGAGCTGGGATTACAATATGGCAGATATTGACTTAAGTGGCGGCAAATCCGCGAGTCAGGCACTCTTAGCAGCCATGTCGGATGATACGGCTCTTTATGACAGCGTAGATACGTTTACGGCAGAAGATCGAAGCTATTTAAATGAGCGCAGCGGCTGGAACAGCGGCGCGGCGCGGGCAGCAGTCTCCGGTCTTCAGGAAATGGTTCTGCGCAAAGGCAATTATACGATGCCGGATGTACAGATGGCCAATCTGGGAGGAAATAAGATGCTGGCTGTTTACCTGGATGTGGATACGTCCCGTCCGGTATCAGAAAACCAGATGGCGTTGTATTACACCATTTACGAAAATGAAACCTGGTGTGAGCCGAAACTGCTGGAAAATGACGGTATGCTGGATGATTCTCCGGTAATCTCCGAAATGGGTGATAACAGACTGATGGTAGCCTGGTCTGCGGCAGACCGGGAATTTGCTTCCGGTGAGAACCTGCTGACGATGCTTTCCGCAAGAAATATTCACACGGCAATTTTCGACAAAGAGAAACAGACCTTTGGGGAAATTCAGGAAGCGACCAAGACGACCGAGGAAGATTTCTGCGCCGATGTGGAGCCAAAGATTTCCTACTACAGCGATGGTGAGCAGCAGCGTATGCTGATGTACTATGCAAAGAATGAGTATGAAGCGACAGACAATGCAGAGGGCGTTGTGGGAGATGCGATTTATCCGTACAGCCTGATGGCATATCAGTTCTATGATTTTGAAAATGAAACCTGGCGTCATACTTATACAGAGAAAGAAAAGCAGGCCATTATTGAATCCGGCATGGTTACGGAGGAGAGTTTTGCTCAGTATGAGGAAAACTGGTACGGACAGGGATTCCTGAATCTGCCCCCGGCCATTACGGTGGAGGAGAGTCTTGATGAAGACGGGTACTGGACCGAAGAGCCCACGATCATTCCGCCCACTTCCGGACAGAATGAGGGACTGGTGGTTGACACGGATGTGATTACCTATTACGGGCTGGCGATTTTCGCATACATTTTTGATAAAGATGGTGTGCGCGCTACCTCCGAAGACAGGGATGTGTATATCCAGTTCTATGATTACAAGGATGATATCTTTATGCATCCGGTCATCATTACCTCCAATAAAGTAGAGGAGAGCAGTGTGAAATTGTCCCGTTCCGATCAGGGAACCCTTCTGGCTTATCAGTCGGAAGGACAGATTTCTGTGTTAAACCTCAGCAGTATTGTAGGCCTGGGCGCGTATATCAAAGGCGAGGCGGCAGGTCAGGAATTTTATTACCTGAATAAGTCAAAAGACAGCGGTTATGTGCCTCCTTATGTGATCCAGTCTTATGCAGATGTCACAGAGGACGCGGAAAAAGATCAGAACACCGGCCGTGCCATCAGCAGCTTTGACATTCATACCAGTGCGGACAACTCTGCGACCTATCTTTTGTGGACAGAGAGTGCCCCCATGCTGAAAGAGGGAATTGATCCTCACAGCCCGGAGGCAGAACTGGCGGAGAATCAGAGCACGCAGACCCAGATCTATGGAAGCCGCCTGCAGCAGGGAACCTGGAGCGGAAGAACGCGGGTAACCGAAGCGGAAGCAATTTATGGAAATGTGGATTTTGCGGTGGATGACAGCGGAAATCTGGTAGTGATGGCATCGAAAAACGAGGCAGAAGATACCGCTTCCTCCACACCGCGGACGGGCTGTGATCTGGTAAGCTTTAAAGCAGTTCCGGACAGCCGGCCTGTGCTGGAACAGCTGGAAATCAGCGATGTGATCGAAGGGGAAAACGGAGGACGGATTTCTCTGAGAAATGAAGGCTTTGCGGATGCAGAGAATCTTCAGCTGGTTGTGAAGGATCAGGCGGGAACAGAGCTGTTAAATGAATCTTTTGAGGAATTTTACAGCGGACAGAGCGGCGTTTATTCGTTCACATTCCAGGTGCCGGAAGGCCAGAAGGAGTGGGGCGTGACAGCAGAGCTTAAGTCAGGCGAAACGGTCATCGACTCGATCAGTGAAAGCGGTGAGATCCCTGTTTCTTTAACCTTAAGTAATATGGAACTGACGCAGGAGACAAGCCGGGACAGCGTGACGGCAGAATTTGAGATGATGAATTCTTCCGGAGTCACAGTGGCGGAGCAGGAGGTTAAGATTTCAGCCACCGCAGAAGGAGAAGCGCTTGCCACGGTAAGCGTGCCGCCCCTTGCGCCGGGAGAGAAAGTAACCTTAAGCACAGAGCTTGCAGTCACAGACGATATGTTTATGGCTTATACGGACAGTGCAGAAGAATCCGCAGGAGATGCGGTGGAAAAACTGACGCTGTATGCAGTGGCAGCGACCGGCGGGATGACGTCGGCTTCTCTGGAGAGAAGGACTCCGGCGGCCGATATGGAGCGGATCCGCAGCATTACCGGCATCACGCTGGAGGACGGAAAGACTCTGGAAGTAAAGACAGGAGAATATAAATCTGTTTCCGCCAGTGTGGCTTCTGAATTGATGAAATTTGATGAATTTACCACGCTTACCAATTATAATCTGGAGATTCTGTGGAGTACAGCAGATCCTGAAATTGCAGAAGTGGATGCAAATGGAATGATCCGGGGACTGCAGACGGGAAAGACGACCCTGACGGCAGTGTTAAAACCGAAGAGTCCGGAAATCGAGCTGGAAGAAAAAGGAAATGGAAGAGAAGGAAATAATATGCTTACGTTGACCAGCGATGCATTCCTTACGGCTTCCATGGAAATTGACGTACAGCAGGGAGAACCGGGAAGTGAGATTACCCCCACGCCGGAACCCACAGATACTCCGGATCAGGGAGACGGCGGCAGCGGAAGCGGCGGAGGCTCTTCCAACAAACCGGGCAGCGGTGACAATGCAGACACGGGAAATAATGTGCAGATCCTTGTCTGGATCCTTCTTCTGGCGGCAGCGCTGGCAGCGGGAGGCGGACTGATCATTTACAAAAAGAAGAAAAAGGAGTATTAAAAATGGAAGAAAAGAAAGAAAAAGAAGTGCCGGAAGTACAGGAGCTGGAACTGGATGAGCTGGAAGAAGTCAGCGGAGGAAGAGGGCTGCGGGATACTGTAGTAACCAAGACTCATGATATCACGGAAAGTGTAAAAGAGAGAGTGTAGACGAAAGAAGGAACAAACTGCCGCCCGGATGAGAAAGGGGCGGCAGTTTTCCTTTACAGAAAAGAAAGATTCGTGTATGATAAATACGATAATAAGCGCACTATCGGAAGGAGAAGCGAGATGAAGTGGAAAAAATTCAGGATCAAAACCGTGACGGAAGCGGAAGATATTATTATAAGCACACTTTATGATCTGGGACTGGAAGGAGCGCAGATCGAGGACAGCGTGCCTCTGACAGCCTGGGAAAAGGAGCAGATGTTTGTGGACATTATGCCGGATGCACCGGCAGATGATGGGATTGCTTATCTGAACTTCTTTGTAGAGGAAGATGAGGAAGGGCGTCTGATCGTGGACGGAGAAGTGAAGCAGGAGGAGAAAATCCTGGAGAAAGTAAAGGAAGAACTGGAATCCCTGCGGATGTTCTGTGACATCGGAGAGGGAAGTGTTTCGGTGGATGAGACGGAGGATATTGACTGGATCAACAACTGGAAGAAGTATTTCAAACAGTTCTATATTGATGATATTCTGGTCATTCCCTCCTGGGAGACGGTATCGGAAGAGGACAGGGGAAAAATGATCCTTCATATTGACCCGGGTACAGCCTTTGGAACAGGAATGCACGAGACGACTCAGCTGTGTATCCGTCAGCTGAAAAAATATGTAACTCCCACCACCCGTATTCTGGATGTGGGAACAGGGAGCGGGATTCTGTCTATCATCGCTCTGATGCTGGGGGCAGAACATGCAGTGGGGACGGATCTGGATCCCTGTGCAATCCCGGCTGTGGAGGAGAATAAGGAAGCGAACGGCATTGCACCGGAGAAATTTGAACTGATAATCGGAAATATCATCGATGACAAAGAAGTGCAGGATGCAGTTGGATATGAGGCCTACGATCTTGTGGTGGCCAATATTCTGGCAGGCGTGCTGGTTCCTCTGACACCGGTGATCGTTCATCAGTTAAAGCCCGGCGGGCTTTATATCACTTCCGGCATTCTGGATGTGAAAGAAGCGGAAGTCCGTCAGGCGGTGGAGAACGCGGGGATGACTGTGCTGGAAGTGACCCGGCAGGGCGAGTGGGTCTCCATTACGGCCAGAAAGTAAGAAAAGGAAAGCAGGGGCGAATATGTACCGTTTTTTTGTGAAACCGGAACAGATAGAGGAGAACAGGATTCATATTACAGGGGGCGATGTCAGTCACATTGCCCATGTGCTGCGGATGAAGGCGGGGGAAGAGATCTGCATCAGCGACGGGGAAAAGATGGAATATACCTGCAGGATTGCGGAGATAGGCAGGGAAGAGATTCTGGCAGAGATCCTCTACGGTCAGGAGAGCGGACTGGAGCTGCCCTGCCGGATCACTCTTTTTCAGGGGCTTCCCAAGAATGATAAGATGGAGCTGATCGTTCAGAAAGCAGTGGAACTGGGAGCCTGTGAGATTGTCCCGATGGCAACCCGCCGGGCGGTGGTGAAGCTGGAAGGGAAAAAGGAAGAGGCAAAGAGAAAGCGCTGGCAGACAATCGCGGAGAGCGCGGCCAAACAGGCGAAGCGGATGATCATTCCCAGGGTAAGCCCGGTTATGAATTTTTCTCAGGCGGCGGAGTATGCCGCTTCTATGGACGTTCGGCTGATCCCCTATGAAATGGCGGAAAATATGGCTGCTACCCGCAAGATCTTAAGTTCTGTAAAACCGGGGCAGAGCGTGGGGATTTTCATCGGCCCTGAGGGCGGTTTTGAGAAGGAAGAAATTGAGCTGGCACTGGCGAAAGGAATTGTGCCGATCACACTGGGAAAACGGATTTTGCGCACCGAGACAGCGGGCTTTACCCTTTTGTCTGTGCTGATGTATCTGCTGGAAGAATAGGAGAAGAGTTGATGGAAGCGTATCTTGATAATTCAGCCACAACCCGCTGTTACGAGAGTGTGGCAGAACTTGTGAGGAAAACCATGCTGGAGGACTATGGGAATCCTTCCTCCATGCACAGGAAAGGCGTGGAGGCGGAGCGGTATGTCCGCGAGGCGCAGGAGAAGATTGCGAAGACCTTAAAAGCGGAGCCGAAAGAGATTTATTTCACCTCCGGAGGAACCGAGTCCGATAACTGGGCGCTGATCGGGACGGCCCTGGCCAATCAGAGAAAGGGACGCCATCTGATCACCACGGCGATCGAGCATCCGGCGGTATCGGCCCCCGCTTCTTTTCTGGAGGAGCAGGGATTTGAGGTTACCCGGCTGGGAGTGGACAAAGAAGGGCACATTTCTCTGGAAGATTTGAAAAAAGCACTCAGGAAAGATACGATTTTAGTTTCTGTTATGTATGTAAATAATGAGATGGGAGCCGTACAGCCCATTGAGGAGATTGCCGGACTTGTTCATGAAGTATGCCCGGGGGCCTATTTTCATGTGGATGCCATTCAGGCTTATGGCAAGTACAGAATCTGTCCGAAACGAATGGGGATCGATCTGCTGTCTGTCAGCGGACATAAGATCCATGGACCAAAGGGGACGGGTTTTCTCTATGTGCGGGAAGGGGTGAAACTTTTTCCCTATATCTATGGAGGAGGACAGCAGAGAGGATTCCGTTCCGGCACGGATAATGTGCCGGGAGCTGCGGGACTGGGCGAAGCGGCAGCCTGCGTATACAAAAATCTGGAAGAAAATGAGAAGCATATGAGAAGGTTAAAGCTGCGGCTGGCGGAAGGGATCAGAAAACTGGATCAGACAGTGATCCACGGAGGAGATCCCGGAGCAGATGCGCCCCATATTCTGAATGTGTCTTTTCTGGGGGTGAGAAGCGAAGTACTTCTGCACACGCTGGAGGAACGCGGAATTTATATTTCTACCGGAAGTGCCTGCTCCAGCCATAAGAGAAGCGGCAGTCCTACGCTGACGGCGATCAGGCTTTCCAGGGCAGAACTGGAGTCTGCGGTGCGGTTCTCTTTTGCAGAGACGACCCGGGAGGAAGAGATTGATTATGCGCTTTCGGTTCTGGCGGAGGTTCTTCCGGTACTGCGGCGTTTTACGAGAAGATAGAGAAAGGAAAAGAAAAGATGTTTACAGCATTTCTGATAAAATATGCAGAGATCGGTATAAAAGGAAAAAACCGGTACATTTTTGAAGATACCCTGATCGCCCGGATGAACCAGGCGCTGGCAAAGGTGGAGGGGGATTTTTCCATCACGAAGGAAATGGGACGGATTTATGTAAATACCGAGGGGACTTTTGATTACGAGGAGACTATCGAGGCGCTTCAGCATGTATTTGGTATTGCGGAGATCTGTCCGGTGGTGATCGTGGAGAGCAAGGAGCCGCAAGAACTGGGAAAAGATCTGATTGCATACTTAAATCATGCTTATCCGGTACACAATCAGACTTTCAAAATGCATGTGCGGCGGGCGAACAAACGTTATCCCGGCACTTCCATGGAGTTAAACTGCGAGTTTGGCGGTATGGTTCTGGATGCTTTTCCGGAGATGAGGGTGGATGTGCACCATCCGGAAATCTTCCTTCAGGTAGAGATCCGGGATAAGGTTTATATTTATTCCCAGAGCATTCCCGGGCCGGGAGGCATGCCGGTAGGGACAAACGGAAAGGCCATGCTTCTTCTGTCGGGAGGGATCGACAGCCCGGTGGCAGGTTATATGATCGCCAAGCGGGGAGTGAAGATTGATGCGGTTTATTTCCATGCGCCGCCGTACACCAGTGAGCGGGCAAAACAGAAAGTGGTGGATCTGGCCCGGCTGGTGGCAAAATACAGCGGCCCCATCCATCTTCATGTGGTGAATTTCACGGAGATCCAGCTGGCAATCTATGAAAAATGTCCTCATGATGAGCTGACAATTATTATGCGCCGGTATATGATGAAGATTGCGGAAGAACTGGCGAAGACGGATGGCTGTCTGGGACTGATCACCGGCGAGAGCATTGGGCAGGTGGCAAGCCAGACCATGCACAGCCTGGCGGCTACCAATGAAGTCTGCACCATGCCGGTATTCCGTCCGGTGATTGGATTTGACAAGCAGGAAATTGTGGATATTGCGCTGAAAATCGATACCTACGAGACTTCAATCCAGCCTTTTGAGGACTGCTGTACCATCTTTGTGGCAAAACATCCGGTGACAAAGCCCAATCTGGAATATATTAAAAAGTCAGAGCTTAAGCTTCAGGACTGCATTGATGAGATGATGAAGACGGCGGTAGAGACAGCGGAGACGATCCTGGTGGAATAGGATCGGAGAAAAGGCGAGAGGAAATAAAAAACCGGGGCTGAATTCTGAAATCATCCCCGGTTTTCTTTCCATTTCCCATCGGGCAATGGAAAAGAACTGTTTTCGATTATTTTACAAGATAGGAATCCAGCAGCTGAAGTACTTCGTCCAGACGTTCGCCCTCTGCGTGGATGCTCAGATCGATGGGTTTGGACAGATCCAGGCTGAAGATACCCATGATGGATTTTGCGTCGATGACGTATCTTCCGGAGATCAGATCGAAATCAAAGTCGAATTTTGAAATAGAATTTACGAAAGATTTTACTTTATCAATAGAATTTAAAGATATCTGTACTGTTTTCATAAAAGACCCTCCCTATTGTAGGTAAATTATAGTTTTTTCAAGATTATTTTACCGTTATCAGGGAAAGAAGTCAAGGGCAAGAGAGGAGAATATTGTGAAGAAAAAAATTGCGCTGCACAATCTGGGGTGCAAGGTAAACGCGTATGAACTGGAAGCAATGCAGCAGCAGCTGGAAGCGGCCGGATATGAGATTGTTCCTTTTGCTCCGGGCGCGGATGCTTATATTATCAATACGTGTACGGTGACAAATATTGCGGATCGGAAATCCCGTCAGATGCTGCATAAGGCCAAAAAGATGAATCCGCAGGCACTGGTTGTGGCGGCAGGCTGTTATGTGCAGGATGGACAGGATAAGCTGGAAGCCGATGAGATGGTGGACGTGATCGTGGGTAATAATAAGAAAAAGGAAATTGTCTCTGTACTGGAGGAGGCCTGGGAGAGCCGTCATGCCAGCCGGGTGATCGACATTAACAGGACGAATGAATATGAAGAACTCTCCATCACCAGGACGGCGGAGCATACCAGAGCGTATATCAAGGTGCAGGACGGCTGCAATCAGTTCTGCAGTTACTGTATTATTCCTTATACAAGAGGAAGGGTGCGCAGCCGGAAGAAGGAGGAGATCTGCAGGGAAGTGGAACTTCTGGCGGGGAATGGCTATCAGGAAGTAGTTCTTACAGGGATTCACCTGAGTTCTTACGGAGTAGATTTTCCTGAGGAGAGAAAGGAGACTCTTCTGAGCCTGATTCAGGCAGTACATCAGGTCGAAGGGATCAGCCGGATCCGCCTGGGATCTCTGGAACCCCGGATCGTGACAGAGGAGTTTGCAGCGGCGATTGCAGAACTGCCGAAGATCTGTCCGCATTTTCACCTTTCTCTGCAGAGCGGCTGCAGCAGGACACTGAAGGCGATGAACCGCAGATACACGGCAAAAGAGTATGAAGCGTGCTGCCGTATTCTTCGGAAATATTATGACAGGCCGGCACTGACTACAGATGTGATCACGGGCTTTCCGGGGGAGACGGAGGAAGATTTTGAGGAGTCCAGAAGTTTTGTAGAGCGGATCGGATTCTTCGAGACCCACATCTTCCCATACTCCCGCAGAGAAGGGACGAAGGCGGCGGCCATGGAGGGGCAGCTGACGGAGGCGGAAAAGAAGGCAAGAAGCCGGGTTCTCCTGGAATTGGATCAGAGGCAGAG
>ENA-OYYN01000838-OYYN01000838.1-human-gut-metagenome-genome-assembly--contig:-NODE-838-length-13942-cov-8.811622_pt1 | contig 13942 bp, 7 predicted proteins | sample MGYA00243249_ERZ653449 | MGnify/ENA primary metagenome ERZ653449 (study PRJEB26926, sample SAMN06165159) | human gut metagenome | biome: ENVO:00009003; feature: ENVO:2100002; material: ENVO:00002003... | reverse complement strand
CGCTGTTGGTTCTACCCTGATTATCTGTATAAGTTTCCACATGAACGTCAGAATCACTGTATACATGATGGATATTCAGATTTTTTCCTTCGCCAATAAATCCACCACAATCTGTACCACTTAGCACAACCTTACTTTCAATCACAGCAATATCTCTGATATCCGAACCGGAAGCGCGTCCCACAAATGCGGCATTATAATTCTTTGCTCCCGTAATCTGTGCCTTACGAATCTGAATCTTAGAGAACGTAGAACCTGTATAATCATAACCAGAAATTGCTGCATTATAGCTTTCACCAGTAATCTGAATATTTTCCAAACTAAGATTTGCAAACGTAGTATGGTTAGACTCCTTTGTAATTGCTGCATTCTTGCTTCCCTGATTACTGATTTCTACATCTTTAATTTTCAGATTTGTAATTACTGCATCATCCACTTTTTCAAATAAAGGCCTCTTTAATCCCGTAATTGCAAAGTTGCCTCCATCTAACTTTCCTTTAAAGGTACCTTTGATGACAGCAGTATCTGTGGCAGAAGTCGCATCAATGTCATTTTTCAATACATATTTTGTATATTTGTTTTCACCCAGTGTTTTTAATTCATCTAAAGAAGTAATTTCTTTGACTGTCTCTTCTTTCTTTTCATTGACCAGAATTGTATACTGTCTCTGTGCTCCAATCCAGTCTTTCTTCTCACCGGATTCATTGATAACAGATAAATCTGAAACATAAGAATTCACAATTCGAGCAAATAATGGCCCTTTTGCATCGGTAATCTTATGTCCGTTTCCTTCCAGTTTTCCAATAAATGTTTTGTCAATATAAACACTGCCATTCATCGGAATATCTTTCATGGAAATATCGTTTCTCAACACAAAAAATCCATTGGGATTTGCAGAAATTTTCTCAATCAATTCTTCGCCTGTTGAAATACTTACAACATTTCTTGTGCTTGCATCTCCGTAAACAGGATTTCTGAATTCATCTGTAATTCTCTGAAGATAACGGAATACATTCTCTCTCGATTCTTTGATATGATTCAAGGTATTATTTAAGTTTGAAACACCACTGTCAATAGAATTTCCATAGTTGATCAGATTCTGTTTTAAATATTCAATCAACGCTTCCTCATCAAAATAAGGATTTCCTTGTAGCTTCTGCGCTGCAATTTTTTCTTGAATTTCTGTATTCTTATTTTTTCTATAAGTTTCAAATGAGAAATTCTGGTCTCCAGTTTTCTTTTTAAAATATGCCAGATCACCTGTTTTTGTCTGATTACTCAAATATTCTACAAGTCCATTGCTATATCCATATAAACCTGCAAGTTCATAACCATTTCTGCGGAAGGTCTGAGCATTTGGTGTTCCGTTATCCACATAAGGTACATACCAGCTTGCAAAGCATACACGGTCAATCTGATATGCTCCCAAATTGTTTACTCCGACATCATTGAAACTTCGCAGATCGTATCTGTGTCCTGGACGAATGGTCAACTGATTGTTCCAAAGATCATCCAGCGTCTTTAAATTCATACTTTCCAGTTCCGCTGCTCCTATCGTACGCCATGTACTGTTGGAATTATTCCAGCTCTGGTAATTATTGGTAGTTCCATATCTATGCTGCAATGTAATTCGTGACTGCTGCTCCGGTGTTAGTTCCAGATAAGCTTTACCCTGCAGATAATCCAGCGTATAAATGGTTTCAAATACTTCTTTATAATAGCTCTGAAACTCTTCCTGTGTATTAATTCTGTCCGGTGTCAGATTTGTAACCATGGAACTGTCTCTTGAATAAGTTTTCATGAAGTTCATGTTGTAATCCACATTCGCCTGATTTGCAAAACCATTGGAATAGTCTTCTCCGTTGCGTCCCGGACGTTTCCCTTTATTCTCCATCCAGATCCACATATCTGTAACATGTCCCATTTCATGATTTAAGACTGTTAAGTCACCGATAAAGCTAGAGCTGTTGTAGTAAATATAATCATAATTTGGATTTCCGAAAATAACGGCTACCGCACCATTATTACTCTTCCAAAGAGTCTGTAACGGTCTGTAAAATTCCTTAAACACATCCTGATTATGATTTTTATTTGCAGAAGAATCCACAATTAAAAACTTACTGTTATTAACAGACGCCGCACCGTTTGAAGCAACATTCACAAAGTTATCATAACTTGTTTTAAAGTCATTGACCTGACTGATAATCTGCTGTTTTTTCTGTTGTCTCCATTCTTCTGTATTCTGGTATCCACCGTAAATTTCCAGGTTTCCATATACCAAAGAAGATGGGAAAGAAGCCAGATACAGGTTCTTGGAAGTCTTGTAAGATAATACAGGCAATATCAATTCATTATTTTTTTGTACGGTATTATTCTTTAATATTCTCCATAATCTGGAATTAATCTTTGGATTATTTGCTCTGGCTTCTACAATAATACCACCCTGGAAGTTATCAATAATCCAATCATTTACATCTGAATAGCCGGCATATGCAGTCATAAAATATTCTACAAAAGAAGCAACATTATTAATTCCTGTATATGAAGAAATTCTATTGTTATAGAAGAAAGGTGTTTTATTTCCCTGACGTCCATCACTGCTGCTTATTTTCACAATCTCTGTCGGAAGATTTCGTACAGATTTGTTTGTTTTTAATATCGAATTATCAAAAATAACTACATCTCTGAGATTGATGCCGCCAATCTGGAAATCATACCAACGATCCACATAGTTATATGCATACAAGAAATCTTTCAGATATTCATTTGTAATAAAAGCATCTGTCACGATTTTTTCGGCTGCTTTGCTATTGCTATTTATTGGATACTGTGGATTGGTAGCTGCCATAGAAACTAATACCTGTTCCATTTCGTTCTTTACAACTTCATCAAAATTTCTGCGATAGACTGCCAATACAGAATCACTGTCTCTTTGAGAAACTCTTGTTTCAATATCTGTATCAAAAGTATAATTCTTCGCTGTATTCAATAAAGTCTGGAACTGCGGTGTTTTTGTATTTACCACATAATTTCTGAAATTAAAGTGTACTGGTATCTGGGATACTTTATATGAAGCAATATTCTCTCTTGTATCAATATAAGAAATATTGTAAATCAATGGTGTTGTATTATCCGTAAACTGAATTCTCAGCTTTTTCACATTTTCCACTGTTTTATCAGATAATGCAACAATACGATTCCCCTGTGCATCCATAGGGTACACTGCCAGCACTGCTTTTTTATTTAATACATGAGATACATCAACCTGATTTCCATCTTTAATAATTTGCTCACGATGATAAAATGGCATAAATAGTCGAAGATTCTCATAAATCTGTTTACGCTGTACATCATAACCTTGACTCGTTTCCAAACTGTCAAGAGCTGCCGCTGCCTCTACTGTTCTTGTGGCAATTGCACTGATAATTTCTTCCGGCTTTTCCAGTTCTTCTTGAGGCTCTTCTAATACATCGCTTTGTACTGTCGCCTCCAGATAGACAACTTCTTCGGAAGAAGGTTTGTCTTCCACCCCATACACGTCTCCCTCTTCCTGAAGGCGCGGTCTCTTTCCTCCAACTACATCATCTAAATACCAGATTTTTTCATCCCATAAAAGTGTTTTTAAATAAAACTCTTTACTGCTAATCTGCTCTGAGGATGCTTTGTCTATTTTCCCACTCATTTCAGAAGCCGATACATTATCCTGAGAGGAAGCTACATCTGAATATTCATAATTTCCTTCATAAGTATCTAACGCTGTTTCAGCGGTAATATTTCCTACAAAAGAGTATGCTGCAGGTCCGAAAGAAATATTTTTTTCTACTTTTGTCGGCGCCTCTCCTGCTGTACCGCACTCACCAATGAAATTACCTATATTCCTTACAGCAGTAACTGCTTCTTCTTTTTCTTCACTCCAGGAAAGCTCACCAAAGTTTTTGCTCAACTGGGATTTCTTTACAACTGCGGCAAATCCACCCTGAGAAGTATTGGAACTTTCAAAAGATTTCTGATCTGTTGTTCTTTTTGCATAGGAATTAGTAACAACAGAACCATCCAGAATTTCTGCTACAAAGCCACCTGCGTTTTGTCCGTTCACTGTTGCGTTGACAGAGCATTGGTCCACCGTTGTCTTTTTCATTACTGCTACCATACCAGCCACAGAACTTTTCCCTGCAACTGTCATATCTCTTACATAAACATTTTTAATTGTCGTTCCTGCTTCTGCTGTTTTTGCTAAAACTGCAACTTGATTTGTACTCTTTTGTTCAATCTTTCCCTGCGTCAGCTTTAGGTTTTCTATCGTTGCTCCATTTAGCGTTTCAAATAAAGGAGCCTTCTGTCCAATAATCTGATGTCCATTTCCTTTTAACATTCCTCTAAATGTACCAGGAATAATTATATTGCTATTTACTTCTGATAAATCAATATCCGCTGTTAAAGAATAAGCACCCGAAAGATCATCTTTCATCTTTTGCAATTCTTCCACCGATGAAATTTCTTTCATCTCCAGCATGGTTGTCATATTCGAGTCACCATTTTTCAGAACAGGAGTTTTTCCCTCTTTCAGTGGAGTAAAGTCCCAAACTTCTTCACGCCACCCCATTTGTGTATAAAACTCTTTTTCCAAAAGCGTATCAATGGACACTTCCGATACTTTTGAAAACTGTGCTGCTCTGGCAGTTTCTTTTTTCAATTTACTTTCTTTTAAGGAATAAAGATCAGAAACCCCCTGAACATTATATTTATCCGGTGATGATGCACCATCAAACTTATAACCAGATGTACCGGTACTATAGGAAACACTGTTTTTTATCACACCTGTAGCATTTGATTCTCCAATGTTTCCAATAAGCCCACCCGGTTCCATAGAATTTCCAGTTCCATTTACCTTTAAAGTAACTGCTGCATAACAATTCGTTACTGAAAAATTATTCTTACAGTTATGCCAACCAATGAGTCCACCAATTGCACCATTGGTTTTATTTCCACTAATACTTCCCACTGCATAGGAATCTTCCACAATATTCGGTCCATGTTGCTGATTAGACATCTGCCCAATTAAACCGCCTGTCGTATTGAAAGAACCTGTAATTTCCAGATTAGTTGAACATTTGCTCACTTTAGCATAGTCCATACGTCCTACTAATCCGCCAAGAAGCTGTCTGCTGTCAGAAGTTTTCAAACTACCGCTGACATGAACGCCTTCAATCACTGCATTCTTTTCTGCTTTATTGGTCAGAACTCCACCACCTGCATCTTCATATTTATTTGCCTTAGTGATAGAGACATTTTCCAACTTAACATTTTTTACTGTACCACCGGAAACAACTCCAAATAAAGTAGTATTTAACCCTTTAATTTTATATCCTTTTCCATCAAAAGTACCGGTGAAATTTGGAATCAGGAAGTCTTCTCCCTGCACTGCGCTGGCATCAATATCATGTTCTAAAGTATACGTTCCACTTGGATTTTCTTTAATTTTGTCAATTAAAGACTGCATAGTGATGTATTTTGTGGATGCCTCTCCTTCAGAAACCGTTCCAAATTCAACGATGGCCCCCTGTTTCGTCTGATTAGCTCCTTCAGTAACATAATGATCCAATTTCAATTCAAAACTAACTTGATTGTTCTCCGCTACAATCACCTTAGAAATACCTGCAAACAATTCCGGCTGATCTTCCATCTCTACTTTTACCAGATATTCTTCTGTTTTAAAACTATCCACTGTAAAATGAGAAATCTCTTCTATTCCAGCCTCACTTCCTGTTTGATGATATAAAGTCACACCAGAAACTTTCCCCATCTGAAAAGGAATCTTTTTCTCTTCTTCTGGTATATCTTCCGGTTGTTCTACCGGATGCAAAATATTGTCACGAAGCCATTGTTTGTTTTCTTCAGTCTCTTCTCCTGCTACCGCTTCTTTTGCAATCTGATATACCTGACGATCTATCGTATCATCACTGTACAGAATTTCTGTTTCCTTTTTTAAACTTCCGTCTTCCTGTTCAACACTTCTTGTAATTTCCACATACGCTCTTGCAGCGTAATCATTTTTATATCTTTCTTTTGCAAGATTTGCTAAAACAGCAGTAAAGTAAATTCTATCGTTCTCTTCTGCAAATTTTTTCACTGCCGGAACTTTTGCTGGTTTATATACGGATCCATTGGAAATGTATTTTCCGTCAATTTTCAACTCTTGCTTTCCTAAATATACCTTTGGTAACAAAACAATCCCATATTGAACCGTTGCACCACTTTGTTCTAATTCTTGAAGATAAGATTTTTTAATACACCCTATCATTCGTAATCCCATAGGAGTAATGGTACGAATTTGTCCGCCTACCATCTGTATATTTGCATCTGTTATTTCAGGTGCAGATGCTTTTACTGGAACAATATTCTGACTAAAAATTAAAATCATCAATAAAAGTATCCATACACCTAATCTCTTTTTCCTTTGTATCATCCTTTTCCAAATCCTTCCTTAATATATTCCGGTAATCCATCCAGGTTCATTCACCTGTGGTAAAGCAGGCTTAGATGGCTGTTCATCTGGTTTTGACGGCCGTTCATCTGGTTCTGATGGTTTTTCGTCTGGTTTTGACGGCCGCTCATCTGGTTTTGATGGTTTTTCATCTGGTTTTGATGGCCGCTCATCTGGTTTTGATGGTTTTTCATCTGGTTTTGACGGCTGTTCATCTGGTTTTGATGGCTTCTTGTTCGGTTCGGACGGTTTCTTATCCGCCTCCGATAATTTATCCGATTCTGCTAGTTTTTTATCTGACTCAGACACTTTCTCATCTAACTTTGATGATTTATTTGAACTTAAATTTTTTGAAGCATCCTTTTTTATCTCCTGTTTTTCTTTCCAGGACACTTTCTCCCCTTCAAAAAGATTTTCTACATCTACAACATTATCTTTGGCATTTATACTTTCGATTTCTGCTACCTCATCGGATACCGTCTGATTTTCCGCACCGAATGTACTCTTATTATGATGCTTCTGTATATATATTCCAGCACCTAACGTCAAACACGCTACAATACCTACGGTAACACCACCTATAATCATTTTCTTCTGTTTTTTCATATATCTCCTTTGTCTTTACATAAATATAACTGGAGAGTTGTTAAAAAATATAGCAAGGCTCCAGTTATGATTTCTGTTAAAATATTATTTTCAATGATAATATACTTTGTTTTTTTTCTTTATGCAAGTCTTTTTTATTAAAAAAATCAAAATTTGACTATTTTACTATAGTTTCTATCTATAAGCCCATTTTTCGCAATGGATATTCCCAAATTTTCATAGATGATCTGCCGATGAACAGCTTACTAATCAAACAATCTTTTCCAAGCCTCTCTTACTGAGAAAAAACAAATACAGGTAAATACCAGGAAAATAATTCCCGCACTCCACAGGTTCACACGGAACAGTTCTTCCTGCATTACATTCCCTAGGGCTTTTATTGAAAAATAGGATGTGAGGCAGGTAAGAACAAATGGGCAATAATAAGTAAAACAAATTTCTTTTCTTACCGATTGTTTCAGTACCGTTCTCTGGACACCGATCTTTTCCAGGATTCCATAACGTTCCTTATCCTCGTATGCTTCATTCCCTGTTTTCAAAAACAGCACACTTCCTGCCGCCAGAATCAAGGTTGCAAACATAAATAAGCGCAGAGAATACAGAATACGAATCCAGCTATCTTGCGATATGGTTCCCTGGCTGAAATTCACGCCTATATTCACACCTTGTTCTCTCCCTTTCTCTGCCAGTTCCTTCAGAAATGGTCTTGATTTTTCAGCATTTCCCAAGTCTTTAATCCGGTAGTTATAGAAAAATTTCACCTGTCCGAGAGGCATAAGGGATGCATACGTTTCATCACTTACCACAAAAATTTCGCTCATGCTCTGGATATTTCCCAGATACGGAGTCTTATCTCCCCCCAGTACCTCATACGTTTCTGTTCCAATTTCTATGGTCTTATCCCGTGTCTGGTCTCCCATGAGGCTGATTAAAATTTCATGTTCCAGCATAATAACCTGATTCCCAGAGGGCTCCTCCCAGGAAAATTCCAGCCCCGCCCTCTTGGCTCCTTCTTTTACCTGAGACCAGGGAATGACCCCATACATATAGTTTGTAAATTTAGTATGCATTACCTCAGGCGGCAGAATCAGCACTTCATATTCATTCCAGTATTCCACTGTATTTTCTTCTTCAATGCCCTTTTTTATCTCCGCTCCATCCTGCCGCTGGCTGCTTAAAACCTGATACGTATAGGTCTGGTCAAAGTTCACCATTTTCTCATACCGCTGCTTCATGGCAATGGAAATGGCAACTACGGTAACAGAACAAATCATCAGCACGGTAACAATAGCATAAGTTCTGTAGTTCTTCTTCATACGGAAAGCCAGGCTGTTCATCCACAAACTTCGCTCTTTTTTATACAGAAATTTCTTATTCCCTATCAATCTTTTTAACAGTTCTGGTATTAGTCCGTCAAACAATAAATAGATTCCCACAATGACCAGAATCACTGCCAAAAGCCCATGCTCCAGAGCTTCTAATCCCTTTGTATCCCATGCAAAAAAATATCCTGCTGCCAATACCGCTCCGCCAAAAAGAGCCAGCAGTACAGAAACCACTGGATTCCTCTGTGTGATTTCTTTTTGTTTCGCACCGGAGATTAGGCTTAGAACACTGCTTTTTTTCAGGCTATAATAGCCTTTGAGTATCATAAATCCATAGATACTTCCAAACATAAGACCAGTAATCACCATAGGTTTCAAAGACAAAGAAAACCGGATTTCCACACTAATCTCAGACATCCGAAGCAATAACATCTGAAACAATTTAGAAAACAGCACACCGAAAAAAAGCCCTGAAATCAGTGCAGACAAGCCCATAAAAAGAGCCTCCAGGGCAAACATTTTCTCAATTCCGGCATTGTCCACGCCCATAAAAATGTAAATCCCTATCTCTTTTTTCCGCTGCCTCAAAAACACATTGACTGCATACCAGATAAAGAAAAACAAAAACACCACAAATACCACGGAAGCTGCCTGTATAATCATATCAATATAGTCTTTTTTAAATTCCTGAAGCACTTTCATGGAATCAGAATAGACCATATTCTGAAAATTAAAAAAGATAAATACAGAAAACCCAAGAGACAAAATCAGCATCCCATATTCTCTCAGACTCCGTTTAAAATTAGAAAAAGACAACCGGAAAATACTCATGCCTCATCACCTCCTATGGTTACCAGCATGGTGATAATCTCTTCATAAAATGCTTTTCTATCCCCTCTGCGGTTCAATCGGCACTGAATGCTTCCATCCTTTAAGAAATACACCTGTTTCGCATAACTGGCACTAAAAGCATCATGAGTTACCATAAGAATCGTGGCATTTCCTGCCTCATTGACTGTTTTCAGGCATCCCAGCAAGTCCCTGCTGGATTTCGAGTCAAGAGCTCCTGTAGGTTCATCTGCGAACAAGATTTTGGGCCTAGTAATCAATGCTCTGGCACTGGCTGCCCTCTGCTTCTGTCCCCCTGATAATTGATAGGGGTATTTCTGAAGATGATTTTCCAGTCCAAAATTTTCCGCCATTTCCTGTACCAGTTTTATAATCTGGTTTCCCTTTTTCCCGTTTAATGAGAGAGGAAGTGCAATATTATCCTGCAAGGTCATGTTATCCAGCAGATTATAATCCTGAAAAATAAAGCCAATTTTATCTCTTCTCAAAATAGAAAGTTGTTTATTTTTCATTTTTGTAATTTCCTGTCCATCCAGGAAGATTTCACCCTGGGTAGGCGTATCCAGGGTAGAAAGAAGATTTAAAAGCGTTGTTTTTCCTGCACCGCTTGGTCCCATAATGGCTATAAAATCCCCTTCATAAACATCCATTTGTATGTTTCTTAACACTTGAGTTTCATACCCTTTTCTTCCAAAAGATTTTGACAGATTTCTGATTTCCAATCGTTTCTCCATTCTCTGTTACCTCCATTTTTCTTCACAATCCTATCGTTTCACAAACCTATTTTATCAGATGAAATCCTCAAAATCCTTGCATCCATGCAACACTTTCCTTGCCTATCTAACATTTCTGTAATATTACCTGTCTGTCTCCGTCAAAAAATATTCTGATAAGTTTTGAAAATCCAGGGTAACACAGCACCCCTGTCCTTCTTCGGAGGATAAGGATATTTTTATATGCAGCAGCTTCCCTATTTTCTCCACAAAATACAGTCCCATTCCCGTAGAATAATAATTTCCTTTCCTGAGATTTTTCCCTACATACCCTTTTTGAAACACATAAGGCAATTCTTCTTTTGGAATGCCAATACCAAAATCCTGTATACCAAACCGCACCTGCCCCGGCTCTTTTTCTTCTGCCCAAAACACAATTTTAGGATTCTCTTTCTTATATTTCACTGCATTCCCAATAAGCTGGTCCAAAAGATACACCATCCATCTGCGGTCACTGTAAATCCAGATATCTTTCACCTGAATATCCAGTTCAAAGTGATTGCGGATAAGAAAAAACGCCTGGTTCTGAATGGATTCCTTTATTACCTCTTCCAGCAGAATCCGTTCAAACTTTACATCATGTTCCGGCCTTTCCAGTTTACTTCCCATAAGAACGGTATGCATGAGACTTTCCAGCCTGGCAATGCTGCTTTCCATTTCTTTTCGTAATTCCTCATTCTCATTTCTTCCATTCATGAGCTTCAATGCTGCAAGAGGTAACTTTGCTTCATGTGACCACCTAGCAATATAATCGGATAAATCTTCCAGATATTTTTTCTGCTGCAAAAGTTCCTTTTTCTGCTGTTCTTCCTCTTTCTTCCATGCCCTGTATATCTGCATTCCCATGAGTTTTTCCAGTTCCTGCTCCTTACATTCCTCTCCTGCCAGACACTTTTGCAATCTTCTATAACGGAAAAAATCACACACCAGCACACATACTGCAACACTGCCCAAAAGCAGATTTAAGTAAATCAGATCCCAGACATAAAAATCAGCATCACACAAGAAAAACAGATAAAAATTCAAGAATCCCCACAGTGCCAGAATCCCAAAAACACGTTGATACCGTTCTTTTGCATATTGTTTCCATATTTTATTCATTCCAGATAATATCCTTTTCCCTTCCTGGTGCGGATGCACTCTATCCCATTCGTCTCCTCAAAAATCTTTGTCCGAAGCCTGGAGACCAGAACTGTCAGCGAAGCATCTGTCACATATTCATCCGTGCTCCACAACTGTCTCATAAGTTCTTCTCTTCCCACTACTTTCCCTTTGTGATCTGCCAGCAATCCCAAAATCCTATTTTCTGATTTTGTCATTTCAATCCTGTGCCCCTGGTAAAATAAAACGCCCTGGTTCCTGTCATAAATCAAATCTTTTCCCACATATTCACACTCATTTTGTGTATATTCATAAGTCCTGCGTAAGAGAGAACGGATTTTCACCAGCAACAGTTCCGGGTCAAAAGGCTTTTCCACATAATCATCGCCACCTGACATCATAGCCATAACCTTATCTCCATTCTGGTCTCTGCTGGACAGAAACAGGACGGGGACACTTGACAATTCCCGGATTCTGGAACACCAGTAAAATCCATCATAATAAGGCAGGTTAATGTCCATAAGAATCAATTGTGCTCTCCTCTTCGCCCATTCTTTATCTACGGCAGAAAAATCATCAAGATACTCCCCCTGAAATCCCCATTTTTCCAATAAGCGGCAGATTTCCTCTGCCAAAACCATATCATCTTCCACTACTAATATTTTCATTTTTTCACAGCCTTCCATGCTAATCTCCCTCTATTATAGCTTCTTTTCCTCCTGCTGCCCAGCGTTTGCAGGGAACCTTGCAAAAATGTTAGATATCTTCATTTAACCAGAGGTTTATTTCCTAAACTTAAGATTTAACAACCGGTCTCTTGTTCCGTACCATAACCTTTGCTATTATGAATTTATAGAAGAACGGAGGGTCAACATGAAAATAAATGAAATTATCAGAGAGAAAAGAGAAGCCTTGTCATTGACACAAAAGCAGGTTGCAGACTATTTAGGCGTATCAACTCCTGCAGTTCACAAATGGGAAAAAGGAAGCAGTTACCCAGACATAACACTTCTTCCTGCATTGGCAAGATTATTAAAAACAGATATGAATACACTTCTGTCATTTCAAGATGATTTAAGCGACGTGGAAATTGTTAATTTCGTAGATGAAGTTGATAAAATGGTTCAGGAAAAGGGATATGAAACTGCTTTCCAAATGGCAATGGACAAAATTCATGATTTTCCGACCTGTGAAAACTTAATCTATTCTGTGATTGTGTACTTAACCGGAGCACTAATCCTTTATAATATTTCAGAACAAGAACGGTATGAAAAAGTGTTTGAGGCATTCTATGAACAGTTATCAAACAGTCAAAACACAGAGATAAAGGAAATGGCTATTAGTATGCTAATATCATACAGCCTAAATAGAAAAGACTTCTCTAAAGCAGAGGAAATTATTCATACACTGCCTTCTTCATCAATCGATAAGGAGGAACGCATTGCTATTCTTTATACAGAACAGGGAAAGTATTCCGATGCACTCAAAATATGGGAACACAGAATATTAAATAGCATGACTGAAATCCAGACTGCACTTATGAATATGCTGGATATTGCAGTAAAGGAAAAACGCATGGAAGATGCCGATTTTTATGCTGACATTTACGAGCAGGCATCCAAGCTATTTTATGTAACTCCATGGATACCCTATCATGCAAAATTGTCATTATCGATTATAAAAAAAGATAAAAATGAGTGTCTATCTGCACTTACATCTACCTTAACAGCAATGCATGAAAAATGGAAACCTGAAGAAAGCCCGCTTTATAAACACTTAGATTCTTCCGAAACAAATATTTTATCAGAACACTTTTTCTCTATGATTCTGGATGAAATGGAACAAGGTAATGAATTTGCATTTTTAGAAAAGAATCAGGAATATCAGAAGCTATTAAGAGATATGAAAAATCTTCTTTGAACCAATCCGGCAGTGCCCTTTGAAGGCACTGCCAGTAGAGCATCCCAAGATCTGTATTTATTTTGGAATATTTTACTTCTTTTATAAACAATCTTCCGCTGAGTTTTTGTTTTTTGAGATATTGCTGATTTTTATAAACAATTTTTTCTGGCTTTTGTGTTTTTCAAAACCTTTTCTTTGTTTTGCAAACAAATTCTTAGCCTCTTTTGTGTTTTTTCAAGTCTATTTAACTTCCTGCAAAAAATGTTAGATTTCTTTAGCATCTAATAAATTTTCATCAGATAACTGAAAATGAATGACTGTTCCTTTCCAGAGTGGTATAATTTATGTCAAAAGGAAATGTTGAATGAAAGTAGTGATGCATATACAGTTTCTATTTGAAACACCTTTCAATCTTAGGGATGATATGCTTAATTGTAAATCTGAGTTAACGAAAGAAGAAAAAAGGTGGGATACATTCTAAAAGATGATGAGCCTATTGCCATAATAGGTTATACAGAGTAATGAAATTCCAGTAATATACTCATTTTAATTAGGAGGTGCGTAATAATGAATAATAAAGGAATTGGAGCTGTTTTTTGTCTGATGTCATCAATTTTCATTTCAGCAAAATATATATCAGCATCAATTTTCATGGGAAATATATCGGCTAAGGATGCTGCTTTATTTGCGGAAGGTTTGGACTATGTTGGATCTTTTTTAACAATAGCTGCTTTTATTTCTTTGATAGTTGGAATTTTGTTTTTGGGCTATGGATTATATCAAGATATAAAGAAAAATAAGAAATAAATAAATTACAGTTTAATTAGCTAATCATATAATGGAAAAATTGATTAGAAACCAATCGAAGTTGGCGTAAACGATAAAGCAGCTTATAGATTGCT
>ENA-OYYN01000819-OYYN01000819.1-human-gut-metagenome-genome-assembly--contig:-NODE-819-length-14334-cov-5.532530_pt1 | contig 14334 bp, 11 predicted proteins | sample MGYA00243249_ERZ653449 | MGnify/ENA primary metagenome ERZ653449 (study PRJEB26926, sample SAMN06165159) | human gut metagenome | biome: ENVO:00009003; feature: ENVO:2100002; material: ENVO:00002003... | reverse complement strand
CCTACAAAGTTACGCAAAACGTATCGTAAAATAGTCGGATAGTTTCGGATGAAAGGTTATGTTATACTTTATATATGACGAGGGAAATGTTTACGAACGGAGTGGAAAGACAGCCGATGAAGTCAAAAAAAATCACAATCAAAGATGTTGCAAAAGAGGCAGGCGTTTCAGTTGCAACTGTATCCAGAGCGCTTAATGGCTTGGGTGGAATTGGGAAGGAAACCAGAGATCATGTATTGGAAATTTGCGAACGCATGGCCTATGTACCCAGTACACTCGCCAGCGGATTGACGATGCGTCATACAAGAACGCTGGGGATTGTGGTGCCGGATATTACCAGTCCGTTTCATGCACAGCTGATGGTGCTTCTTACCAGCGAGGCACAGCAGTATGGTTATCAGGTGCTTCTCTGCAATAGTTTTCGGGATTATGAAACAGAGATGGAATATTTCAAGCTTCTGATCAGTAATCAGGTGGAGGGGATCCTGTTTTATCCTGTGGGAGATATGAGCTCCAAAAATCTGTATCAGTATATGCGGTACGTTCCGATCGTTTCATTAAATGAAATGCCGGATAACAGCCCGATTCCCTATGTGTGCGGTGATGAGCGCAAGGGTGGAAGTCTGGCAGCCGAACGCCTGATTCGGGGAGGATGTAAAAAAATTCTCTGCATTGGTATCAAGGAAGACCGTCTGGTTCATCGTTACCGGGTGGAAGGGATTATGGATGAGGCTAGACAGTGGGGAGCAGAGATTGAGGTCTACGAGAGTGATAAAAACTATAAAAGCAGTTTTGATCGTGGATATGGACAGGCAAGTGAACTGATACGGGAAAGCCTCAGGCCGGGAGGAGAGCCGCTTCCGGATGGCATCATTGCGGCCAGTGATGCAACAGCCAACGGAGTAATCAAGGCATGTATGGAATATGGAATAGCGATTCCTGACCAGATGTCAGTAATAGGTTTTGATGATATCAACGGTGCGGTTCCTGCAGTGGAACTGACGTCAGTGTCGATTTCACACAAGCTTCATGTGAAGCGTGCAATTAATCTTTTGATCCGTATGAAACGGGAACGTACCCTGAAGGAGCAGGAACGGGGGATAAAACTTCGACCGGCTTTGGTAGAACGAAGTTCCTGTCAGGCGGTCAGAGGCAGTGGCATATATAAACAATAGTTTTTTGGGGAACTGCAGACATACATCACAAGGAGGTACGAGTATATGGTTGATCTGAAACAGAAACCATTCTATCTGTCAGATGAAGATATCCGTTGGGTAGAAGAAACGATTGCATCCATGACGGATGAAGAAAAAATTGGGCAGCTGTTTATTATGCTGGATCGAAAAAAAGATTTTGATGAGACGAAAGAGATTTTTGATCGTTTTCATATCGGAGGATGCCGTTACAGCAATGAGCCGGCAGAAAAGATTTATGAACAGAACCGTTTTTATCAGGAACACAGCAAAATTCCGGTTTTAATCGCGTGCAACTGCGACAACGGCGGTGACGGAGCCTGCGGCGGAGGAACGTATGTAGCCACGGCGGCGGCATGTGGAGCTACGGATGATGACAGTACTGCTTACAGCGTAGGATATGTGAGCGGAAGAGAAGCTGCAGCTGTGGGATGCAACTGGGATTTTGGCCCGGTTTGTGATCTTCTTTATAACTGGCGCAATACGATCGTAAATACCAGAGCATATGGCAAGGATCCTGAACTGGTAATAAAAAATGCAAAGGCATATGTGAGAGGTGTCAGGGAAAGCGGACTTGCTGTCTGCTGCAAACATTTCCCAGGCGATGGAATTGAGGAACTGGATCAGCATCTTGTTATGGGTGTAAATACAATGGAGTGTGATGAGTGGGATTCTACTTTCGGTCATGTTTATAAGGAAATGATCGACAGCGGAATTCAGAGCATTATGGCGGGCCACATTGCACTTCCGGAGTACTCCAGAAAGCTTCGTCCGGGTATAAAGGATGAGGATATTATGCCGGCAACACTGGCGCCGGAACTGATCACGGATCTTCTGAGAGGTAAGCTTGGATTTAATGGACTTGTTCTTACGGATGCCTCCCATATGGCTGGAATGACAGCTGCTATGCCAAGAAGTCAGCAGGTGCCCGGAGCAATTGCAGCAGGCTGTGATATGTTCCTCTTCTTTAATGATATCGAAGAAGATTTTGGCTACATGATGGATGGTTATAGAAATGGAATCATCACAGAAGAACGCCTTACAGATGCTCTGCGCCGTATTCTTGGATTAAAGGCTTCTTTAAAGCTTCACGAAAAGAAGAAGAAGGGTACGCTGATACCTGAAAAGGAGGGGCTTTCTGTTGTGGGATGTGCAGAACATCTTGCTATGGCAGCAGAAGCAGCTAAAAAGAGTATCACTCTTGTAAAAGATACTCAGCACAATCTTCCTGTTACACCAAAAACTCATAAGAGAGCATATGCTTTTGTAATCAGCAGTCCACCTATCTCACGTAAAAACCAGCATGATCCTGTAAAGCAGCTGGTAAAGGAGGAGATGGAGAGGTTTGGTTATGAAACCACCATGCATGAAAGCTATTATGATCTAGTATTGGATGATGGCATTACAAAAGAAACTGAGCTGCGTTCCGTGATAATCGGAAAGGTAGAAGAGTTTAAAAAGAAATACGATGTGGTATTTGTATTTATCAATATGAAGGGATATGCTCAAGCCAATAATGTGCGTCTGGAGTGGTCCATCGGTCATTCTACGGAGATTCCGTGGTATGTAAAAGAACTTCCTACCATATTTATTTCTTTAAATTATACCAACCATTTGTTGGATGTGCCTATGGCTAAAACCTTTATTAATGCTTATGCCCCTACCAGAGAAGTAATTCGTCAGACCATTGAAAAGGCAGCTGGTGAGGCGGCGTTTGAAGGAACCTGCAATGATAACGTATTCTGCGGCCGCTGGGATACTAGGCTGTAGAGAGAAAGGGGGAATTAACCTATGAATACAAAAGGATCAAAGAAAGCGCGCAAGGACTTTTTTACAGGTATGGGATTTATTCTTCCCAGTCTTTTGGGATTTTTGATTTTTACCTTTATTCCTGTAGTAATCTCCCTGTGCCTGAGCTTTACAAGCCGGGACATCAGATGGCCAATATGTGCGGCGGCCGTGCTATGCAGCCAAATTTAAGAAACGTTCCTTTTGTAATTGATCCATTTGCATTCAAGCAGGTTGATGCAGTTTTAGCAACACACTATCATCAGGATCATATGTCGGCAGAATGGGCTGCTCATGTGATTCAGAGCGGTATGACAACGACAGATGAAAACGGAAAAGAAATTCCGGTTCCGTTTATTGGCCCTCAGAAATCAGTTGATACCTGGATTGGCTGGGGCGTACCTGCAGAACGGTGTCAGGTAGTACATCCGGGAGATGTAATCAAGATTAAGGATATTGAAATTGTATGTCTGGATTCCTTTGATCGTACCTGTATTGTAACAACTGATAAGACTGGACCGGACAGAGAAGAACTGACAGGAGTATGTCCTACTGATATGGATGAGAAGGCAGTTAACTATCTGGTAAAAACTCCCGGAGGAAATATATATCATTCAGGTGATTCACATTTCTCCATTTATTTTGCAAAGCATGGAAAGGATCATGATATTGATGTGGCTTTTGGATCCTTTGGTGAAAATCCAGTGGGCATGCAGGATAAGATGACTTCAACAGATATTCTGCGTATGGCAGAGAATCTTAAGTGTAAGGTAGTAGTTCCTATTCACTGGGATGTCTGGACAAACTTCCAGGCTGACTGTGAGGAGATCCGTCTTCTTTACGATTTTAAGAAAGACAGAAATGAGTATAAATTCCACCCGTTCTTCTGGCAGGTAGGCGGAAAATATGTATATCCGCAGGATAAGGATAAAATGTATTATCACCATCGCCGTGGCTTTGAGGATTGCTTTGAAGCACCTCAGAATATCCCGTTCCGCTCTTGTCTGTAAGACTTCTTCATTGACACAGCAAACATAATCTGATATAGTAATTCACTGTACGAAGCGAGAGGATGAAAAGCCGAGCGTGGCTGGCAACCTCTCGTTTTGTTGCGATATACACTGATAAATGAAAGAGGAAAACAGCAGTTTATGGATATTGTAAAATTTGAAGAGTTACAGTTAGACGAGCGGATTATCCGCGCCATTACGGAGATGGGCTTTGAGGAGGCTTCTCCCATCCAGGCTCAGGCGATCCCGGTTGTGTTAGAGGGCAGAGATATGATCGGCCAGGCTCAGACGGGTACGGGAAAGACGGCAGCTTTTGGCCTCCCCCTTCTTCAGAAGGTTGATCCAAAGGTGAAGAAACTTCAGGCAATTGTGCTTTTGCCTACCAGAGAGCTTGCAATCCAGGTGGCAGAGGAGCTGCGCCGTTTTGCCAAGTTTATGCACGGCGTTAAGGTTCTGCCTATTTATGGAGGACAGGACATTGTGCGCCAGATCCGGGCTTTAAAAGACGGTACACAGATCGTAGTGGGAACACCGGGCCGCGTGATGGATCATATGCGCCGCAAAACCGTGAAAACAGACCATGTGCATACCGTTGTACTGGATGAGGCGGACGAGATGTTAAATATGGGCTTTTTAGAGGATATGGAGACAATCTTAAGCCAGCTTCCCGAAGAGCGTCAGACGCTGATGTTTTCAGCAACCATGCCCCAGGCGATTGCAGAAATTGCCAGAAAATTCCAGACTGATCCTGTTACCGTGCGTGTGATCAAAAAGGAACTGACCGTTCCCAAGGTGACCCAGTATTATTATGAAGTAAAGCCGAAAAATAAGGTAGAGGTTATGTGCCGTCTTCTGGATCTTTACGATCCGAAGCTTTCTGTGGTATTCTGTAATACCAAGCGCCAGGTGGATGAGCTGGTTCAGGCCCTTCAGGGAAGAGGATACTTTGCAGAGGGCCTTCATGGAGATTTAAAACAGGTGCAGAGAGACCGTGTCATGGAGAGCTTCCGCAAGGGACGCACCGATATTCTGGTGGCAACCGATGTGGCGGCCAGAGGTATTGACGTAGGAAATGTAGAGGCAGTATTTAATTACGATATCCCTCAGGATGACGAGTATTACGTACACCGCATCGGCCGTACAGGAAGAGCGGGAAGAGAAGGAAAGGCCTTCAGCCTGGTTGTGGGCAGAGAGGTTTACAAGCTCAGAGATATCCAGCGCTACTGCAAGACAAAGATCATCCCTCAGGCGATCCCGTCTTTAAATGATATTACGGAAATCAAGGCGGAGAAGATTTTAGATCAGGTTCAGGAGACTTTAAATGACAGCGATCTGGCAAAAGTGGTAAATATCCTGGAGAAAAAGCTCATTGAGGAGGACTATACGTCCCTGGATGTGGCAGCAGCCCTTCTTAAAATGGCCATGGGCGATGATAATGAGGATATCATTGACAATTATCTTCCTGCCAGATCCTTAGACGATCTGGACAGCTTCGGCAGAGGGCGTGGAAGAGAACGCAGCCGGGGTGGCAGAGGAAACCGCAGAGGCGCTACCGACCGCGCTGCAGTAGATTATGTGATCAATGGCGCCGGGGAGCATATGGCCCGTCTGTTTATCAATATTGGAAAGGCCCAGAGGGTAACTCCGGGAGATATCCTGGGAGCCGTGGCAGGCGAATCCGGCATTCCCGGCCGGCTGGTGGGAAGCATTGATATGTATGACGGCTACACCTTTGTAGATGTTCCGGCAGAATATGCGGAGAATGTTTTAAAGGCCATGAGCCATGCAAAGATCCGGGGAAAAAATATCCATGTGGAAAAGGCAAATTCCAGACGGTAACAGAACGTAAAGAGAGAAGGAATCAGCAGTGAAGGCAAAAAAGGCAGAAGAGGCGGTAAAGACAAATGTGATGCGTCTTTTAGAGGCAGCAGGCATTCCATTTGAAACAGGAACCTATGAGGTAGATGAAAATGATCTTTCCGGCAGCCATGCAGCCGATCTCATGGGTGTGGACCATGATACGATGTATAAAACACTGGTGTTAAAAGGCGAGAAAAAAGGATATCTGGTGTGCTGCCTGCCTGTAGATGAGGAGCTGGATCTTAAAAAAGCGGCAAAGGCAGCCGGAGAGAAGAAGGTGGAAATGATCCATGTAAAGGATATGCTTTCCGTGACCGGCTATATCCGGGGCGGCTGTTCACCCATTGGCATGAAAAAGAAATTTCCTACTTATATAGAGGAAACAGCCCAGCTTTACGATAAAATTACAGTCAGCGCCGGTCAGAGGGGTGTTCAGGTTACATTGTCTCCGGAAACTTTAAGGGGATATACGGACGCTGTTTTTGCGCCCCTGATCTGAAAACTTTGAAAAATCAGCTTGAAAAACACAGCGCTTTGGGGTATAATAATGCCATGATAAATGAGACAGATTTGTGATTCCTGGGGTGTTCGATTTCTTACCAATTTTGAACCTACATTTGACAAAAGGGATTCCAATATTTTTAAGCGGATGTCACGCCTCCGTACGAGTGGAAGGCAGAAGCTTAAGTGAGGTTGCCCACCTAGCATTGCTAGGCGTCAATATGTAAGAGCCGGCACCTTGGGGTCACAGATGATAAAAGCAGCGGGGGTATTCTCGCTGCTTTATTTTATATCAGGAGAATAATGGGATGAATGGTAAAAATAAGATGATTGCCTGGATTGCCGGTATCATTGGCGTCATTATCCTGCTGATTGTGGTGATCGTACGGATAGAACCGGAAAAGGAAGGCATCACACGGGCAGAGGTTTCCAAAGCCCTGGCTTTGGCGCTTGCAGACCGGAAAGAGTGTGAGGCCGAAGCAAAACAGCGGGAAAAATCCTGGTTTTCGGAGCAGGAACAGGATAACTGGTTTGTGAAATATATGGATCTGCTCTATGAGAGAGGATATTTAAACCCGGAGCTGACCCCGGCAGATCTGGAAAGCGCTCAAAAGGAGTTTACCTATCAGGAGGCAGCTTATACAGCGGCAAAGTTTTCAGGCCGTTTAAAGCGGCAGGTGGGTTTAAAGGATAAAAACAGACAGAAGCCATTTCCGGCAGATCAGTGGTGGGAGCTTTACAGAGAGATTTTAAAAGAGGCAGACCCGGATGAAAATGTAAAAGAAATCACTGCCATTTTATATGGAACTCCATCTAATATACAGGGAGCGCCAAGCTGGACTGCATACACCACAGAGGGGGAGTATGGCTTTCAGGGACTGGCCCTGGATGCCTGGCTGGACCATGAGATCCGGTTTATGGTTCGGGGAAATGAGATTGCCGCTGTGACGGCGGTAAAAAACGGCAGTGTGGTCTACCGCAATATATGGCTTTCTGAGGTAAAGGACGGCGTGTTTAAGGCTTATATGGGAGCGGCGTCCAGAGAGTTTAAGGCAGAAGGAAAGCTGGCGGAGGAAGCGAAAAAGACAGAAGGCCGTCTGGCTCCCAATCTGGCAGATCTCTATGTGGAGCATGGCCGTCTCAGCCGGGTAACGGTGAAAAAGGAACGGATTCACGGAAAAATCCTTTCGGTTACAGAAGATACGGTAGAGATTGAAGGATACGGGACCATTCCTCTGGATGAAAATTTTTACGTATATAAGCTGTTCGGGGAATTTAGTGTTCTGGGAGCCGCAGACATTCTGGTAGGTTATGATCTTCAGGAGTTTGTGGCAGCAGATGGAAAGCTTTGCGCAGCCCTTTTAGAGAGGCCTTTTGACGCCAGGACCATTCGAGTCCTTTTGATGGATACGGGCTTTAAAAATCTTTTCCATAAAAAGGCAGAGCTTGAGTTAAACTGTGACGCCAGACTGGTCTGCAAAAATGATGACGGAGACAGCAAGGAGAGTACCCTGAAAAAGGGGGAGGTGCTTACCCTCACGGCGGAGGATGAACGGCTGAAACACGGCCGTATGACCATTATCCCGGAAAAGGAAGAGGGAATTACGATCTGCTCCCTGGAGCGGGCACAGGGACAGCCCGTATACAGCGGTTCGCTGGAAATTAAAAAAGAAGAGGAAGGTCTGGTTTTGATCAATGAGCTGTATCTGGAGGATTATCTTAAAAAGGTAGTTCCCAGCGAAATGCCTGCTTCCTATGAAAAGGAAGCCTTAAAGACCCAGGCAGTCTGTGCCAGAACCTATGCTTACCGTCAGATTCAGGGAAATACATACGGAGCGTACGGTGCTCACGTAGATGACAGCACCAGTTTTCAGGTTTACAATAATACCCAGACCAATGAACGTACCGATCAGGCGGTGGATGAAACATATGGACAGCTGCTTACCTTTGATGGAGAACCCATTGACGCCTTTTACTATTCCACCTCCTGCGGTCATGGGGCGGATGGAAGCGTATGGGGGAATACAGGAGAGAATCTTCCTTATCTCAGATCCATGCAGATTAAAAATGGAGCCAGGGAGCTTACGATGGAGGATAACGATACCTTTGATGCGTATATCCGTTCCAGAAATATTACATCCTATGATGCAGAGTATCCAATGTTCCGCTGGCAGACGGAGATCACGGCAGAACAGATCGCAGCCAAAGCGCCTGAGGCAGGAACGATCCAGGATTTGACAGTGTCCGCAAGAGGATTAGGAGGCATTGCTTCTGAGCTCACTGTAAAGGGAGATCAGGATACGGTTCGGATCAAGGGACAGAGTGCCATTCGTACCTTTCTTGGAAATGAAGAAAATGCCATCCGCAGACAGGATGGTTCTAAGATGAACGCAGCGTCTCTGCCAAGTGCATTTATCTCTGTTGATAAAATAACAGAGGAGGACGGGAGCATATTTTTCCGCATCTATGGAGGAGGCTACGGACATGGAGTGGGGATGAGCCAGAACGGCGCTCAGTCTATGGCAAAATCAGGAAAAACTTATAAGGATATTCTGGACTTCTTTTATCACGGAGCAGAGCTTATGGAAAATTAAATAACAGAAAAAACAGCAGGCTCATCTGGGAGTATTTCTCAGATAAGCCTGCTGTTTTTGTGAGTGAGTGGTCTGATATGGGTTATGCTGCTACCAGAAAAACTTCTGTATTCTGAACGCCGTGATGCTTGGATTCGGAATGTGTATCGTAGAAAATATCAATGTGGTGGCCCCGGACTCCGCCACCTTTGTCTTCTGCGGTATATACGACGCCGTTGATCATGATTTTGGAGCCGTAGGGTACCACAGAAGGGTCGACTGCAATGGTATGCCCGGCAGTAGCCACGGCGCCTGTACTGGTATGACGGCCCCAGCCGCCGGAACAGCTTTTGCAGGGACAGTAGCCAGTGGTCTTAAAGATTCCCAGGGAGCGGACAGAAGAGGAGGCTTTAGAATCAGCTTCTTTCTTTACTGCATCCGGATTTCCATAGGTGTAGGTTCTTGTGTTGGAAAAAGTGCGTCCGTCTACCGTAGCCTCGATGATATAGGAGCCGTCGCCGAAGGAGGGCCAGTCCACATTCAGAGTAAAGCCATGATTTCCGTTGCCTTTATCGTCATCGAGCAGCTCCTGGCGGAATTCTCCGGCCTTTACGGATTGATTTAAGACTTCTTTTCCTGTTTCTTCATTTTTGATCGTAATATTTACATTCAGCGCCTCATCCGGCTCATCGCTGTCATAGGCCCAGCCGGTGATGGCGTGCTCAGTCACTTCTTCAAAGCGGCCCTTTGCAGGAGCTGCCAGAGCAGTGAAGGCAGAGGCAGCCATAAAGGAAACCATTATTGCCAGTCCGGTGAGTAAATGTCGTATCTTCATTATAAAATAACCTCCATGCGTTCATAATTGCAATCAATGCTTAACACAATAATAATAATATTTAACACTTTTGTAATATATGAGCAACAAATGCCATTTTAGCATAATTTTTTCGTATGTCAAGGAAAAAAAAAGTAATTCATTGGAAAAGAGATAAAAAAGATCGGAAAACAAGATTGGAAATAAAAAAAGTAGTTGCAGTTTTTTAAAAAGTATAGTAATATAATAGAGATGCGTCTGTAGCTCAGTGGATAGAGCAGTGGCCTCCGGAGCCGCGTGCGTAGGTTCGATTCCTATCAGACGCATTTTTGATACCTTATTCTGCATTACACAGAGAAACCAGGGGGCGTGTCCTCCTGGTTTTTCTGTTGCAATTTGAATCCCTTTTTGCTAGAATAGAGCGGAGATACGGCCTTTACGGGGCCTGAAACGGAGGTCATAGGATGAAGCGCAGGGTTAAATGGAAATCAAGCTATAAAGGGCCCGGAGATGATAAAAGCAGATATGTAAAGCTGGGAGCTGCTGCAGCTGCGGTTTTGGCAGTCCTGGCTGCAGGTTCTCTTATGGTATCCCATTTTGCGGGGAAGGACGGCACACACCAGGATGGCGTAATTGAGATTCTGGGCGAGGATGTGAGTCACGGCACAAAGGAGCAGACCTCTGAGGCAGCAGAGGCGGATGAGCCTTCAGAAGCTTCATTGGCAGAAGAAAACGGCTCAGAAGCAGAGACAGTGACGGATTTTTCTGCGTATGATCTGGAAAAGGATGCCTATCCGCAGGTAAACGAAGTAGTAGGAGCCTATTTTCAGGCAAAGATCGATCAGGATCCGGCTGCGCTCTATCAGGTTTTTGGAAAGGCCGATGACGGAAACATGGACTATTATAAAAAGGCCTTGAAGGAAGAAGCCGTATATGTGCAGGATTATCAGGATGTGACCTGTTATACCAGAAAGGGGCTTACAGAGGATTCCTTTGTGGTTTATGTGACCTATGATGTGAAGTTTAACCGGGTTGATACCCTGGCTCCGGGCATCATGTGGTGCTACGTGGCAAAGGATGAGAGCGGAAGCTATAAAATCCGGGAAAATGTCATTGGCGAGGAAGCCGATTATGTGGCAGAGCAGAACCGGACTGAGGGGGTACGGCTCCTCAATCGGCAGGTAAAGGCAAAATTAAAAGAGGCCATAGAGTCCGATACGCTTTTAGCAGGCGTTTATAAGGGCTTAAGCAACGGCGCGATCGTCACAGGGGATGACAGCGCACAGGAAGGCTCTGACAGCCAGGTACAGATTCTGGAGGGAGGAATTTCCACGGACAGTCCGGAATCTCAGGAAGCAGCCGGATCAGGAGAAGCTGAAGCAGAGGCAGATACACAGAGTTCAGGTGAAGAAACAGCACCGGAGCAGACGGTTCAGGAAAGCCAGAGCGAGTCCGAGGCTTCAGTCAGTATAGAATAAAACACAGGCGCATACTGCGCCGTTTGGAGGAAAAACGATCATGGATGTAAAGGATTTTTATTTTGATCTGCCTCAGGAGCTGATCGCTCAGGATCCCTTAGAGGACAGATCTTCATCAAGGCTTCTGGTGCTGGATAAGAACACAGGGGCGATTGAACACAGAGTATTTAAGGATATTGTAAATTATCTCCGTCCCGGAGACTGTCTGGTGGTCAATGACACCAAGGTTATTCCTGCCCGATTGTTTGGCGTAAAGAAGGATACGGGGGCAAAAATAGAACTTCTTCTGTTAAAAAGAAGGGAGAATGATATTTGGGAAACTCTGGTAAAACCGGGGAAGAAGGCAAAGCCAGGAACGGTCATTGACTTTGGAGACGGGCTTCTTACAGGAACGGTTTTGGAGACTGTAGATGACGGAAACCGCCTGATTCAGTTTTCCTATGAGGGTATTTTTGAGGAAATTTTAGACCAGCTGGGACAGATGCCCCTTCCGCCCTATATCACCCATCAGTTAAAGGATAAAAACCGCTATCAGACGGTATATGCAGTTCACGAGGGTTCTGCGGCGGCTCCCACAGCAGGACTCCATTTTACAAAGGAGCTGTTAAAGCAGATTGAGGATATGGGAGTTAAGATTGCTCATGTGACCCTTCATGTGGGCCTGGGCACCTTCCGTCCGGTTAAGGTGGAAAATGTCCTTGATCACCATATGCATTCTGAGTTTTATGTGGTAGAGGAATCAGAGGCTAAAAAGGTGAATGACACTAAAGCAGCGGGAGGAAGAGTGATCTGCGTGGGCACTACCAGCTGCCGTACCGTGGAATCTGCTTCTACCGAGGACGGCATTTTGCAGGCAAAAACAGGCTGGACCGATATTTTCATTTATCCGGGCTACCGTTTTAAAATCCTGGATGCCCTGATCACCAATTTCCATCTGCCGGAATCTACTTTGGTAATGCTGGTCAGCGCTCTGGCCGGAAGAGAGCATATCCTGAATGCTTATGAGGAGGCCATCCGGGAGCGGTATCGTTTCTTCTCCTTTGGGGATGCGATGTTTATAGAATGACACCAAAAATAAACTGAATAGTTGATACAAAAAAGAGCCAGGAAACTAAGAACCCTGGCTCTTTTCAGCTGAAGAATAAATAAAACGATGAAGCAAACCGTTTTTAAACACGATACTGCCTACTTGACCGTCTGTATTGATGGTGATACTGTCTATAATCGAATTAAAGAAGTCCTTCAAAATCTGAGCATCCGTACTTGCTGCCAAACGCCGATAATTGATATATGAGCTGCCAGACAGTTTTTTAGAAAGAACAAAGGCAGTCGCTTGCTGAATAAAGTCCTGATCCGATATAGATCGCTCGGTGTGCTCGCAAGTGCTTATCTCGGAAAGACGTGTCTCTATGTCCTCATAAGCCTCAGAAATGCGGTTACGTTCCGTTATGTAGTCATGTTCGCTCATGGAGTCCTCCGAATACATATAAAGCCGTTTCAGGCGTTCCATAGCACGTTCCAGTTTTTTCTGTTCTTTTTTTAGCTTTGTGATTTCTGGATTAGTAACAGGCTTCTTGGCTTTCTTTTTAAGCCCAGACTTAGTGTTGGCGGGTAAATTCTCAGACAGAACAGTAAACATTTCATTTAAGCCCTCTTCGCCGAGATGGTCTACATCGTCAAAGACTTTTCCATAAAGAAGTAGGCGCTGAAGATCCTCAGGAGTACGAATCAGGGCAAAGTTCCGTTGAGCATTTAACATATTGAGTATAAAGTTTATTGTAAATTCCCCAACAGTAGAATCTGTTGTATCATGGCAGCCTTCGGAAATATGTTTTCGCTTAGAGGGACAAAGATAGATGGATGGTCGCCAACCGTCACCACTTAAAGCTTTTCCGGTACTGCTGGTAAGCATTTGTCCGCAGTTCTCGCAGAAAATCATGCCGGAAAACACATGGATATTTTTCCGCTTTACAGATACATTGCTGCCTGATTTCAGGCGTGAGTTTCTGGAAAGTTGAGACACAATTTTCTGTTGGCGTTCTTTTGGGAATAAAGCAGGATGATGGCCTTCAAACACGATGTAATCCTCTTCTTTGTTGGGAATCTGAGTTCCTGTGCTGAGTGACGTTTGATTGTATACATAATCGCCAACGCTGAACGGGTTTACAAGAATTTTGCGAACCTGAACCGGACTCCATAAATTTCCAGCCCGCGTCCGATGGCCCAGCTCATTGAGCTTTCTGGAAACATACAGCAGTGAGTGGCTGGATTCATAGAAATCGCACATCAGCAATGTAATATTCTGCTCCTCGGTGCAGATAGAAAATTCCCTGCGATCACAGTCGTACGAAAAGCCGTAAGGAATACGTCCACCGTTCCATTTGCCAGAAGCTGCTCTGGACAGCATTGTGGCGGTTACACGCTCAGAGGTCATTTTACGCTCCAGCTCCGCAAAAACGAGAATGATTTTAAGCATAGCCTCGCCCATTGCAGTGCTGGTGTCAAACTGCTCATTTTTGCTTACAAAAGTTACATTAAGACGTTTCAATTCTTCGTACATAGCTGCAAAGTCAAGAAGGTTTCTGGAAATGCGATCTAATTTCCAGACGAGCACATGAGAGAAAAGACCGGAGCGGATCATTTTCATCATGCGTTGATAATCTGGTCGGTCTGTATTTTTTGCAGAAAAGCCGGCATCTTCAAACACCTCATAGTTTTCAATACCAAGCGCATATTTCGCATAGTTTATTAGTTCTTCTCTCTGCAAGGGGAGAGAATCCCGGTCAATCTGGTGATTTGTGGAAACACGAATATAAATAGCTGCACGATGGCAGCAATTTGGCATAGTTTCTATTGCTTTTTTGAAAGGCATAATAATCTCCTGAAAATAGTCCTATGGATAGCCCGGTGGACTGTCCATAGGACTATCACGAAAAAAAGTCCGTTTTGTTACTTGAAAATAGCTAAGTTGGTACACTATGGATTTAGAACATTCGCATAATGATAAAAAATGAGATTGCTGTAAAAAATAGCTTTTTGATAGCGTCCATAGGATTGTCCGGCGGACGGTCACTAGGAAAATCCGATGTAACCAGTACCAGTACCATCACCAGTACC
>ENA-OYYN01000758-OYYN01000758.1-human-gut-metagenome-genome-assembly--contig:-NODE-758-length-15357-cov-5.003660_pt1 | contig 15357 bp, 14 predicted proteins | sample MGYA00243249_ERZ653449 | MGnify/ENA primary metagenome ERZ653449 (study PRJEB26926, sample SAMN06165159) | human gut metagenome | biome: ENVO:00009003; feature: ENVO:2100002; material: ENVO:00002003... | reverse complement strand
GAGATGTGTATAAGAGACAGGGCCGCAGTCAGGAGAAGAAGAAGGATCAGAAGATTTTCATCTCCTCCCTCCGCCAGATATTCCACCCCGATCCGCCCCATGCACCGAAAAAGAAAAGCCGCCGACAGAATCAGAATCCCTCCGTAAAGAAACGCTATAACCGCCCTCATCCCCCGTCCGGCTGCCTTTGCCGGTCTCCGGCAGACGCCAGCCAGCCGGAGCAGGAAAAAAAGGTAGATGGCAAATGCCCCAAATCCCAGCAGAATCCCGAAGATTCCTTCTCTTCCCCCGAATTCTTTCTGCCCGGGGATCACCAGAAGCAAGGGCCCCAGAAAAGAAAGCATCAGCTGCACGGTCAGCTGCCTCTCCGAGATCATCTCATTGTCCGCGAACATGATTTTCCTCCTTTTTCCGCAGTCTCAGCCGCTGTTCTCTTCTGGCAAAAACAGGACGGTAACGCATCCTCCAGATTGGAGCCCGGAAAATTTTATCCCGCTCCGCTTCCTGATCTTCCGCCTCCATAGCCACAAAAGGCATCAGATAGGGAATCCCGAAGCTGGTCAGCCCGGCCAGATGCCCGAACAGAAGAAAAAGCCCCCCGGCAATACCCAGCATTCCAAAAAAGCCTCCCGCCAGGATAAATCCGAACTTCAAAAGGCGAAAGGGAGCGGAAAACTCCTCCCCCGGAATGGCAAAAGCCCCCAGCGCACTGGCCGCTACCACTACCACCGTAATCGGACTGACCAGGTTGGCACTGACCGCCGCATCCCCGATGATCAGTCCTCCCACGATCCCTATCGTTCCGCTTAAGAGTCCGGGCATCCGTATCCCCGCCTCCCGTATCAGTTCAAAAGCCAGCTCCATAAAGAGAATTTCCACAACACTGGGAAAAGGAACTCCCCTTCTCGCCTCCGCCACCGACAAAACCAGATGGGTGGGCAGGATCTGCGTGTGGAAATTAATGACAGCCAGATAAAGCCCGGAGAGGAGAAGGGCCGCCGCCATCGCCAGATAGCGCATAGCTCTCTGAAATCCGGCAATGGCAAACCGGTGATAGGAATCTTCGCCGGATTTCATAAAATCCGCAAAGGCCGCGGGCAGGATCAGCGCCTCCGGAGAATTGTCCGACAGAATCACCACCCTCCCGTTTAATACCGCCTGGGCAGCCCGATCCGGCCGCTCCGTGGTCTGATACTGGGGAAAAGGAGACAGCCAGCGTTTCTCCGTCAGCTGTTCCAGCACCCCGGAATCCAGAACCCCGTCCACCGCAAATCCCGCAAGCCGTCTTTCAATCTCCTCTACCACACCGGGATAAGCCAGTTCTTCCATATAGACCAGAGCTGTCACTGTGTCTGAGCGCTCCCCCAGAAATACTTCCTTCACCTTCAGTCCGGTGCTTCGCACCCGCTTTCTGATCAGCGCTGTATTCACCTTTACAGAATCGGACAGCCCCTCGTTAGATCCCCGCAGAACCTTTTCCGTCTCCGCCTTGGAAACTCCCTTATTGGGATATCCCTTGGAAGAAATCTTCCAGACCCGGTCATAACCATCCAAAAAGAGCACCGCATTTCCTGCCAGCATAGCTCTTCTTACATCCTCCAGGAAGAACAGTTCCTCCACATCGGAGATGCCCAGGCTGTTATCCTCGACCGCCTGCTTCAGATCTTCCCGGGGCATTTCCCAGAGCCGGTTGACCAGCTGCCCCAAAAGGGAATTCTGAAGCATCACATTGTCTACTGTCACCTCAATATAAACCATCAGACAGGACAGGCTGCTCTCCCGTCCCAGCTTCATGGGACGAAATTTAATATCCGCGCAGTCCCGGCACTGTTCCCTCATCCAGCGTTCGTTCTTTTCCAGTTTCATGGAAACCGGCTGTTTTTCCTGCATCTTTTATCCCCCTTCCCGTCCCTTGCTTTATTGATAAAAAAAGAAGATGCCTTTTCAGACATCTTCTAGGATATACAGTTTTTCTCTTTTTATGCGTGATCCCGCAGGCTCCGGGCGATGGACTGCTGCTGGTTCATAATATGGCATCGGATGCAGGCTTTCGCTCTCTCCTCGTCCCGGCCTGCGACTGCCTCATAGATCTCCCGGTGTTCTTTTAAAAGAGTACCCCGGGTGCGGCTGTCTTTCAGGTATTCTACCCGGTAACGGTACATCTGCTCCCGCACATTATTGATAATCTGGTTCAGACGCTTATTATCTGTAGCCTTATATATAATGTCGTGAAAAGCCACATCGGCCTCCGCAAGAGCAGTTACATCCTCCGCCTCCTGCAGCCGCTCGATCTCCTCCAGCGCCTGTTTCATTTCCCCAATCTCTTCTTGGGTGATCCGCTTGCAGGCAAACTGCATAGCCAGTTCCTCCAGTCCCAGACGTACTTCCAGCACATCGTTTAAGTCCTTCATCGTAATCTGGGCCACCTGCGCCCCTTTGCGGGGAATCATGATCACCAGCCCTTCCTGCTCCAGCATGCGGATCGCCTCCCGCACCGGAGTCCTGCTCACCCCCAGGCGGTTGGCCAGAGCGATCTCCATCAGCCGCTCTCCCGGCTTTAACTCTCCGCGCAGAATCGCCTTGCGCAGGGTATTGAAAACCACGTCCCGCAGGGGCAGATACTCATCCATGGTCATCTCAAATTCAGTCGTCATTGGTAACTCCTCCGTTATTATAGGGGGTTGTCAGAAATACCTGTTTCGCCAGCCTTCCTCTCCGAAGACGGGCACAGGCCTCTTTTGCTCTGGCATAACTGTCAAAAATTCCAAACACTGTAGGGCCGCTTCCGCTCATCATCGCCTGGAGTGCTCCGCACTGCAGCATCTGTTCCCGAATTCCCTGGATTACGGGATAAGCTGGAACCGTCACTTCCTCCAGCACATTTCCCATAGAAGCGCACAGCGCCGGAAGATCCTGGGCTTCCAGGCTATGGATCAGGCTGTCCACATCCGGGTGCTCCGTGATCTGATCCGCCTTCAGGTTCCCATAGACAAAGCGGGTCGAAACACTGACAGCCGGCTTCCCGATCAGGATGAAGCATTCCGGCATAGGCGGAAGAGCGGTCAGCTTCTCACCGATCCCCTCTGCCAGAGCCGTTCCCCGCATAAGACAGTAGGGCACATCCGCTCCGATCTTCACTCCCCTCTCCATCAGTTCCTCAAGAGAAAGATCCAGATGAAAGAGGCGGTTCACACCGATCATGGCGGCGGCGGCATCCGAGCTTCCCCCCGCCATTCCCGCCGCTACCGGAATAAACTTCTCCAGCTTGATGTCCAGTCCGCCCTTTACCTGGAATTCATCCATCAAAAGCCGGGTTGCCTTATACACCAGATTGTTCTCATCCGTGGGCAGATACGGACGGTTGGTCTGCAGACGGATCCCTTCTCTGCTGCTTCTTCTCAGATCCAGCTGGTCATACATCCGGATTGTCTGCATGATCATCCTCACCTCATGGTAGCCGTCCTCCCGCTTTCTCAGCACATCCAGTCCCAGATTAATTTTTGCCATTGCCCGTAATCTCATGGTTTCCCCCATATTTTCTCACTTTTTTCAGAAGAATTTTGGCTTTTCTTCTGAATTGATGTATTTTACTGCATTTTGTATATTGTATTCATATTCATACAATCTGTATTATACATGAGTGCCAGCTGAAATGCAAGCCTCAGAAGACTCCGGCATTTTTTGCCACCAGAATCGGCTCTCCCGGCTTCAGCTGATCGTCCGTCATCTGGTTCAGCTCCCGGATTTCTTCCAGGCTGGTGTAAAACCGTTTTGCCACATCCCAGAGCGTATCTCCCTGCTGCACCATATAGCAGACGATTCCAGGAAGTTCCTCCAGTTTCTTCCGATCCAGAGGCCCCTCTTTGATTCCGGAGATAATTCCCTCGCTCTGCTGCCGGAACACCACCGCGTTCAGATTGACCACCGCTTTCACTTCAATCTCACTGCTGTCCGCCATATTCGTGGACAGCTGTTCCAGATCTGTACGCAGATAATAGACACAGTTCTCATCCATCCCCGCCGCCTCGATCAGATGGCTGAAAGGAACGGTCTCTTCCACAGAATAAAACGGCATCTCATCATCTGTAATAATGTAGAGGATCCTCACCTGAATGATCCCCTCAACCCGGATTCCCTGATCGGTCACTTTCGCCTCATCAATCCGGATCTCACCTCCGCTGTGGCAGATTTGAAGAATCTTCCCCTGCCCTCCCTGCACGGTCACCCGTTCCTGCAGGCGGCACTTAGAATCATTTCTCATAAGAAGAGAGGAGACCATATGCTCCTTCTTCACGGGAATACAGGATTTCTTTGGCGTATAGACGTCCTGGAGAAGGGAGAATTCTTCTTCTCTGTAAAATTTCATATCCAGTTCCAAAACCATGTCCGCCTGAATGATCCGCTCTTCTCCATCCGCATCCGGCTGTACCTCCAGCCCGGTCTGCTGCAGCTGCGCCTCAATCTGGGGGATCAGCTCCTCCGAGCAGCCCGCACAGGCCATCTCTCCCACAAAGGGCACCGCCTGTTCTGCCCACTGAAGAGGATTTTCTTCCTCTTCTCCCGCATACAGGATGAATAAAAAGAGTTCCCCTCGAACCTGTACCTTCTCCTGTTCCGGCTTAAGATTCAGTCCCCGCAGCTGAACATCACTCCAGAGAATCCGATGTATATTCGGCTTGTTGGAAGGCAGCACCAGCTTTTCCTTCCGGCGCATCGTGTCTTTTTTATGTACACACAGGGAAAGCGCCCGCAGTTCCTTCTCTTTCGCCGAAACTCCTTCCTGATCCTTTAAGCCCACCGGGATCTCCACGTCCTCCAGCTCCTCCACAAAAGCCCGGAACGTGACAAGCGCCCGGATATTCAGCTTCCGGGAATGGATCAGCCGCAAAGTCAAATCCTCGATTTCCCATTTCAGACACACCTTATCTCCGCTCTCCAGTCCCTCCAGATACAGCGTCTCCTGAATGGGGATCTTCCCTTCCAGACTGTGCACCCGGTGCGCCTCATCATCCGCCACATAGAGAAGATGAAAAATCAGTTCCCCCCGGATCACCGCATTTCCGGCGTTGATCTGCACCTCCTCGATCCGCACCTCCCCCTTCTTCTGTATCATGCGCCCCACATCCGGACAGACATCCGGTACATTGTAATCCTCATCAAAGGTCACCTGATTCATTGCCTCGCTTTTTGTCTTAAGCATGCGCAGATTTTTCTTCGTCAGCTCCACATAGACTCCCCCTGTTCTTTTTATTTTTCTTTTAGTTTATGAATTTTCCCCCGGGAATATGCCTGCCGGCTCACTCAAAGACTACCGGCAGATCGCGGCTGGGAATCTTCACGGCCAGATACGGACAGGAAACGCCGCCTCTTTGCTCCTCCTCCGTCTGCGGTCCCAGAAGCTCGGTGGAAAAATAGACCGCGTCTTCCGTAGCCGCCAGCTTTCTGACCTGTACGCTGTATCCCCCGCTGCTCTGCCGCCCGTATCCCCGCAGAAGATAGAGGTACCCGCCGCTCTCACAGCTGATCTGGAAAGGCTCCATCTTCCGCTCTTCCAGAATCTTTGCCGCCTCCTCCGGAAGATCTTCTTCCTCCACCACAGTAAACTCCAGTGTCTCCTCCTTTTTGCTGTCCAGATTCTTCCACCCGCAGCCGGCCAGCAGTACGGCCAGAAATAAAATAAATAAAAACTGCTTTCCCCGTTCCATAAATGACTCCTGCCAATCTTGTCATACTATATCTATGCCGGAGGGGAGAAAATATTATTTCCTTGCAACTGTTCTTTTTTTATTCTATAATATGTTACGATTCTAACGTCCCGGAAGGGGACAGAAAGCAGGTTCTCATGTTACGTTTTATTCTTGTCTGCATTACCGTAATCGGTTTTCTTATTTTATTCATTCCCGTCATGCTGGCGGAATGGATCATTGGAAAATTCGCCCCTGATGTGAAGGCCAAAAGTTCTCTTCGCATCGTACAGAGCGCTTTTAAACTGATCCTGAAAATAACCGGAGTACAGATCACTGTGATCGGCGAGGAACATGTGCCAAAAGATCAGCCGGTGCTCTATATTGGAAATCACCGCAGCTTCTTTGACATTCTGCTCACCTACTCCCGCTGCCCCCGCCTGACCGGCTATGTGGCCAAAAAAGAGATGGAAAAGATCCCTCTGCTTTCTACCTGGATGCGCTATCTCCACTGTCTCTTCCTCGACAGGGACAATATCAAAGAAGGACTGAAAACCATTCTGACCGGAATCGAAAAGATCAAATCCGGTATTTCTATCTGCATTTTCCCGGAGGGAACCCGGAATAAGGGGGAGGATGAACTGGAGCTTCTGCCGTTCCATGAGGGAAGCTTTAAACTGGCTACCAAAAGCGGCTGCCCCATCATCCCCATCGCTATGAATAATACAGCAGAGATCTTTGAGGCTCATTTCCCCAGGATCACGAAAACAAAAGTCGTGCTGGAGTACGGCGCTCCCATCTATCCGGATCAGCTTCCCAAAGAAGATCAGAAGAAACTGGGACAGTATGTACAGAGACAGATTCTGGAAATGATGAAGAAAAACCAGAAACTTATTTCAGAAGTATAAAAGAAAAGCTCTTTTCAGCCAAATCCCCCTGGATTCGGTTCTGAAAAGAGCTTTTCTTTGTCTTCTTATAAAATATCGATATATTCCCCGGCCAGCGCTTTGTTCATACTGCGGACAGCACAGAACTTTCCGCACATGCTGCAGGTATCACTGTGATCTTCCTCCGGGCTCCTGTCCGCCCGGATCGCTTTCGCCGTCTCCGGATCCAGCGCACAGGCAAACTGAGCGTCCCAGTCCAGTTTTCTTCTGGCTTTCGCCATCCGATCGTCGATCTCTCTGGCTCCCGGCACTCCTTTCGCAATATCTGCCGCATGAGCCGCGATCTTAGAAGCCAGGATCCCCTGCTTTACATCTTCCAGGTTGGGAAGCGCCAGATGCTCTGCCGGTGTAACATAGCAGAGGAAGGCCGCTCCGTTCATAGCTGCCACAGCACCGCCGATCGCCCCTGTGATGTGGTCATATCCGGGCGCAATATCCGTCACCAGAGGCCCCAGCACGTAAAAGGGTGCGCCCATGCAGATACTCTTCTGAATCTCCATGTTAGCCGCCACCTGATTTAAAGGCATATGACCCGGCCCCTCCACCATGACCTGTACATTGTGATCCCAGGCCCGCTTCGTCAGTTCTCCCAGACGCACCAGCTCCTCAATCTGACATACATCGGAAGCATCCGCCAGACAGCCGGGACGACAGGCATCTCCCAAAGAGATGGTCACATCGTGCTCCTCGCAGATGTCCAGGATCTCATCGTAATACTCATAAAAAGGATTCTCCTGCCCGGTCATACTCATCCAGGCAAAAACAAGACTTCCTCCCCTGCTTACAATATTCATCTCTCTCTTATGCTGCCGGATCTGTTCTATGGTCCTTCTGGTAATCCCGCAGTGCAGCGTGACAAAATCCACCCCGTCCTCCGCATGCATCCGTATCACATCGATAAAGTCCTGCGCCGTCAGCTCTGCCAGATCCCGCTGATAATGGATCACGCTGTCATAGACAGGCACGGTTCCAATCATAGCCGGACACTCATGGGTCAGTTTTCTCCGGAAAGGCCGGGTGTCTCCGTGGCTGGAGAGATCCATGATAGACTCTGCCCCCAGCTTCACCGCACTCATCACTTTTTCCATCTCTACATCGTAGTCTTTGCAGTCTCTGGAAACGCCCAGATTAACATTCACCTTCGTCCGCAGCATGCTGCCCACCCCCTCCGGATTCAGGCAGGCATGGTGTCTGTTGGCACAGATTACCACTTTTCCTTCCGCCATCAGCTTCCTTAAAGTCTCTGTCCCCATCCGCTCTTTTTCTGCCACGATCTTCATCTCCGGCGTAACAATTCCTTTTCTTGCCGCATCCATCTGTGTTGTATATTCTCTCATCTTTTTTCCTCCTGCCGATTCTGTGAAAGTAAAAACATATGATTTAAAGGTCCGGAACCTGCACCCAGATCCAGTCCCGCCGCCAGCGCCCCGGTCAGATATTTTTTTGCCCGTCGTACCGCCTCTTCCAGATCCTTTCCCAGAGCCAGATTGCTGGCAATGGCACTGGAGAGGGTACACCCGGTTCCGTGGGTGTTAAGGCTGGCTATCCTCTCCCCCCGGATCCAGATCCTCTCCCCCTTCCGGAAGAGAAAGTCGTCCGCCTCCCGCAGACTGTGCCCTCCCTTGCAGAGCACTGCACAGCCGTACGTACCTGCTATTTTCTCTGCCGCCTTTTCCATCTCCTCCCCGCTCCTTATCTTCATCCCCGCCAACACTTCCGCCTCCGGAATATTCGGCGTGATCACCTCCGCCAGAGAAAAAAGTTCCTCCTTCATTACCTCCGCCGCCTCTTCCCGCAGCAGTCCGGCTCCGCTGGTCGCGATCATCACCGGATCCAGCACAATATGCTCTGCCCGGTAACCGCGCAGTTTCCGGGCGGTTACCCGCACAATCTCTTCGGAAAAAAGCATTCCTATCTTCACCGCATCCGGAAAAATATCAGTGAAAACACAGTCCAGCTGAGATGCCGCAAATTCCGGCGTCACCTCCTGTATCCCATACACGCCCGCAGTATTCTGGGCCGTCAGGGCCGTCACCACACTCATGCCATACACCCCGTGAGCCGCCATAGTCTTCAGGTCTGCCTGAATCCCCGCACCACCGCTGGGATCACTGCCTGCAATAGAAAGCACCGTCTTCAGCTCCATTTTTTCACCTCCTCCATCAGTTCTCTGGCTGCCAGATACTTATCCTCCGCGGAAAAAAGCGCCCGGATCACTGCCGCCCCGGCCACCCCTGTGCCCGAGAGACGGCAGATATTTTCTCTCCCGATTCCCCCTATCGCCACTGCCGGAATCTTTACCGCACTACAGATTTCCTTCAGTTCTTCCAGAGAAAGTTTCCCCGCATCCTCTTTTGTCCTGCTCCCGAAGACAGCTCCGCAGCCGATATAATCTGCACCAGCTCGCTCCGCCCGCAGCGCCTCTTCTACATTGTGGGCACTGCAGCCGATGATGAAATCCGCTCCCAGATAAGATCTCGCCTCCTCCACTTCCATATCGGAAAGCCCCACATGAACTCCGGCTGCACCAGCCATCCGGGCTATCTTTGGATTGTCATTTACAATCAGCAAAGCCTGATAGCGGCTGCACAGTTCCTTAAGTGCCCTCGCTTCTTCCAGAAGTTCTGCCTCCCCCGCCCTCTTATCCCGCAGCTGGATCAGACCTGTCCCCGCCTTCAGAAGTTCCTCCACCGGCTCTGCCAGGCTTTCCCCCGGTTTCAGCCAGCTTTTGTCCGTCACTGCATACAGCCGCATCCTGTCCCGCCGCAATTTCATATTCCCTCTCCTTTCAAGCACAGATCTTCCACTTCATCAAAGAGAAAGGTGTGAAAACTGCCGATTCCTCCCTGTATCTGGTCTGCCGCCTCACCGGCCCGCCGGGCCGCTTCTTTCCAGATCTGTCCGGCCTGCACCGCCGCTGTAAAAGGTTCCTGTCCGGCTCCGCAGAAAAAAGCACACAGGGCAGAGAGCAGACAGCCGCCCCCGGTGATCCTGCAGATTCTCCCGTCTCCGCCTGTGAGAATCTCACTCCTGCTTCCGTCAGATACCACATCCTGCGGCCCGCTCACCAGAACAGTACAGCCGCAGGCGAGGGCAAGCTGCTCTGCCATCCCCGTCTGCTGCTCTGCGTTCAGGGAAAGGATGCTCTCCACACCTCCGGAGCTCCGGCTCTGAAGTTCCTCAGAAGCTTTCCCCCCTGCCACCTCAAGAACCGCACGGGCTTCTTCCTGATTGCACCGGATCAGATCGATCCTCACCTGGGCAAGCAGCTGACGGATCCCCTCCCGGCGGAACCGGCTTGCTCCCGCTCCCACCGGATCCAGCACAACCGGATGCCCCATCTCATTGGCCCTGCGCCCTGCCAGGATACAGGCTTCCAGCCTGCTCCGATCCGGAACTCCCAGATTCAGAAGCGTAGCCTGACTCAGCTCCGTGATCTCCTGTACCTCCTCACAGTCCAGCGCCATGACCGCACTTCCTCCCGCCGCCAGCAGCAAATTCGCCATATCCTGCATGGACACCGGATTTGTCAGACAGTGTACTTTTGTCCCCTGTCCCCTTTTTCGGAAAATCTCTTTGCTTCTCATGGCCGCTCCCCTCTCATCTGCCTGAGCAATCCGCCTTTTTCCAGCACCGTAATCAGAATAAAGGCCAAAATGCTTCCCGCCACCGTGGAGATCAAAAAGGGAACTACATAGACAAAGAGTCCGGCCGGCTCTGCGCCCATCAGAAGTTTTGCCACCGGATAAGCAGCCATCCCACCCAGAATCCCGGTTCCAACCGTTTCCGCAATGCAGGCTGCCGGCAGATTCTTCCACCTCCGGTATATCAGTCCGCAGCAGAGCGCCCCCACCATACTGCCCGGAAAAGCCATAAGACTTCCCAGCCCCATCAGATTTCTCAGCAGGCTGGCACAAAAGGCAATCCCCGTTCCCCAGGCCGGACCCAGGATTACCGCGGCCAGAATATTTACCATATGCTGCACCGGAGCGCACTTGCTCCCCGCAATGGGAAAACTGATCAGACTTCCCGCCACCGCCAGAGCCGTCAGCACCCCCGCTGCGGCCACCTGCTCTGTCATGTTTCTGCGTTTCATAAATTCTCCTTTCTCCTGTCCGGTTCTGCCGCGGTATCCATCTCCTCCCGGAACAGAAGAATCCCGGTATCTGCCTGGGCAAACACCGGGATTCTTCCCTCTGAATACAAAAAATGGAAGTGTCGGAATACGTATCAGCCCCAAGGCTGCTGCATCCTGCGACACTCCCTGTAAAATCAGTATCGCTCCCTACGTTGGCATTATCCAAATCAGGTCACGGGTCGAAACCATATCATTTCCTCTCAGCCGACTATCGGTCAGCTCCCCGGTTCTATTATTTTTTGTTTTATTATAAATCTTTTTCTCTCTGTTTTCAACCTCTATTTTCCGGCCAGTTCCGCAAGCGCTTCCACAATGCGCTCAAAATTCATGCAATGCGAAGCTTTTACAAGAATCGTATCTCCCGCCTTCACCAGCTCCGGAAGATGATCCAGAAGAGCGTCCAGATCTGCCAGATGAACTACAGAAAGGGACGGATCTTCTTCCCGGGCCGCCCGGGCTATCTCCCCGCCAAGTTCTCCCACACAGATCAGCGCATCTATCCCTGCTCTGGCCGCATGCTGTCCCACCTGTGCATGCAGTTTCCGCTCATCAGCTCCCAGTTCCGCCATATCTCCAAGAATCGCCGTCCGCCGTCCCAGAGCATCTTTTAAAACATCGTGAGATGCCTTCATGGAAACGGGATTTGCGTTGTAACAGTCATCGATAATCGTAAACTTCTCCGTCTCCATAATATGAAATCTTCCGCTGACCGGCTGCAGACTCTCGATCCCCGCCTGAATCTCCTGCGCAGTCATGCCAAAAGAAAGACCCACGGCGGCCCCTGCCAGGGCATTGGAAACCATATGGCGTCCCGGAACGGGAATCTGCACGGAAAAGCTTTCCGCTCCCATGTGGATCCTGCATCTCGTTCCCTTAAGTCCCAGACTCTCCACTTCATCCGCCCAGATTTCATTTTTCTGATCCATCCCGAAGAAGAGAGGCGATTTTCCCTGTACCCGCCGCACTGTCCTCAGCTTGTCGTCATCCCCGTTTAAAATAGCTCTTCCACCCGGCTTCATAAAATCAAAGATCTCTGTCTTTGCCTTCAGAATCCCATCCCGGTCCTTCAGATTTTCCAGATGGCAGCAGCCGATATTGGTGATCACACTGTAATCCGGCCGCGCCACCTTCGCCAGCCGGCTCATTTCTCCGAAATCGCTGATCCCCATCTCCAGAACTGCAATCTCATCCTCCTCCCGGAGGCGAAAAATGGTCAGCGGCAGCCCCAGTTCATTATTAAAATTCCCCTGGGTCTTCAGCACCCGAAACTTCTGTGCCAGCACGGCGGCGATCATCTCTTTCGTACTGGTCTTTCCCACGCTTCCTGTGATCCCCACCACCGGAAGATCCAGCTGTTCCAGATAATACTCCGCCAGATCCTTTACCGCCTGCAGAGAAGAATCTACCCGGATATACGGGAAATCCTGTTCTCCCAGATCCTTTTCACTCAAAGTGCAGGCCGCTCCCTGAGCCATCACCTGCGGAATAAAATCATGTCCGTCCGCTCTCGCCCCCACGATCGGGATAAAAAGCGCCCCCGGCTCCACCTTCCGGCTGTCTGTCGTCACAGCTGTGATTTCTCTCTGCGGTTCTTTTACAAATCCTGTAAGTGTTCCGTCCACCGCCCGGGCAATATGTTCCAAAGTCAGATTCTTCATACCTGTTCACGCTCCTGTAAAGATACCTCAATCAGTCTCTGGCACAGTTCCGGATAACTGATGCCGACCGCCTGCGCCTCCTGCGGCAGCAGACTGGTATCCGTCATCCCCGGAAGGGTATTGGCCTCCAGGCAGTACATCCTGCCATCCTCCCGCATCAGGAAATCCAGCCGGGCATAGCTGGTAATGCCCAGCGCCTCACATCCCATACAGGCATACTTCTGCATTTCCTCCGTCTGCTCCGGTGTCAGCTCTGCCGGGCAGGTCTCCACCGTCGCTCCCGGCTGATATTTATTTTTATAATCATAAAATCCTTCCTTCGGCGCGATCTCGATCACCGGATAAGCTTCCCCCGCTACCACACCCACGGAAAATTCTCTCCCGGAAATGTATTCCTCCACCAGCACCTGATCTTCCAGGGCGAAGGCTTCCTCAAGAGCCCGGTCATACTCTTCCTGGGTTCTGGTAATATAAACCCCCACGCTGGAACCGCCGCAGCAGGTCTTCACAACTACGGGAAGTTCCATTCCAAGTTCCGGAAGGCGGTACGTTCCCTCCCCTTTCTTCAGCGTTACGCCCCCCGGCATGGGTACTCCCTTTGCGGTGAGAACCGTCTTTGTCATAGCCTTATCCATGGCGATCGCACTGCTGATATAATTTGCACCGGTATAGGGAATCCCCATCAGATCAAAACAGGCCTGCACCTTTCCATTTTCCCCGTTCTCTCCATGAAGAGCCAGAAATACCACGTCTGCCTCCCGGCACAGTTCCAGCACCTTCGGACCGAAAAAGTCTCTCCGTACCGTCCTCATCTCATCCAGGCAGTCATTAAAGGAATTCATATACGCGGCGTCTGCCTCCACATCCGCCAGTTCTTCAAATGCCCTCTTTGGATCCGCGTCTTCCCGGCCGCAGAACACATCCAGAAGAATGGCCTGATGTCCTTTTTCCTGCAGCGCCCTGCAGACCATAGTTCCGGAAACGATGGACACCTTCCTCTCCGTGCTGATTCCTCCCGCTAATACTGCTATTTTCATATTCTTCTCCTGCTATTTAAAATCAATCATTAATATACAACAACCGCCGTGCCCACTTCCACTGTGTCAAAGATCTTCTTTACTGCATCCGCAGGCGTATTCACACAGCCATGAGAGCCGTTGGTCAGATATACGTCTCCCCCGAAAGCCTTTCTGCTCTCCAGATCATGGATCCCCACATCGTTTGGGGAATCAAAGGGCAGCCAGTATTTTACCTTCTCCCGGTAACCCTCTCCCTCCAGATACCAGTCTGTCGCTTTCGTGTCAATACTCCAGATTCCTCCCTGAGAAGTAGCGTGGCCCGTATTGGGATTTCCTGTTGTCACAGGAGTCTCCACCACCAGCTCATAATCTTTATAACACCACATCGTCTGCTCCTCAATGGAAATCTCCACATAAGTTCCTCCGATGTCATCTTTTCCCAGATTCTTGGCTTCGTAAAGCCATACCGGTTCCAGTTCCCCTTTGGTTCCTTCCTGCAGAGCGTCAATGAGAACCTGTTCCGTCTTCTCATTGTCCAGGCACCAGCCGTAATCTCCCCTGTAGTTTCCTGTATACGCGCCCACATTTTCCCCGTTATTCAGCGTGATCTTCCTGCCGCTGTGGGTGGTAAATTCATGGGGAAGGGAGTAGGTATCGTACTTGCTGCTCAAAGACTTTACGTACTCCTTTACCTTGTTTTCATCCAGCTGATACGTATTCCCGTCCTTCACAAGCCAGGTCTCAATAAGAGCCCGGTCTACTTTCTCGATCCGCTCTTCTCCAAAATCAAAGTATACCTGCGCTGCAGTGATCCGGCTTAAACTCTCTACCTGTTCTTTCAGTCCTTCATCCTCTGCAGTTACTTCCGGCTTCACATAACAGCCCAGTTCTTCCAGATTGATCACGGTCTTCCCGGTGCTCACTGCATCCTCCACCGCTTCCAGGACTTTCTCCCGGTCCAGAGTATTTCCCACTACCTCCGGGACGATGACATACCCGTCGCTGCTTTTCTCAATATAGGCGTCTTCGGGCGCCACGATATTAGACTCCTGAAAACAGCTCAGATTGTCCAGAAGAGCTTCCAGCGTCTCCTCCTCATAGCTGGTCCTGGCTGTCATCTCATACGTTTTATCGGTAAAAAAAGAGGAAATCCAGTTAAAACCGCTCTGCTGCTCCTTCAGCTTATCCACTTCTCCGTCATCCACATAGGAAATCCCCAGTTCCTGAGCAGTCATCTTCTCCACCTTGCCGTCAATCTCTTCAATGCTCAGAACATAGTTTCCCACACTCTCCTGAATCTTCTCCTTTACCTGATCCACAGTCATTCCGCTGCAGTCCACTCCGTTGATCGTGGAACCGTTGTAAAAATGACGCGCAAAGTAAAAGGAAACTCCCAGATACCCCACAAGCATGATCAGAAGATAACCCAACAGTACCCAGAGTACGATTTTCTTCGCTTTTCCGTTCTTTTTACCCTTCATCCTCATTCCCCTAACATGAAAAAGGCCTCTGCCTTCTCCCTAGATTTTGTTTCTTTTGTATTGTAGCACTGTTCGCCGGACGGGTAAAGCCCCTTCCCTCAAACTTAAGGAGGATTTCATTTTTTATTAAAAGAAGCTTCCCGGAAAAGAGAAAACGGATGCAAAATCCACTTTCACATCCGCTCCCTTATTCTCTGTTTTTCTTACTGCGCCAGCAGTTTTTCCACACTCACCAGCTTCACACTGAGCACAAAGATCTCTGCAGCTGCAGCCAGCTCCTCCGGGGTGGGGAAGGAAGGTGCAATTCTGATATTGCTGTCTTTCGGATCTTTTCCATAGGGCCAGGTTGCGCCGGCGCCGGTCATCACAAGGCCGGCTTCTTTCGCCTTCGCTACAATCGCTTTTGCACAGCCTTCCATCGCCTCAAAGG
>ENA-OYYN01000740-OYYN01000740.1-human-gut-metagenome-genome-assembly--contig:-NODE-740-length-15629-cov-5.112624_pt1 | contig 15629 bp, 12 predicted proteins | sample MGYA00243249_ERZ653449 | MGnify/ENA primary metagenome ERZ653449 (study PRJEB26926, sample SAMN06165159) | human gut metagenome | biome: ENVO:00009003; feature: ENVO:2100002; material: ENVO:00002003... | reverse complement strand
ACGAGATCTAGTACGGTCTCGTGGGCTCGGAGATGTGTATAAGAGACAGGCAGAGGTATGAGGAGGCCAGAGAAATCCTGCAGAAGGCGGAAGATACAGCCTCCCGTCTGCCTGAGGAAGTGGCAGGCCAGCTGACAGAGCAGGTAGAGACAGCGGAAAAGGAGATGACAAAACGCCAGGAACGGGAACTTTTTGAGGCGTACCTGAAAGAATCCCTGATTCCGGAGCAGGGACTGGCAGATCTGGGACCGAAGGAAGGATGGATGTACAGCCATGCAGATACCTGGTTTCAGCCGGATGGAATCCTCAGTGCGCTGATTGAAGATCTGGATGAAGATGAGGGACTGGAGATGCTGGTTCTCTCAATTGAAGATCCGGCAGCGGAGCAGTATGAGGGACGTCCGGTGGATCTGGCATATGCGCAGTCCGCGAAGAATGTGATGGGCACCGTCTACGAGATTGCAGACGGCGAAGTGCAGGCGGCAGATACCGCCCTGATCCGGGAGTACAATGAGAAAGACTGGAAGATATTTACTTTTACCTCTCCCCAGGCGGATCGGATCAGCTTTTTCGGAACTCTGCTTGAGGTGGATGGAAAGAAGCATCTGTTTTTTGAGCGGTATGAGGCTGCAGCGGCTTTTGCAGACGGTATGACGCAGGATTACTGGATGATGTGCTATCAGGACGGAGCGCTTCAGATGGAAGCTTCCTTTACGCAGCCCGGTTTTGGCAGTTCTGATTTCCAGTATGTCGGTTATAAGCTGGAAGAGGGGCAGGTGGTCAGTTCAGAGATTGTCTGTTCGGAAGCGTATATGGAGAAACCGGGAAAATATGGAAGCTATGAGGCAGGAGTGGAAGGATTCTTCGGGGAACTGGGAGTTCAGGCTGCGTTTACTGATCACATGGAAAGCATTCTTACCTCGGAAAATGAAATGAGCAGAATCCTGGATTACAGGACGGATCGAACAGAGTTTTCTTCTGACTTTAAATCGGCAAAATTTAAACTGGAGGGAACGGATTACACCGGTCTTCATGAGCTGGCCGGAGGGGAAACAGACGGCGGGCAGGAAGAGGATTCGGCGGACGCGTGGAAAGAAGCTTACCTGCAGTATCTTACGTCAAAAGGCGGAGACCGCTATAATGCTGCCGCAGAGTATGCCCTGCTTTATATCAATGAAGATGAGATACCGGAACTCTTGATCGAGTACGGTACAACAGCAGGCGGAGGAGAGATCTGCACCTGGAATGAGAGTACGGGGACCGTGGTTTCTCAAAGTCTCTGGACGTATGGCCTGGGTTATCTGGAAAAAGGAAATCTGCTCTGCGACAGCGGAGGTCATATGGATCACTATTATGATACCGTGTATCAGATCCAGGATGGTCAGTTTGTAAAAGTGGCGGAAGGAAAGACAGATGGGACGATCACAGATGGTACCATCAGCTATACTTATACCTGGAATGGAGAGACGGTGGACGAGGCCGCTTACAAGAGCAGTTTGGATGGGGTGATCGATCTGGATCAGCTGATCCGTCCATACAGCAGCACAGTAGAATGGGATGAGATCATCGCTCAGATCCGGGCAAAATAGAAAAAAGGCGGAAAGAGGGAAAATACAGGAGAAAACCTGCATTTTCCCTCTTTTCCCCTTGACAAAGGAAAAACCCCATACTATACTGTAAAAGTGTGCATGAAAATGCAGTTATTTTTGTGCGCCGATCACAAAGAAGATAAGCAGTCGAGGAAATCCCGTTCATACGGAGAAATTCACAGGAGGTGAAAGGAATGCCTACATTTAACCAGTTAGTAAAAAAAGGACGTCAGACCAGCGTTAAGAAATCTACCGCTCCGGCTCTGCAGAAAAGCTTTAATTCTCTGAGAAAAAAATCTACAGATCTGTCCTCCCCGCAGAAGCGTGGTGTTTGTACAGCTGTTAAGACCGCAACTCCTAAGAAGCCGAACTCAGCTCTTAGAAAGATTGCCCGTGTACGTCTTTCCAATGGAATCGAAGTGACAAGCTACATTCCGGGAGAGGGTCACAACCTTCAGGAGCACAGCGTTGTGCTGATCCGTGGAGGAAGAGTTAAGGACCTGCCCGGTACCAGATACCACATTATCCGTGGAACCCTGGATACTGCAGGTGTTGCTAACAGAAAACAGGCCCGTTCCAAATACGGCGCTAAGAGACCGAAACAGAAATAATTTCGTTCGGATCTTTCATTTATATCGAAGTCACGACAACTATAGTACGGTCATTCCTAAGAACCTATCGGCTGCAGGTTAATAGAGAATTTACCAGTGCGAACACATAGTTGACCGGAGTTAGTAACTGCCTGCTTCGGTTATGTGAGTACCGATGAGATAATCGAAGAATTGATTAAGGAGGGAAGTAACGTGCCACGTAAAGGACATACTCAGAAAAGAGACGTTCTGGCTGATCCGTTATACAACAACAAAGTGGTTACCAAGCTTATCAATAACATCATGTTAGACGGTAAGAAGGGTGTCGCTCAGAAGATCGTATACGGCGCATTTACCAGAATTGAGGAAAAAGCCGGTAAACCGGCAGTTGAAGTATTTGAGGAAGCTATGAATAACATCATGCCGGTGCTGGAAGTTAAGGCAAGACGTATCGGCGGAGCTACCTATCAGGTACCCATCGAGGTTCGCCCCGAGAGACGTCAGGCTCTGGCTCTTCGCTGGATCACCACCTACTCCCGTAAGAGAGGCGAGAAGACCATGGAAGAGAGACTGGCAAATGAGCTTCTGGATGCAATGAACAACACCGGAGCATCCGTTAAAAAGAAAGAAGATATGCATAAGATGGCAGAGGCTAATAAGGCATTTGCTCATTACCGTTTCTAATAAGAGGAGGAAAACCCATTGGCTGGAAGAGAATATCCCTTAGAGAGAACCAGAAACATTGGTATTATGGCTCACATCGATGCTGGTAAGACTACTCTTACAGAGCGTATCTTGTATTACACTGGTGTAAACTATAAGATCGGAGATACTCATGAAGGAACTGCAACCATGGACTGGATGGAGCAGGAGCAGGAGCGTGGTATTACCATCACTTCCGCTGCTACCACCTGTCACTGGACTCCGCATTTCGAGTGCAAACCTATCAAAGATGCACCGGAGTATCGTATCAACATCATTGACACCCCCGGACACGTAGACTTTACCGTAGAGGTTGAGCGTTCCTTACGTGTACTGGACGGCGCTGTCGGCGTATTCTGTGCAAAGGGTGGTGTTGAGCCGCAGTCTGAAAACGTATGGCGTCAGGCGGATACCTATAATGTACCGCGTATGGCATTCATCAATAAGATGGATATCCTGGGCGCTGATTTCTATAATGCCGTAGATCAGATCAAAACCCGTCTGGGCAAAAATGCAATCTGTCTGCAGCTGCCCATCGGAAAAGAGGATGAGTTTAAGGGAATCATCGATCTTTTTGAGATGAAAGCTTACTATTTCAACGGTGATAAGGGTGAGGACATTGTCGTTACCGATATCCCGGAGGATATGGCAGATGACGCAGAACTTTACCACACCGAGCTGGTAGAGAAGATCTGCGAGCTGGATGATGATCTGATGATGGAGTATCTGGAAGGTGAAGAACCCTCCACAGAGACTTTAAAGGCTGCCCTGAGAAAGGGAACCTGTGAGTGTACTGCAATTCCGGTTTGCTGTGGTTCTGCATACCGCAACAAAGGTGTTCAGAAGCTTCTGGACGCTGTCCTGGATTTCATGCCCGCTCCCACAGATATTCCTGCAATCGAGGGTACCGATCTGGACGGAGAGCCTATTGTTCGGAAATCTTCCGATGAGGAGCCTTTCTCCGCTCTGGTATTCAAGATTATGACGGATCCCTTCGTTGGAAAACTTGCTTATTTCCGTGTATATTCCGGTACGATGAACTCCGGTTCCTACGTACTGAATGCTACCAAGGGCAAGAAAGAACGTGTGGGACGTATCCTGCAGATGCATGCAAATAAGAGACAGGAGCTGGATAAGGTTTATTCCGGAGATATCGCAGCTGCCATTGGATTCAAGTTCAGCGGCACCGGTGATACCATCTGTGATGATCAGCACCCGGTAATCCTGGAGTCCATGGAGTTCCCGGAGCCGGTTATCGAGCTGGCTATCGAGCCCAAGACCAAAGCTGGTCAGGGCAAGCTGGGAGAGGCTCTGGCAAAACTGGCAGAGGAGGATCCCACCTTCCGTGCACATACCAATGCGGAGACTGGTCAGACCATCATCGCAGGTATGGGAGAGCTGCATCTGGAAATTATCGTAGACCGTCTGTTGCGTGAGTTCAAGGTTGAAGCAAACGTTGGTGCTCCGCAGGTTGCTTACAAAGAAACCATTACCAAGGCTGTGGATGTTGAGCATAAGTATGCAAAACAGTCCGGTGGTCGTGGACAGTACGGTCACTGTAAAGTTAAATTTGAGCCCATGGACGCAAACGCAGAGGAGACCTACAAGTTTGAATCTACCGTTGTGGGCGGTGCTATTCCGAAGGAGTACATCCCTGCAGTCGGCGAAGGTATCGAGGACGCTATGAAGTCCGGTATCCTGGGCGGCTTCCCGGTAGTAGGCGTTCATGCAAACGTATATGACGGATCTTACCATGAGGTAGACTCCTCCGAGATGGCATTCCACATCGCCGGATCCATGGCATTCAAAGATGCTATGCAGAAAGCTTCTCCGGTACTGCTGGAGCCCATCATGAAGGTTGAGGTTACCACTCCGGAAGACTACATGGGTGATGTTATCGGTGATATCAACTCCCGTCGTGGCCGCATCGAAGGTATGGAAGATATCGGAGGCGGAAAGATGATCCGCGGATACGTACCTCTGGCTGAGATGTTCGGTTATGCAACAGACCTGCGTTCCAGAACTCAGGGTCGTGGTAACTACTCCATGTTCTTTGAGAAGTATGAGCCCGTACCCAAGTCTGTACAGGAGAAGGTTCTGTCTGCAAAGTCAAAATAAAGCCCGTATTTCAGGCATTATTTGAAAATATACTTGCAAATATCCTTGATTTGCAATATAATCAAGGATAGCAAGTTTATGAAAGAAAATCTTGATTCTGCCCCGAAACGGGCACATTTAAGGAGGACTTAAAAATGGCAAAAGCTAAGTTTGAAAGAAGCAAACCGCATTGTAACATTGGTACCATTGGCCACGTAGACCATGGTAAAACCACTCTGACCGCAGCTATCACCAAGACCCTGCATGAGAGACTGGGTACCGGTGAGGCAGTTGCATTCGAGAATATCGATAAAGCTCCCGAAGAGAGAGAGCGTGGAATCACCATCTCTACTGCACATGTAGAGTATGAGACCAACAAGAGACATTACGCACACGTTGACTGCCCGGGTCATGCCGACTACGTTAAGAACATGATCACCGGTGCTGCACAGATGGATGGTGCTATCCTGGTTGTAGCTGCTACCGATGGTGTTATGGCTCAGACTAAAGAGCACGTTCTGCTGTCCCGTCAGGTAGGTGTTCCCTACATCGTTGTATTCATGAACAAATGTGACATGGTTGACGATGAGGAGCTGCTGGAGCTGGTTGAGATGGAGATCCGTGAGCTGCTGACCGAGTATGAGTTCCCGGGAGATGACCTGCCGGTTATCCAGGGTTCCGCTCTGAAAGCTCTGGAAGATCCGACTTCCGAGTGGGGCGATAAGATCCTTGAGCTGATGGAAGCTGTTGATGATTATGTTCCGGATCCGGAGCGTGACACCGACAAACCGTTCCTGATGCCTGTAGAGGACGTATTCACCATCACTGGCCGTGGTACTGTAGCTACCGGTCGTGTTGAGCGTGGTGTTCTGCATCTGAATGATGAAGTTGAAATCGTTGGTATTAAGGAAGAGACTCGTAAGACCGTTGTAACCGGTATCGAGATGTTCCGTAAGCTTCTGGACGAGGCTCAGGCTGGTGATAACATCGGTGCTCTGCTTCGTGGTGTTCAGAGAACTGAGATCGAGCGTGGACAGGTTCTGGCTAAACCCGGTTCTGTAACCTGCCATAAGAAATTCACCGCTCAGGTTTACGTTCTGACCAAAGATGAGGGTGGACGTCATACTCCGTTCTTCAACAACTACCGTCCGCAGTTCTACTTCAGAACTACCGACGTTACTGGTGTAATCAACCTGCCCGAAGGCACTGAGATGTGCATGCCTGGCGACAACGTTGAGATGACCATCGAGCTGATCCATCCGATCGCTATGGAGCAGGGTCTTACCTTCGCTATCCGTGAAGGCGGACGTACTGTTGGATCAGGCCGTGTTGCTACCATCATCGAGTAATCACTGATTGAGAGATAAAATTATATATATGGTTATCGCAAGATAACTTTGTGTCCAAGCGTAAGATCGCCCCGGAACCGAAAGGTTTCGGGGCTTTTCTGTGGTTGGAGAGAGGGGAGCAGAGTATCTGAGGGGGCTTTTGCGGTTATTTTATTGAGTTATAGAAAGAAATCGGTTAAAATAAAGGAAAGAGGGTGATTTTATCGAAAATATTTATGAAAATGCATTTGTTAAAAACAGCAAATATTTAGCACATGTGGATAAAGAAACAAAATATGAGCAGTCTTTGGAAACACATTTATGTAATGTTACCAAATTTGCTATGATGAATTGCCCGATATCGGAAATTGAACATTTATTATGGCTGGCATGCAGTTTTCATGATTTAGGAAAACTGGGTGAATTTCAGACATGTATGAAAGAAGTTTTAAAATACGGTGACAAAGTAAGAAAGCGCCATATCGATCATTCCAGTATGGGGGGATTGGCGCTGGGACTGAAGCCTTTTTTGGGAAAAAGTCTTGCTGGCCGTTTGACAAGTTGGGCGATTTATTCACATCATGGCTTGCAGGATTGCATTGACTGGGACAGTGGAAAATCGTTATGGGAGCACCGCCAGGAAAAAGTAATGGATGAGTGCCTTTTAAATGATTATATCGAGCGGGTATTTCAGGTGGAGCAATTGGGGTTAATCTTTCGGAACGGGCGGGAGGAAGGAACTTGTCTGAATAAAAAACTTTCTCAATTTGCTAAAGAGATTGGGAAGGGGTCGCTTTATGGAAAAAAAGAATTTTATTTAGGAATGTATGCAAGACTTTTATTGTCGCTTCTTATTGACAGTGATTGGAGTGACAGTGCTGCTTTTTCGGAACAGGTTCCGTTGGCGAAGCGGTTGTCAGATGATGAAATTATGAGACTTTGGGATGAGGCAATTACTCATTTTGAAGGATATATGAGAAGGCTTGGAAAAGGTGACGAAGCCAGCGCTTTAGATGCTTATCGCCGGGAAATATCTGATATATGTTATACGGAGGCGCAAAGTCCAAAAAACCTCTATCGACTGACAGTTCCTACCGGGGCGGGAAAGACTTTGAGCAGCCTGCGATTTGCTTTGTATCATGCGAGAAAATATCATAGAAAGCATATTATTTATGCAGCTCCATTCAATTCTTTGTTAGAACAGAATGCCCAGGACATTCGTAAGGCAGTAGGGAATGGGGAACTGGTGCTGGAGTATCACTGCAATGTAGTTCATGAAGACGCAGAAGAGGAAGAAAAATACCGCAGGCTGACTGAAAATTGGGATGTGCCGATTGTTGCGACAACTATGGTGCAGCTGCTCAATACGTTGTTTTCCGGTGATAAAAGCTGTATACGTCGTATGCACTATTTGTGCAACAGTGTTATTATTTTTGATGAAGTGCAGGCAATTCCTGTGCGCTGTGTGGCGTTGTTTAATTTGGCTGTTAATTTCCTGACAAAATTTTGTGGTACAACAGCTATTCTCTGTTCCGCAACACAGCCTTCCTTATCTCCTTTAAAAGAGAATCAGGTTTTTGAGCCTTATGAAATGGTTGCGAATTTTCAGAATTTTGATAAGGCATTCCGACGGACTGTAATTAAAGATAGGACAGGGCTGGTTGTTGGTGGGATGCAGGTTCATGATTTGGTGAATTTTGCTCTAAAAAAACTTAAAATGCAAAAGAGTATTTTAATCATTGTGAATACAAAAGAGTGTGCCAGAACAGTGTTTGATGCTCTGAGTCAGTACTGTGGAAGCGCTGTGGAGTTGTATCACTTGAGTACTAATATGTGTGCAAAAAATCGTCAGGAAGTCCTGGCAGAGATTAAGGAAAAGACAGGAAGAGACAGAAAAGAAGAACAGCCAGTGATCTGTGTGAGTACTCAGTTGGTGGAAGCAGGAGTAAATTTTTCTTTTGCTTCTGTGATTCGTTCTATGGCTGGTCTGGATAGTGTAATTCAGGCAGCCGGGAGATGCAACCGTCATAAAGAATGTAATGATATCTGCGAAGTTGATATTGTTAAGATGTCAGATGAGGCAGAGAATCTTACACATCTGGATGAAATTAGAAATGCACAGAAAGCGTTAGAAACTCTATTAGATTTTTACAGGAGAGATCCGGAGGTCTATGATGGCCGTCTGGATTCACAAAAAGCTATTAAAAAATATTATGATCTGTATTTTTGTGCAGAAGATCGCAAAAGTCAGCTTACATATCCGGCAAGTATTAATGGTGTTCAGACAAGCCTTGTAGATCTTCTGTCAGACAATCCTCTGGGAAAAGATCAATATGAAAGATGCCACAACGGGAAAAAGGCACCGATGTTGTGTCAGGCATTTAAGACGGCCGGCGACTGCTTTAAAGTAATTGAGGAAGATGAGAAGGAAAAAATCATTATCCCTTATGATGACGTGGCAAGAGCTGCGATAGATCGATTAGAGGATCCGCATTTTTCGGTATCTGAACAGCAGATTCAGCTGAGAAAATTGCAGATCTATTCGGTAGGAATTTCCAGATCTAAAAAGGAAAAACTGGGAAATGCAGTTCATTTAATCTGCGAAGGGAAAGTGGCTGTTTTAAGTGAAGATTATTATGATAGGCAGGTGGGTGTGCTGGATACACCTAAGCTAAATCAATTATTTTATTGAGAGGGGGAACCTGGATGGAAAAATACAGGAATACTATTGAGTTTTTGGTGTATGGAGATTATGCTTTGTTTTCAGATCCGGTGATGCGTGTGGGTGGTGAAAAGACAAGTTATCATATACCTACCTATGAGGCTTTGAAAGGTATTATTCATAGTATTTATTGGAAACCGACAATTATATGGTATGTGGATGCTGTTCGGGTTATGAATCCCATTCAGACAGAGACTAAGGGAATAAGACCTATTGCTTATAATGGGGGAAATGAATTGGCTTATTACACATATTTAAAAGATGTATGCTATCAGGTACGGGCTCATTTTGAATTTAATTTAAATCAAACAGAGCTGGAAGAGGATCGTAATGAGCACAAACATCATAATATTGCCAGACGTATGGTGGAGCGTGGTGGCCGAAGAGATATTTTTCTGGGGACTCGGGAGTGTCAGGGATTTGTAGAACCTTGCAGATTTGGCGAAGGCGAAGGGTTTTATGATCAGCTTCCCGGTGAAGTTTCCTATGGCTTTATGTACCATGGAATCACCTATGCTGATGAGGCGGTATTGGCGGAAGATAAAAACAAGATGACAGTGCGTTTTTGGCATCCGGTGATGAAAAAGGGGGGGATTATTGAATTTGTGCGGCCGGAGAACTGTAAAGAGAAGCGGCATATCAAAGATATGTCGATGAAAACGTTTGGAACAGATAAAGATAATTTTATCGGATTGGAGGAATTTTCTGATAAGGAGGTGAGTGATTGAACTGGATTGAGGGGCTGTTAGAGGTATATGAAAAAAATTTACCAGAAGTTGGGAAAATGCGTTATAAGATTCGCTATACGAAAAAGGGAATAGAACGGATTCCTTATGTTTTGCTTCCGCCGTTTCATACCACAGTGACAGCACAGATTACAGTGGTTCTGGATGAGGATGGAAACTTTTTAAGGGCTAAGACGGTGGAGGCAGAGGATAAGCTGACAATTATTCCGGTTACTGAAAAATCGGGAAGCCGTACCGCTGGCAAAGATCCCCATCCGCTGTGTGATAATTTGAAATATTTGGCCGGAGACTATGTGCGGTATTGTCAGCCGGGAGTAAAGGATGCAGAGGTTTATTATTCTTTGTATATTCAGGCTTTGGAGAAATGGCATCAGTCGCCCTATACGCATAAAAAGGTGGATGTTATTTATACTTATCTTCGGAAAGGGACACTGATACAGGATCTGGTAGCATGTAAAGTGCTGCAATTAGATGAGAATGGCATTTTGGCTGATAATGTTAAAATTCAAAATCTTGCTCAGGCAGTGGCATTTGTTCGTTTTGAAGTGCGGGAAATGGCAGTGTATATAAATGAGGATTACGCGCCGGAGTGCTGGCTGGATCGAACGCTTCAGGAAGCCTATATTCAATATTATAGAACATTGGGAGATCAGAAGGACTTATGTTATCTGACCGGAGAAAGAGAAAGGATTACCTATTTACATTCTAAAAAGATCCGCAATGAAGGGGATGGAGCCAAGCTGATTTCGGCAAATGATGAAAGTAATTTTACCTATCGTGGCAGATTTGTAAATAAGGAGCAGGCTTTTGCTATTGGCAGCGAATCTTCCCAGAAAGTTCATAATGCATTGAAATGGATTATACGCAGGCAGGGGAAAACTTATGATACACTTAGCATTGTTGCCTGGGAGTCAGATTTTCATATGGTGCCTTCATGGGACAAAGATACAGATGCAGTTTGTGATGAGTATGAGGATGAAGACGAAGAGCAGTGGGAAGAGGATGAAGATGTTACCGTGGAGGAAATGCAGACTTTCTGGAGTGGAGGTGTGATTGGAGCAGAGCGTTTTTACAGAGCCATGGAAGGATATGGCAGTCAGCTGGATGGCTTTTCCCAGATGAGGCTGATGGCTTTTGATGCAGCGACAACAGGACGTCTCGCTATGATGTCTTACAAAACCCTGGAATCGAGCCGATACCTGGAAAATATAAAAAAGTGGCACGAGCAGTGCCAATGGGTACATTTAAAGTACAAGAAGTCTTTTGGGTGGGTGGAATATATCGGCATGGTAGGTATTAAGGATATTGCCAACTTGCTTTTTGGTATAGAATCACAGGGAGTAATGAAGATCCTGGATAAGAATGGAAAAAAAATATATGCAGATATTGGTATGCGGATGATTCCATGTATTTGGGACAATGCTCCTATACCGGAAGATCTTGTAGAGAGGGCAGTACAGAAAGCGTCCAATCCGCTGATTTATAAGAACCGAAAAAATTGGGAGCGGGTGTTGACGTTGGCATGTTCTATGGTAAAAAAGCAAAGAAATGAACGATACAAGGAGGTATGGAAAGTGGCGTTAGACAGAAAGGAAACACGCAGAGATTATTTATATGGTCGTTTGCTGGCGGTGGCAGATCGAATTGAATACAGAACTTTTGACAAAGAAAAAGATGTTTTCCGTTTAACAAATGCAAAGCGTTATATGAATCGTTTTTCTCAAAGACCTTTTGAAACATGGAAGATTATTGAGGAAAGTCTTGTACCGTATTTAAGTAAACTGAAGCCTGGAGAACGTTCGTTGTATGAAGAGGAAATGGAAGAAATCTGTAATTTATTTTCAACGGATGATTTTATCAATAACCATCATTTAGATGGTTTATATTTACTGGGTTTTCACAGTGAAGCTTATGATTTAAAACAAGATAAGGGTGATAAAGGAGGAGAAGAGAAATGACAAATTTAAAAGGCAAAATTGATTTTACCTTATTTATTAGTGTTCGAAATGCCAATCCTAATGGTGATCCGCTCAATGGAAATCGCCCCAGAGTAAATTACAGTGGATGTGGTGAGATTTCGGATGTGTGTATTAAAAGAAAAATTAGAAATCGGATGCAGGATTTGGGACAGAAGATATTTGTGCAATCGGATGATCGAACAGATGACACCTATACGAGTTTAAAAGATCGTGCAGATGGATGCGTGGCTTTACAAGAAGAAATAAAAAAGCGCAAAAAAGCTAATCGTGATGAGTGCTGCCGTATTGCAGCTGCTGAATGGCTGGATGTACGTAGCTTTGGACAGGTTTTTGCATTTAAGGGGGAAGAGGTCTCCTTTGGTGTTCGCGGCCCTGTATCGATACATCAGGCGGTGAGCTTATCACCAGTAGATATAATCAGTATGCAGATTACAAAAAGTGTTAACAGTGAGGCAGGAAAAGAAAGTAAAGCTTCAGATACTATGGGAACAAAGCACCGAATCGAATTTGGTGTGTATAAGGTGATGGGCAGTGTTAATGTGCAGCTGGCTGAAAAAACAGGTTTTTCTCAGGAGGATGCAGATATTTTAAAGGCTGCATTGAAAACTTTGTTTGAAAATGATGCTTCTTCAGCAAGGCCGGAAGGAAGTATGGAAGTATGCCGTTTATACTGGTGGCAGCATGATGAAAAAATACCGGCAGTAAGTTCGGCCAAAATTCAAAGAGGGTTCAGTTATAACAAGGAAGTTTCTCATCCGAAATCTTTTGAAGAGTACGAAGTAACCTGGCATGTAGATAATTGTGTAAAGCCTGAGGTGTATAATTTTGTATAAAGAAGAGGAATTTTTGCAACTTTCTGGAATTCAGCATTTTGCTTTCTGCCGCAGACAGTGGGCATTGGCATATATTGAACTACAGTGGGAGGAAAATGTTCGGACAGTAGAAGGCCATTTACTCCATGAAAATGCGCATAATCCTGTTAAAAAGGAAAAGCGTGGAGATTTGCTCATTGTTCGTGCGATGCCAGTACATTCCTGGGAATTGGGAATCAGTGGAGAGTGCGACGTGGTGGAATTTCACAGGTCTGAGGAGGGTATTCCTATTTTAGGTCATGAAGGAAAATATAAAGTTATACCTGTGGAATATAAACGAGGTGAACCAAAGAAAAATGATGTGGACAAGTTGCAGCTGGCAGCGCAGGCGATATGTCTTGAAGAGATGCTTTGCTGTGAGATTCCTTTTGGCTACATTTACTATGGAGAAACCAGACATCGACTGAAAGTAGAATTTGATCAGAAAGTTAGAGAGAAGGTTTGCCAATCTTTTCTTGAAATGCATAAATATTTTCTTCAAAGTTATACGCCAAAAGTTAAACGGACAAAGAGCTGTAATGCGTGTTCACTGAAAGATATTTGTTTACCAGTGCTGAATAAAGATCAATCCGTTTCGGAATATATCAAGACACAGATTGGAGATGAGCAGACAGGTTGAAACATTTATTGAATACATTGTATGTGACATCAAATCAACGATATTTATCCTTGGATGGAGAAAATGTTGTCGTTTTGGAAAAAGAAGCAGAAATTGGACGTGTTCCTCTACACAATTTGCAAAGCATTGTCACATTTGGGTATACAGGGGCGAGTCCAGCTTTAATGGGAGCTTGCGCGCAGAGAAATATTGATTTGTCTTTTATGTCTGGTAATGGGCGCTTTTTGGCCAGGGTTTCTGGAGAAGTAAAAGGAAATGTAACTTTAAGAAAGCAACAGTTTCGGATTAGTGAAAGCAGTGAACAAAGTATGGCTATTGCCAAAAATTTTATTTTAGGTAAGGTGTTTAATGCCCGTTGGGTTTTGGAACGAGCAGCCAGAGATTATCCGATGCGGTTAGATGCGGTTAAATTTAAAGAAAAGTCGCAAATTCTTTACAGAAGTTTGGAAAATATCCGAAATTGTGATCAGCCTTCATCACTGCTTGGGCTGGAAGGAGAGTGTGCATCAGTATATTTTTCTGTATTTGATGATCTTATTTTACAGCAGAAAGAAGATTTTTATTTTCATGGTCGTAATAAGCGTCCCCCATTGGATAATGTCAATGCAATGCTTTCGTTTACGTATTCTCTGCTTGCCGGAATGTGTGGTTCTGCTTTAGAGGCCGTTGGCCTGGATCCCTATGTGGGCTTTTTTCATACGGATCGTCCGGGGCGTATGTCTCTAGCCCTGGATCTTATGGAAGAATTGCGAAGTGTGATGGCAGATCGTTTTGTTTTGACTCTGATTAACAAGAAAATGCTTGGGGCGAAATGCTTCCATCAAAAAGAAAATGGTGCGGTTTTCCTGGATGATGAAGGAAGAAAAATTTTTTTGGCTGCGTGGCAGGCTAAAAAACAGGAAGTGATCAAACATCCGTTTTTAGGAGAGAAATTAGAATGGGGGATGATTCCCTATGTTCAAGCGATGCTTTTGGCCAGATTTATTCGTGGAGATTTGGACGAGTATCCACCATTTCTTTGGAAGTAGGTGATAAAATGCTGGTTTTGATTACATATGACGTGAATACTCAGACAGAAGCGGGACGAAAACGTCTGCGCAAAGTAGCTAAACAATGTTTAAATTATGGGCAGCGTGTTCAGAATTCTGTATTTGAATGCCAGTTGGATGCAGCTAAATGTCGCCAGGTGAAAGCTGTTCTAGAAGAGCTTATTGATCAGGATAAGGATAGCCTTCGTTTTTATTATTTAGGCGATAAGTACAAAAATAAGGTTGAACATATTGGGGCAAAAGCAGGATTTGATGTGACTGCTCCTTTGATTTTCTAAAATTGCTTTGGCGCGAATGGGAAGTACACAGAAATTCCCGGGAGATTCGCACCGTAAAAAACAAAAGGATTAGGTGAATTGGAAGAAAAATCCGGAGAAAAAAAGATATTTTAAATAGTCTGAAAGTTATTTTTGGGTAAATATGCACTGGTTTTTGTGGATATTGAAACAGAAACTAGATATATTTGCTGTCTACCGTCTCAGGACGGTAGTGGATTGAAACGATGAAAGCTGTCAGCCTTTTGGCGGTGCTGTTCGTCTACCGTCTCAGGACGGTAGTGGATTGAAACAAGACAGATCCAGAAAACAGATCGCATGATTGAAGTCTACCGTCTCAGGACGGTAGTGGATTGAAACGAAATTCTGGATGAGGAGTTTCAGGATCTGGGCGAGTCTACCGTCTCAGGACGGTAGTGGATTGAAACATTAAGGGCGTCGCGAAAAATAAAGGATCCCTGGTCTACCGTCTCATGACGGTAGTGGATTGAAACAATGATGTTACTTCTCAAGTTAATTGTAGTACCGGTCTACCGTCTCAGGACGGTAGTGGATTGAAACCCACCAGTGCAGATACGCTATCTCCAGCAGGTCGTCTACCGTCTCAGGACGGTAGTGGATTGAAACATCGCACTCGACAAACTTTTCTCCATCCCATTTTGTCTACCATCTCATAACGGCATCGGATTGAGGATTTCTTTTTCTTTAATAGTAGGCTGAGGTATGAGCCACAGGAGTAGTGTTGTAATATGGTAGCCTGTATGAATGCGAAGATGGTAGCAGTTGGCCTTAACAGAAAAATGTGCTAAAGCAAAAGGGAATAAGTGATTCTGTATGAGAGAAAAAAATATTTTTTGAAGAAACTCAGTATTTTAAAAAAGATATTGTGTTGAATATACTGTAAATTTAGAAAATTTTCTGGAATAAATGAATCTATTTATAGGGGGGAATTAATCATCTAATTAAATAATTTTGGGCCCTCTTTTCCAGGCTGGAGAGTTGTCGGCGGACATTTTGCTGTTATTTTATTGCTCGATAGAAACAGCTGTCCTGATATAGGG
>ENA-OYYN01000728-OYYN01000728.1-human-gut-metagenome-genome-assembly--contig:-NODE-728-length-15944-cov-8.818365_pt1 | contig 15944 bp, 20 predicted proteins | sample MGYA00243249_ERZ653449 | MGnify/ENA primary metagenome ERZ653449 (study PRJEB26926, sample SAMN06165159) | human gut metagenome | biome: ENVO:00009003; feature: ENVO:2100002; material: ENVO:00002003... | reverse complement strand
GCATCTACAAAAAGCCCTGCAATGATCCATCCTCGCTCCTTTGCATATGCAACAAGTCTTTCTTTTTGAGCCTCTATGGACAATCCTTTTATTTTCTGTTCCTCGCCGGAGACACGGACGTAAAGAGCTGCCCGTACCGGAACTTCAGAAGTGTTTTGGTTTCTCATATGATCATCTCCTTAAAAATGAGTATAAAAATAACAGCCATCGAAAATATGTTCCGATTGCGAAGGCTGCCCGAAGATGATACAATATTCTTGTATGTAAAATATGTATGCATCTCCGGATGTATAGGCCGTCTCAGTGTTGGTAGCACAGGGGCGGTTTTTTTATTTTATTTATTATGTGTAATAACATCAAGTGCAGATAAAATACGGTGTGCTTCGTCAAAAGCTTGTTTGTATTCATTGCTATTGGTTTTAGTTGGTTTGGAAAGAAGCGGTATTAAAACACAAGGGCAATCAAAACTATTTAAAGTTGCTTTAATACATAAAGATTCTACTCTCTTTTTTTGAACTCGCTTGCCTGTAATTCCTCCTGCGACTGCACCGAAACCACCGAAAAGTGCACCACCAATCAATGCTTGACCAACGCCTCCGCTGGTTACAACACTGTCATCTTCTGTAAGTTCATAGCTGATCAAATCGGAAAAATCAAACCAGACATTATTGCCGATTTTACTTCCGGATTTAATCATTTTTTCTACAACAAGAGACAAGCCTAATGTGTAAAAAGCCATATGGTTATGGCATTACGGGATTTATGATGGGAAGATTTTAGCATATCAGCCGCTTCCAGATCCATACAAACCAGAGGAGGATAAACCATGAATAAAGACTGTAACGGTTGCTTTGGGGCAGCAGGAGACGATTGCCAGAGGTGTCAGGAAGTTGACGAAGTGACGCCACATAAGCTGGATATCACGCCGCAGCTAGCGATCTCTGCAAATAACACTCAATCAGATTACTGCGATACGGTAAGAGCCTCAGGAGACTGCAGTAGCTGCATATTTACTGAGTTGGCACGTTTAGGGATAATATATTATCAGGATCGCCCGTGTACACAGAGAAGAATTACTCTTCCTTCTTTGAACGGAAACACCATCACCTACATAAAAGATGGCCAGCTCAAAAGAGTAACCTGTGGACGGCACGAAGAAGCAGTAGAGTTTTACGAGGAGGTAAGGCGTGGCAAAAAAATGGTCTGAAATGACAGAACAGGAAATCAATAGATTAAAACAGCAACAGTGCATGAAATGCGAGTATTATTCCAGATGGGCTGGTGATGGAGTAAACCATGCTACCTGTGAGTACATCACAAGAGTAGGTCATTCAAGAGGATGCAGCCCTCTGGAGTGCAAACAGAAAGGAATATTTGAACCTCGCAGGACGCAAAGGAGGCGGAAATCATGAAAAATGCAGAAGGCTATCCGGATCCGACTGCCGGGGATGCCATAAGAGCTTGTGGGAGGATGCCGACACACATATACAACATTTATTCCGTGATGAGCTGTACCGGGGAGAGACGCAGGTTTCTTTAAAAAGCATCCCTCAGACCGAAAACCTGGTAGATGTGGCGTTTGGAACAGATAAGCCGGAAGGGAAATATATGATGGCTGTGCCAATCCAGTTCTATGAATCCGGAAAGTGGGATGAACGGGGACAAAGTATCTTTGATAAAAAGATAGATTCCTACGATGCTTTTGATGAGGTGTGGTCACAATGGATGGATGCGGTTCGCATGGGACGCGCAAAGGAATATATTCCAGACTGCCTGATCCCCAGAAATCCGGAAACCGGAGAATTGATGAGACCCAACCATTTTGATAACCGTTTTATTGCAGTGGGAAACGATATGTCAGAAAATGCCAAGAATATGATTGATGTGGAGCAACCTAACATTCCTCATGAAAGTTATCTGGCATCCTACTGTACAGCCCTGGATCTCTGTCTGCAGGGGCTAATCAGTCCGTCAACGCTTGGAATTGATGTGAAAAAACTGGATAACAGTGAGGCGCAGAGAGAAAAAGAAAAGGCTACGCTTTATACCAGAGACACCATCATCAATGCACTGCAGGTGGATATTCCGCTTCTGGTAGAAACTGTACTAAAAGCTTATAACGAGTTTTACAGGAAATCGGTAAAACCAGTAGAGGTGACGGTAGAATTTGGAGATTACGCAAACCCGTCCTTTGAATCCCAGATAGAGGCGATCAGCAAAGCCCGACAGGGACAGATCATGTCGGTGGATGCAGCAGTGGACGAGCTTTACGGTGACGATAAGGACGATACCTGGAAACAGGAGGAAATCAAGCGGCTGAAGGAAGAACTGGGAATCGGAGAAGTAGAAGAGCCGGGCGTCAATCTGGAAGCTGGTGGATTTCAGGTGAATATAGGAGGAGCAGATGAAGGTAAAGGTGGCAAACAGAACATACAGAATGAACCGGAAGGAGTTCCAGGGGCTTCTTCAGATAGCAAAGGAACAGGTTCCAAAGGGAGTGTACGCAGTGAAAAAAGGTGATTATGCAGAATTAAGGAACGATCATTGTACAAGCACTACTCAGCTAAAAGCTCTGATCCGGCAGTTTAAGGGCCAGGGGTTTAAGGTACATGCAAACGGGAGGTGATCCCGTTGCCTAAGATTAATGACCAGTACGATATCGGAGATGCTTTTGAAGCAATCGAAAATGAGCTGATTAGTTCCATGATTCGGAATTTGCGCCGGCACAAACAGGAAGAGATTGACGAGAAAAAGCAATGGTCCATGTGGCAGGCGGAGCAGTTGAAAGCGCTGGAAAAGTATAAAAAACTTAATCAGAAAAAATACGGTCAGCAGTTTAAGAATATCAACAAGAAAATTCAGACCTTGATCAGCATAGCCAGATCAGAAGGGGAGATGGATCAGGAGATTGCAATTCTGGAGGCTATCAGAAAAGGCTTTCCGGCAAAAAGGATATCCAAAGGGGCTGCGGCAGAGTTCTTCAGGCTGAATGAAAGAAAGCTGGAAGCTCTCATAAAAGCTACGATGAACGATATGAAAAAGGCTGAGACGGCAGTACTGCGTATGGCCAACGATCAGTACCGAAAGATAATCTATAACGCCCAGGTATATGCCAATACCGGAGCCGGAACCTACGAAAAAGCTGTGGATATGGCAACAAAGGATTTTCTTTCTGCTGGTTTGAATTGCGTGGAGTATGCCAATGGAGCCAGACATACCATAGCTGATTATGCAGATATGGCAATCCGGACAGCCTGCAAGCGTGCTTACCTGCAGGGCGAGGGTGTGAAACGTCAGGAATGGGGAATACATACGGTTATTGTAAATAAGCGCGGAAATCCTTGTCCGAAGTGCCTTCCGTTCTGCGGAAAGGTGTTGATTGATGATGTATGGAGCGGCGGAAGCAGGAAAGATGGTTCTTATCCACTTATGAGCACTGCGGTAGCTCATGGACTTTATCATCCCAGATGCAAAGATAGTCATACCACTTATTTTCCTGGTATCTCTACAGCGGATGATACCTGGACCAAGGAGGAACTGGAAACTATTGGCCTGAAGAGTAAGGCAGAAGCCCGGCAGCAGTACGCAGAGCGGTATGAGAAACGGTTTGGGAGATTAGAGAAAAATTCCCTGGATGAGGAAAACCAGAAAAGGTACGCAGCCAGAAGAGAAGAGTGGAAAATGCAGAAGGAGTTAATAGCGAAACCGATTGAAAAAGTTGCTGATTCTGGTATAATCAACTTAAAAAGTGCGAATGAGGAAAGCTCAGTGACAGAAATACGGAATTTGGGTAAGATAAATATAGAGGTACTTGAAAAAGAATTTGGAAAGATTCAGACAGACGAAATTATTGTAACAAATGAGCGTATAGATCACATCAAAGAACGGCATCCGGAAGATTATGATTTATTTGAAAAATACGGAGAGGAAAGCGTCTCGTCTCCAGATCTGATCATAAAGGATATAAAGCATCAGGGTACGGTGTTTATGGTGAAGAAATTACCGGAAACAAACTTGAATGTGGTAGTACGAGTGGTTCTTGAAACGGATGACAGTAAACTAAAAAATTCTGTTATGACATTTTACAGAATCCGTGAAAAAAACCTCAAAAAGCTAATAGAAAAAAATGGGATGCTTTACAAAAAGGAATAGCTATTGTATAATGTCCATATAGTAATAGCGGCTTTACCCAAAGGATTATTGAAGTAGAGATTGTGCTGCTACGCACCTACTGGGTCAAAAGAAATGCGGGAAAGGGCACACCCGCCAATAATCCTTTGGTTTAGCAAATATAGATTATTCATACCACCGTCAGGAATGGCCGGTGGTATTTTTATACCCATTTTTAAGAAAGAACGAGGTGAAAAGCTATGATTATTACAGAAATGAAGCATTTTGAAAGCGTATGCCAAAAGAAATTGGTGGAGTGGTACAACAAAAACAGACCTAAAACACCTATTGATTTAGGTGATGTGTTTATTGTTTGGAGCTGTAAAACTCTTCAGAATTACAAATGTTTGGTATCCACTACAGTATCTGATGATGGCATCTATGCAGAATATACATTTAATGGAGACAAGCAGGAGCTCTATGAGGATGTTTATAAGAAACTCACAAATACCTGTCATACAGAAGAATGATACAAAAATATAAAATAACCAAAGATGCGGATATGCTGGCTCCAAACTGGCTGACAGACCGCATAGACTACAAAACAGTAAAATTTTTGTATGGTATCTGCGACGGTGCAGAAATCTTGAAAGGGGTGAGGATAAATGACCAGACAGCCAAAATCGGTGATACGATTTGCTTTAATGGTAAGAGGCTATCAGTAGAAAGGCGGTGATCCAGCTATCTCCCTTTGAGGCGCAGGGTGAAGCGTCTTATTTTTATGCTCCGAAGAGCCTAAACTACACGGAGACACCGGGTTATCAACTGTTTTGTGAGACACACATAAAACTGTCAGGCGCAGACAGCGCGAAAAAAACTGTAAAGGAGAAGAGAAATGGACAAGTCAATGAGAATCCCTATGAATCTGCAGCTTTTTGCGGAATCGGGAGGTGATCCTGCAGGCGACGACTCGGGAAGCGGAGCATCAGGAAACCAGCAGACCCAGAATAATCAGCAGACAGGGCAGTCTTTCCAGTTTGATTATGAAAAGCTGGCAAGCATTGTGGCCGGAAAGCAGTCTGCCACAGAGGAAAGTGTCCTCAAAGGTTATTTTAAACAGCAGAATCTTACCAGGGAGCAGGTAGACCAGGCAATCGCATCATACAAGGAGCAGCAGGCGGCTAATACTCCGGATGTTGGCGCGCTTCAGCAGCAGGCGGCTCAGGCGCAGGCAGCAGCACAGCAGGCCAATATCGAGAAAGAGGCCATGTTTATGGCAGGAGAGCTTGGGGTAGATCTGAAAACCATGCCTTACGTGCTGAAACTGGCGGATCTGTCAAAGGTCGCAGATGAAAAAGGAACCATCAACAAAGAGAATTTAAAAGCAGCATTAAACACAGTGCTGGAAGAGCTGCCACAGCTGAAACCAAGTACCCAGACACCTCAGAGTGGATTCCGTCAGATTGGATCCGGCGGAGGACAGGGTGCTTCAACTACAGAGGATCAGCTGGCGGCAATCTTCGGAAATAAAAAATAAAGGAGAGAATGAAATATGGCAGTATATGAATACGCAGATCAGTTTGAGAGACAGCTGGCACAGAAATACGAAAGGGAACTGGTATCTTATGAGCTTACCCAGTCCAATCCTGGTATCAAGTTTATGAACGCTCAGACAATTAAAATCCCAAGATTAACGGTATCCGGTTACAAGGACCATAACAGAACCAATATGGGATTTAATACCGGTACAGTATCTAATGACTGGGAGCCGAAAAAGCTCACCCATGACAGGGATATTGAGTTTGCCATTGATCCTATGGATGTGGATGAAACCAATCTGGTGACGGAGATTGCAAATATCCAGAACGTTTTCGAGGAAGAGCAGGCGATCCCGGAGAAAGACAGTTATCGTTTTTCCAAGCTGCTTACAGAGGCAACTTCCTATACGTCTAAAGGTGCGGTTGTGGATGAGACAGTCCTTACGGTATCTAATATCCTGGAATGGTTTGATGAACAGATGGCGGCCATGGATGATAAATCTGTTCCCCAGGAGGGACGTATCCTGTATTTGACTTCTGCAATGCAGAAGCTTTTGAAAAATGCAGAAGGCATCACCAGAACTATGAATGTAGGAGCTGCGGGCGTCATTAACCGTCAGGTACACGGTCTGGATGATGTAAAACTGAAACCCGTACCTTCTGCAAGGTTTAAGACAAAATATAATTTTACGGATGGATGCACACCGGCAGTAGATGCAAAACAGATCAATATGATGCTGGTACATCCGTCCTGTGTGATTTCCCGTGACAAATATGCCTACATGAAGCTGTTTACTCCGGGAACTGACAGCCGTACCGCGGATAAGTATGTATATCAGAACAGATATTATACAGACACCTTCCTGATCGAAAGAAAGTCCTGTGGTATCGCAATCAATAGGGAGGCGCAGGACTGATGAGAGCAGAAAAAGGAAATAAGGTATACACGATTACAGAAGAGCAGAAAGAACATTATCAGAATGATGGTTTTGATATCCTCTCTGATGACGGAAAGATCATTGCCTATGGAATCGGGAAGAATGTACCGTATGAAAAATACGAAGCTTTGAAATCTGAAAATGAAGCTCTGAGAAAAGAACTGGAAAATCTGAAATCGGCCATGAAAGAGTTGGAACCGGAAACAGAAACTGTAAAAGAACCTGCTGAAACCAAAACAGGAAGAAGCCGGAAATGAGGTGAGGAGGGTGGCTTACATACCGTATGCGTCTGAGGCCTATTATGAAGTCAACTATGGAGGCAGTCTGATTCCGGAAGATAAACTGAGGAGAGCACTGATCCAGGCTTCCCGCCATGTAGATACCCTGACTTATAACCGTATTGCAGGCAGTGGATTTGACAACCTGACAGAGTTTCAGAAGGATGTGATCCGGGAGGTTGTGTGCCGCCTGGCAGACTTTGAACATGAGAATGCAGATGAGATCAGCAGTGTTTTAAGCTCGTACAGTATCAATGGTGTTTCAGCTCAGTTCGGCAGCTCCTGGAATGTGTTTATAGACAGGGGGATCGCCATGAAAAGAGATGATTATGCATTGTTGTGTCAGACGGGTTTGTGCTGCGGTTTGTTGAGGTGATGGTATGAGATACCCTAAATTAGTGCCGGAAAAGCTGTGTAAGACAGAGATTGTTCTGGAATTTGAGCAGGAAGGGCTTTCTGAATATGGAGAGCCCCTTCCTACAATTTCATGGACAGGGAAATGCAACTATCAGGACAGGGCAAAGACAATCTACACTGCGGAGAAAAAGACAGTGCAGATCACCGGGACAGCCCTGCTCGGTGTGGATCCCTGTCCGGAGCTTCCGGTCATATCCTCTGGCACAGCTATTGTCATGGGGGTGAAACGGCACGTTGTACAGGGGAGAAAGGCCAGGAATCCGGATGGCACAGTGAATTATGTGGAGGTGCTGCTGATATGATCAAGGTGAAATCCTCCGTAAAGCTGAATATGCCGAAGATCCGACAGCTTACCCAGGCGCAGGTTACTGCTCTGGAGCAGACGGCAGAAGCTTTGCATACGGAAGTGGTGCAGGCCCAGGTATTTCCGTTTGATACCGGAAATCTTCAAAATGAAAGCACTTTTGTGGATTATTCTGAGAGTGGAAAAGGAAAAGTATCTATTGTTTCCAGCACACCTTATGCGCGCCGATTGTATTTTCACCCGGAATATCATTTCCGGAAAGGGGAAAACCCAAATGCACGGGGCAAATGGTATACAGACTGGCTTCCCGGTGGATCGCAGGCTGATTTTGCAATCAGGGCATATAAGGAAATTTACAGGAGGCTGACAGGCATATGACACTAAGAGAAATCCGGGATTTTGTTGATGAGCTGGGAGCTTCTGAACATGTTTATATGGGGAAGCTGGACGGCAAACCGGAAAAATCCATAGGGGTTTATAACAGTAAGCACACGCATGAGTACAAGGTGGCTCTGGGAGGCCCCCATATGAGTTCCTATGAGACCAAATATGTGACTTTGCTGATACACTGGAATAAATCCCAGACAGAAACAGAAGTGGCCGGGAAACGCTTATTTGAAGCTTTGACGGTCACAAGAGAAAATGGAAAGATAAAATTTATTCAGCCGCTTTATGAACTGCAGGACGTAGGCACAGACGATTTCGGTGTTTACGAAATGGTTATAGAGGCGGCTTTTGTATGCAGAAAGGAGAACGAAGATGCCAGAACCAGGTAAAAAAACAGGAGTATTTCCCTGTTATGAAAATCAGTTTCAGGTAGGGGATGCAAAAGAAGGAGCAACCGGAATTGCAGATATGGAAAGTTTTTCCGTATCCTTTGATAACGGAGTAGAAGAGTGGACACCGTTTGACACAGAGGGATGGATCCGGCGCTTGCTGACTGCAAAAGGGATTACGATCACAGTAACCGGTAAAAGAAATGTCAGTGACAAAGGAAATGATTTTGTGGCAGGAAAAGCCTTCCTGAACGGAAGGGATGCGGAAGGCTATTTCGGCTGGATCTTCCCGGACGGAACAACCGTATCCTGGGATGAGGCGGTGTTTAACGTGACGAATATCGGGGCAGGAGATTCTACGGCAGTCGGTCCATTGGAATTTGATGTGATGAGCAATGGAAAACCAACGATCACACCGCCATCGAATGTATCGCAGGCAATGATGAAAGCGTCCATGAAAAAGCTGGAACAGACCATGAAGGAGGGTAAATAAATGGCAAAGATTGTAGATATTACAGATAAATTGTGCTTTGACGAGAATCCGGTGATGCAGATCGGTACTCTGGAAGTGGAAGTAAATGCAGATGCAGAAACTATGCTGCGGCTTATGGGAGCTTTTGGAAACAAAGGAGAGCTCCAGGCAGTAGAGGAAGCTTTGAACCTGATCTTTAAGCCGGAGGACGTGGAGAAGATCTGCAACATCAAAAAAGGAAAGAAAAAGCTTTCTGCAAAATCTCTGATGACCATTGTCCAGGAAGCTATGGCTCTTGTTATGGGAGAGGACGAAGAGGGAGAGCAGTGACCCGTACTACGATCTGACTGGTGACTTTGATCTGATCATAGCATCTTTCCAGTCGCAGTACGGGATTCGTTTATCCAGGGAACTGCCGGCAGGTATGAAATGGGGGGAATTCCGGGATCTGCTTGTTGGCCTGGGTCCGGACACAGCTCTCGGCCGGATTGTTTCCATAAGAGCAGAGGAAGACAAAGATGTATTGAAGCATTTTACAAAGGAGCAGAAGAGAATCCGGGATGAATGGCGGAACAGGCGTGCAAAGAAAACATCCATGGACGATATGATGCACATGCTGAACAGCCTTCTGGGGGCTTTTGTAAATATGGCAGGAGGTGTGAAAAATTGAGAAAAAGAAAGTGACATGTCCTTATTGTGGACATCCGCAGAAGATACAGTACACTGCGGATGCCGTATGCAGAGGAATATTCATCCGGTGCCAGGCTCGGCACTGTAAAAAAGAATTTGAGATAAAGATTAGTCAGGACAAGTAGTGCCTTGTGTCGATGTCCTTGCAAAAAGAGGCAGGTGACACAAATGGCAGCTACAAGTGTAGGTGAGATCGTGCTGGACCTGGTCGTCAATCAGAAACAATTTCATAAGCAGATGTCCGGCGTGATGGGGCTTGCGAAAAAGGCCGGGGTTGCCATGGCGGCAGCGTTTGGCGTGAAAAAGCTTGTGGATTTTGGAAAACAGTGCCTGGAGCTGGGATCGGATCTTCAGGAAGTACAGAATGTTGTAGATGTGACGTTTCCGTCTATGACGGATCAGGTAGATAAATTTGCAAAATCGGCAGCATCAAACTTTGGACTCTCGGAGACCATGGCAAAGCGGTTTACCGGAACTTTTGGATCCATGGCAAAGGCTTTCGGATTTTCGGAGCAGGCCGCTTATGATATGGGAAGCACCCTGACAGGGCTGGCCGGAGATATTGCGTCTTTTTACAATATCTCTCAGGATGAGGCATACACAAAGCTGAAATCTGTATTTACAGGAGAAACAGAATCCCTGAAGGATCTGGGTGTTGTCATGACCCAGACAGCGCTTGACAGCTATGCTCTGGCAAATGGTTTTGGAAAAACTACCCAGGCTATGTCAGAAGCGGAAAAGGTGGCGTTGCGATATCAGTTTGTGCAGAGCCAGCTGTCGGCAGCTTCCGGGGATTTTGCACGTACTTCGGATTCCTGGGCAAACCAGGTACGTATCCTGAAGTTGCAGCTTGACAGTTTAAAGGCAACGATCGGACAGGGTCTGATCAATCTGTTTACGCCGATTATCAAGGTAGTAAACACCCTGATCGGGAAACTGGCAACTCTGGCCAATGCTTTTAAGGCATTTACAGAGCTGATTACAGGTAAAAAAAACGGAGGCTCTTCCGCTGGAAGCCAGATTGCAGAGATGGGAACTGCGGCGGCAAATGCAGGCACTGGAATGGAAAGTGCCTCTGCAGCAGCTGACAATATGGCTTCTTCAAACAATGGTGTTGCGAAGTCGGCCAAGAAAGCTGCAAAGGAAATGCGCGCGCTGATGGGCTTCGATCAGATCAATCGGCTGGATGATAGTTCAGAAGACAGTGGTTCTGATTCTTCAGGGCCTTCCGGCGGAGGGAATGCAGGAACCGGTGGAAGCGCTGTGGATTTTGGCAGTCTTTCTCAGGGTGAGACGGTGATCGACAAGGTTGATAAAAGTGTATCGGCTTTGATTCAGCGCTGTAGAGAACTTGCGGATATTTTTAAAAGAGGATTCCAGATTGGGTTCGGGGATTCTGAAAATAAGATTGCATCCATACAGAAAAGTCTTGAAAATATCCGTAAGACTTTAAGCGAGATATTTACAGACCCCAAGCTGATTAAAGCAGCCAATCGGTGTGCGGATAAAATTGCGGAAGCGCTGGGAAAGATTGTAGGAGCAACGGCAAGAATTGGTCTGACGGCAGCAGACAATCTGATTGGCGGATTTGAAAAATATCTGAAGAAAAGCAAGACCTATATTCAGAAGAGGATTATTTCCCTGTTTGATGTATCCGGAGAGATTGCAGAGCTTGCAGGTGATTTTGCAGTAGCATGTGCGGATATCTTTGATATATTTTCCGGTGAGGATGCCAAGGGAATTACAGCAGATATTATAGGTGTGTTTTCTGATGGCTTTCTTGGTGTTCTTGATCTTGGAGGGAAGTTCAGCAGAGACTTCCTGGGGCTTGTTGTAACACCTATAACACAGAATACAGATAAGATCAAGGCTGCCCTGGAATCAGTATTATCGCAGGTGCGTGTGGTATTTGATGCGGTGCATACATCGGTTGTACAAACTTTTGAAAAGCTGAACCAGGTGTATGATGAGCATTTAAAACCGTTCTTTGATTCTTTGGCGAAAGGAATCTCTGACATTGTCGGAACTATTACAGATGCATACAATCTGTATATTGCGCCGGTATTGGATTATCTGGCAGAAAAATTCAGTACGGTATGGGCAGAACATGTTCAGCCTGCACTTAATGGGATTGCTGATCTGCTGGGAAAGATTTTTGATAATCTAAAAGCTTTATGGGAAACGGCTTTGGTTCCTTTTGTAGAGTGGATTGTAAATACAATCATGCCGGTACTGGGGCCGATCATTGCGGGAATCGGAGAGATCATTCTTGATCTTCTTGCGGTTGCTGGTGATGTGTTTAAAGGAATTTCAGATATTCTGGGAGGCTTCCTGGATTTTTGTACAGGCGCGTTTACAGATGATTTCAGCCTGTGTTGGGATGGGATTGGACAGATTCTGGAGGGATTTCAGACAATTGCCGGATCCGTATTTGACTTTCTGCAGAAATATATCTTTACACCATTTATGGATTTTGTAAAAGGTGTATTTGCTACAGACTGGTCTCAGAGTTTTGGGGTGTTTGGGCAGGTGCTCAATACATTTCTGGGTACGACAAAACGTATCTGGGGAAATGTCAAAAAGGTATTTAACGGCATCATAGATTTTATAACTGGTGTGTTTTCCGGAAACTGGGAGCGGGCATGGAATGGAATCAAGGATATATTCGGAGGCGTTTTTGACAGTTTGATTTCTCTTGCCAAAACTCCTCTGAATGCAGTGATTGACATTATAAACAGTTTGATGGACAAATTGAATTCCGGACTGTCTGCCATTGAAAGCGCATTTTCCTTCAGCTACGATTTTACAAATCCGATTACCGGAACCAGACATTACGGACACTATGGTTTATCTCTTCCAAGAGTACCGACCATTCCGCATCTGGCTGAAGGAGGATACGTGGAAAAGAATACGCCGCGGCTGGCCATGATCGGTGACAACAGACATTATGGAGAAATTGTTGCCCCGGAAAATAAATTAAGGGAAATGGCAATGGAAGCAGTAAATGCAGTGGCTGGAACAGGCATTACCCGTGATGATTTTGAACGTATCATCAACCGTGCAGTCATGAGGATTATTGCAGCTTTATCCGATATGGGCTTTTATCTTGATGGAACACAAATTGCCAGAGCCAACAAGGCAGCGCAGGAGGTTATGGACATTAGATACAATACAGTGAGGATAGACTGATGGAAGAAAGAAAAATATTATGGTCAGGGAGCATCGTTCTCCCTGCACCAGTGAGCTTATCGGTAAACGATGAGATTATCTGGACCTCCGATACCGGGCGTACACTGGCAGGATACATGGTAGGTGATCCGGTGGCGGAGAAGAAAACGGTATCAATCAAATGGGGAGTGCTCACGGAGCAACAGGAAGTGTTGATAAAAAATACTCTGGTTCCGGGGTATTTCCCGTTTTCGTTTCATGACGATGGAATAGATGTAACCATACAGTCGTACAGAGGGACTTTGTCAAAAGAACAGCTGGGATGGCTTGGTGATGGTATTTTTTATTATAAAAGTGTATCCGTAGATATTATACAGAGGTGACGGAATGATTCCTACAACGAATGCATATAAAGAAGCAATTAAAGACAACCGAATACTGCATAATCAGGTGAAGATCATTTTTTCTGACGGAAGTACAAAAACAGTAGAGGATGCTGGCCTTTTTCAGTTCAGTATCACGGATGAAGTATCTAACAGTGGAAGTTTTGATATAGGTTCTGCAATCGCAAAGCAGCTTGTTATCAGGATTGACAATACGGATGGATCATTGACGAAGAAAAGCTTTTCCGGGGCAGAGCTCCGACCAAGATCCGGACTTGAAATCAACGGAAAAACAGAATGGCTGGATAAAGGGGTTTTTCATGCAGAGCCGGGAAGGGATACGGGAGATATTATCACAGTATCCGCCTTTGACGAAATGATATCATTTGATCAGCCATATATCAAGAGTAAATTGGAGTATCCTGCAACATTGCGGGAAATCCTTCAGGATGCCTGTAGTTGTTGTGATGTTAAAATATCTCCGGATACTGCGGTATTTGACAATTCAGATTTTGTGGTAGATGCCAGACCGGATGATTCTTCTCTGACTTTCCGGCAGGTGGTTCAGTGGGTGGCACAGATTGCCTGTAAATATGCCAGGATCAATAATGCCGGACAGCTTACACTTCAGTGGTACCGGATGGAACTTCTGGATCAGGAAGCTTCTGACCTACAGGAAAATACCAATGTAGTAAAAATGAACACATTAAAAAGCGGAAGTCTGATAGAAACAGACGATGTGGTCATTACAGGAATCCGTGTTACAGAAGAAAGTAAAGACAGTGAAGCTTCTGGCACAGAGACTGTTTATCAGTACGGTGAAGACGGGTATGTGCTGGAAGTCACAGGAAACCGTCTGGTTCAAGGGGGAAAAGGTAATCGGGTTGCAGAATATCTGGGCAAAAAGCTGAATGGTCTGAGGTTCCGTCCACTGAATGTTATTTGTCAAAGTGATCCGTCAGTGGAATCCGGAGATATTGGGCTTGTGACAGACCGCAAGAATAATATGTACAAAACAATCGTCACAGGAACCCAGTATAATGGCGGAGGAACCCAGAGTTTTACCTGCAGTGCAGAATCTCCGGTAAGAAAAGCTCTGACGCGATACAGTGAAGCAACAAGACTTCATAAAGAATTTCTTAATGGGTTATCTCAGAATAAAACAGAATGGGAAAAAGCCATAGAAGACCTGAAGGATGCAATGATCACAGGGAATGGACTATATCCATTTACAGAAACTCTGGAAGATGGAAGCATGGTCCTGTATTTTGGAGATAAACCTACCCTGGAAGAATCTACAGTCCTGATAAAGTTTAATGCCAAAGGATGGGCAATGTCTACCAACGGTGGAGAAAGCTGGAATATTGGTGCTCTTGTGGATGGAGAGATGATCACAAAAATCCTGAACACAATCGGATTAAACGCAGACTGGATCAATACAGGGGCATTTGTAGTCAAAGATGCACAGGGGCAGGTATTGTTTCGGGCAGACACGGACGCAGGGAGAGTTGACATTGTAGCAGATACGTTTTCTTTAAAGGGAAAAACGATTGACGAGATTGCCCAAAATAAACTCAATGCTTTTATCAACAATGTGTATACTCCTGAGATAGAAGGTATCCAGGCGCAGGTGGATGGGCAGGTTGAGACGTTTTATTATGATTACGAGCCTACACTGCAGAATATTCCCGCATCCCAGTGGACTACGGAATCGGACCGTCAGAAGCATATGGGAGATTTGTTTTTCTGGAAGTCAAAAGGATTTTCCTACCGTTTCCTGAAAGACGGTTATACATGGAAGTGGCAGCTGGTAAAGGATACGGATGTAACAAAAGCCCTGGCGGATGCTGCTGATGCATTGGATACAGCTGATTCAAAACGCCGGGTTTTTGTATCAACTCCGCAGCCTCCCTATGAGATCGGTGATCTGTGGGTCCAGGGAAGCAATGGGGATATTATGCGCTGCCAGACTTCCAGGACATCTGGAAGCTATTCGTCTTATGACTGGGTAAAGGCCAGTAAATATACAGATGATACTGCTCTGAACACATTTATAAACGGAGAATTTAAGCAGCAGATAGAGGCGCTGGAGCAGCAGGCAGATAAAAAGGCAGAAACCTGGTATCAGTCAACGGATCCATCCTACAGTTGGAGTACGTCTGAGATGAAAACAGAGCATATCGGTGATATGTGGTACAACACAGGAACACAAAGGTACTACAGATGGAACGGAAGTTCCTGGGTAGAATTAACTATCCAGCCTCCAAGTTCTGTATTTGACAGCATAGATGGAAAGGCTCAGATCTTTGTGTCGCAGCCGAAGCCGCCATACCATAAGGGGGATTTATGGGCTACTTCCACACAGAACGGCCAGGCGGAAATTAAAATATGTATTTACGAAAGAGAAAGCGGCTATTATAGCGCCAGTGACTGGATTGATACAAAGTATGTGGATATCTCTGATGTCAATGGTGCGATCAATAAATACGATACCAGTCTTGGCCAGACGGAAGTGTTTAATAAACTGACCAATGGAGGGCAGAATCAAGGGATTTATCTTCAAAACGGGATGCTGTACATTAATGCAAATTATATCTTAGCCGGAACTCTTGCCGGTAAATATATCAATGCAAAAGGCATCAGCGTGAAAAATATTTATAACCAGACGACGTTTTCGATTGACGACAGTGGAAATGTAAATATTAATGCCAGCACCTTTAGCCTGTCGGGAAATGCAGTTGCCACGGAATCCTATGTATCCAATAAAACAGCCCAGGTGCTATCTGAAGCTAAGATCTACGCAGACCAGAAAACAGGAAACCTCCTGAAAGGCTCTGACCTCTCTACAGAGAGCCTGAACCAGTACTGGA
>ENA-OYYN01000726-OYYN01000726.1-human-gut-metagenome-genome-assembly--contig:-NODE-726-length-15952-cov-5.735799_pt1 | contig 15952 bp, 19 predicted proteins | sample MGYA00243249_ERZ653449 | MGnify/ENA primary metagenome ERZ653449 (study PRJEB26926, sample SAMN06165159) | human gut metagenome | biome: ENVO:00009003; feature: ENVO:2100002; material: ENVO:00002003... | reverse complement strand
TTTGTTCGATTTGTTAAAAAATACACAATATTTATCAAGAATCAAAAAGAAACTTTGATTTATAGTCTGCAGTTTTCTTATATGACGGATGCCTTTTATATTTATATTTTTTATCTGTTTCTGGCTTCTTCCAGTCATGCTGCAAGAAGATACATTGGTTCTTTTTTAATTGTTTTAAGGTATCTACCGGAAGATGGAAACGCTTGGAAAGATAAGAAATGCTTTCTTCATCCGTTGCACCCAAGAATAGGCAATCATCAAAAGAATTCAGATACTGATTGGACATTCCATTGTAACGCTCTTTCATTTGTCCTGTTCCCTGTAAAATGAGACTTAAATGAAAACGGTCCCCGGAGTAAGCAATAGCATCATTCAAATTCCGAATCACACCACAGTTCATAAATTCGTCCATAATGCAGTGAACCGGGTATTTCCAGTTTGCGGATTCCTTCGACAACAGACTAAATAATTGGCAGAAAAACATAGACAATACTACATTATTTTTCTTCTTCATCGGATTTGTAACCAGGAATAAGGCTGTTTTTTCTTCACTATACTGGTCTAAATGCAAATCGTCCTGCATCATGCAGTCCAGCATGTCTTCAGTAAACAAACCTTGCATATCGGCTACGCTGGCAACCAACGCATTTTTTTGTGTTTTTTCACCAACATATTCTTGGAAGGAGTTAAGATACCGTTTCGCAATGCTGTCTTCGGAAGCTTGTTCCATTAAGCGGAAGAGTCCATCCTCCTTTTCTGGAGTTACTAGCGTTTCTACCAGATGGAAGAAATCCCTTATGTTATCCCACTTCTTCTCTTTCCCAAATTCTAGTACATACCCCATAACAGAGGATAGTATCATTCTCTCTGCATTGTAAAAGTAGCCATCCTCTTTTTCATCCTTGACATTTTTCAAAAGAGAATCCACCAAATTCTGGATTCTGGAATCTTCAAAATCATAGGAGAATGGATTGTAATGGACTCCTTTTTGGGGATGGTCCAGATTCAATACCTGAATTTTGTATCCATGCTCTTTTAACGCATTTCCAACCGATTTCACATAATCTCCACCTGGGTCTACCACAATGAAGTTTTCGTCCATCTGCAGCAGGTTGGATTTAATCCAGTCCGATTTTCCAGAACCTGCTCCTGCAAGAATCAAAGCGCTGCTGGACTTTTCTGGTTCCATTGAATGATGCTTTGAATAAATCATATAAACTCTCCTTTTCTTTGTTTTCTTGCAGTAAATATGGGATTTTGGAAATGGGGACTATCTTATTTTTCGATTCTGTCTGAAGGAATAGAAATCTTCTTTTCCTACTACGATATGGTCTAAAAGTTTTAATCCAATCAGCTGGAAGGATGCTTTAAACCTTGTCGTTGTCTCAAAATCATCCGAACTTGGTTTTGGGTCTCCTGAGGGATGGTTGTGTACTAAGATGGCAGCAGACGCACCGCACAGCAGCAGGCGTATCAAGGTTTCCCTTGGCTGGACATAAGAACCATCGTTGGAACCATGGGCAACATCAAAAATGCCGATAGGATTTGATTTCATATCCGTAGCAATTACATAAAAATGCTCTTCGGATAAGTGGCTGGCGTCATAGACCTCGTTGATAAAGTCGAAACATTTCTGTGGGTCATCCAGGCAGGAACAGGGATGCTCCCTAACCTCTGCCAAATAAGTATGTTTCTGGTCATTTAGTTTTGTGATATATTCTTTTACTTTCATAAAAATCTCCTTAATCGTATTTTTGAGTTTCTTCCATATTGATGCAAAAGGAATTATGGGAGGAATTGCTATGGCAAAAAATAATTACGCAAGATTAAAGCAGGAAGCAGATATAGAAGCGGTTGTGAATTACCTTGGGATACCGGTGAGAAGAAAAGGTACCTCTTGTTTTCTTCTCTGCCCGCTTCCGGGGCATACGGACCGCCATGCAACAAACTGCTATTTTAAGCCGGGATGGAATAACCTGTATTGCACTGCCTGCGGTGCGGCTATCAATGCCATTGACCTGATTATTTATACCCTTCATGTAGAATATGGGCAGGCGGCGGATATCTTATGGGAATTAGAGGGAAGACCAGACTGGTATTATACTTCCAGGATCGTGCAGAAAGAAGAACTCTTTCATTTATCGAAGGCAGAAGCAACGGTAGTGGGTATCCATTCCCCCGGATACATCCTGACACCAATACAGTATTCAGAAGATAAACCCGTACATGGGCATGATGTTACGCTGCAATATGACGCGGATGGCTATATCACCTGCAAGGTGAACCGTCTGACCTGGCAGGATTTTATGACTGAGGAACAGTACCGTTGCATGGTAAAGCAAAAATCCATTGAAAGAGGGAAAAATGCCCAGGATTTCATGCTTCATTGTAATAGTCAAGCAATTAGGGAGGCGTTATATAGCATTGCTTCTGAATGCAAGGCGATATCTGAACGTGCGTAAGTGCAGAAAGCTGTCATATATGGCAGCTTTCTATTTTTCTGTCATGGCGTTTGCCAAATCCAAAAGCTGCTGTTCTTCCGGATAGCTGGAAAAAGCCTCTGTAACAAGAACCTGTAAGCTGTCGAAATAATCCAGGGATATGCGTGTGCCTGGTTTTAAACGGTATACGATATGGTACTTGCAAATTGCTTCTATAACTGCATCTACATAATTGGTTTCGGAAACGGTACTGTCCGTTGGAAGGAATTGTCTTGGTATTTTGACTTTATCCCCAATATGTAGCTTCGAGATGTCATTTATGAGTTTTGTAACCGGCATCCCTTTCTTCAATTCCAAATCTTCTTTTTCAGGTATTATCTGTGATGTTTTCTTATCTTCCATATTTTATTAAATCTAAGGGACATGCAGGCTCTTTGCCCCTTCTCCTTTCCACAAGCAATGATTAACAAGTTCTTATGCTGTATTTTAACATGGGACAGATTGTGCAGAATTTTTGCGCATGGTTTTTGCAAAAAGAAAACTACCGGCATGCGGTAGTTTGTCTTTCCAAACGTTCATTACAGAACACGTTCCATGGAGCTGTAACTTGCTTGAATTGAAACAGGCATGATCAGTTCCATCTGGTGCTCTACTTCCGTATAAACTGGAGTTTTAGGATTGTTAAAATGAAAGATTACTTCTTCACCGGTTATTGCACGGAGGGAATCTTTTAAGTAAGTGCCATTCAATCCAATACGGATATCCGGACCTTTTACTTCCGTAGTCAGTTCAATAGAAGAATCTCCTTTTATACTAGGCTTACTGCTCAGTGTTGTTCCTTTTTCAGATATATTTAAGATAACCACATCATCTAAAAGGGTTGCAACCAGGATTGCATCTAAAAATTCCTGTCTGTTTACCGCCATGCTGGTCACGCTTTTTCTTTCATTAAGTATATTGTTGATGTTCGGGTAAGGCTCCGGCCTTGTTTTTGCGTAAATCTCTACGCCTTCCCCGGAAAGCAGCACACTCTGCCCATCCGTCTCCAAATGGGATTTTCCATCGGAAAGGCTGATGGCTTCTTTGATGATTTCACCAGCAATTACAATGTCATATTGCGGTTTCCCCTGCCCAGAGGTACAGATAGAAATACGTTTCGTATCTAATGCAGTTACCCGCAGCCCATCCACCAGCATTTCAATATGGTAGGAACCAAATAATCCGTTCATCTCCTCTTTTTTTGCCAATGCATGGGAACAGTTTAAGAACTTTTCTTCCATATCAAAACTGTGCAGAGGCTTAAAAGACTCTGGTTCAGGCCATTTGTAATCTTGCATATAAGGAATGGTTGCCTTTAACTTTCCGCTTTTGATTAAAAGCATCTGTTTGGAAAGTGACAGGGTAATGCTTTCTCCCGGCATTTTATCTACAATCTGATTGAAGAGGGTAGAATTTACCACACAGGAAATTTCCTTTTCTCCTTCTGCAATATCAGCCCATGCACGGACAGCCCAGAGTGGATTTCTTGCTGAAATTATCAGCGTCCCGGATTTTACCTGTACCAATAAAAGATTTGCACCAACATGCATGCCATCTTTTACACCTCGGATTGCTTTCTTTAATACCTGCTTTAATTCAAATTTGTTCATCATAATACCTCCTATTTTGTTTTTATCGTTTTGAATATGGAAAAAAAACAAAAACAAAATAAGAAAAGAGCAGGACACTGCCTGCTCTCTGATCAAACGATAATGCTATGTAACGGGTATTTCACCTTTTCCTGAAACGATAAAACCAGATATTTATAAAGCGTATCAATACGTCTGGTCAGATATTCGTTTTCGTTTATGTAACTCTTCAAATGCAATTTCGAAGATACTTGAATATAGTCTTTGGTGTATTCTAATTTGATACCAATTGTCTGATAAAACTGTTTTGTGAATTCTACAGATGGAGGATGATGGATGTAAGCACGGAAATATAGATATTCATCTTCTATCCAGGATTCCAGTTTGACCGAATCGTACATGGCATGGCAAATATGTCCTGCCTTTAGTCTCCTTAACATAATGAATTCTCCTTTCGTATTTTAGTTTAGGTTCTTCATGAAAAAATGTCAAGAAAGAAAAAACGGGGAAATCCCGTTTTCTCATTTCCGATACAATCTTCCAAGTCCTGCGATACTGGTTGTTTTCCCTGGTTCAGTATGAGATGTTCCAGTAAGCGCCAGGTCAACATCATTTAAAACTGCATCTAAGTGGCGTAATAGCATTGCTTCAGGCAGTGCAGTACTAATTCCTTTATACCTGCTTAACAGAAGGTGTTTGATACAGGAAAGTTCCTTTTCAAATCCAGGAACAGCCTCTTCTTCCAGTCCCTGTTTCAGGAGTTCAGCCTGCTGTAGAACTTTCGTGTATCCTGATACACCGGCTCCGATAAGAATATCTTCTGGTGTGGCTACAAAGGCATCATTGACACAATCGGTATAACCAACATAATATAGGATGGCGGATGTGACAGTAAGATTCCAGTCCAATCCCAGGATGGAAGCAGCTTCAGATGCCATTTTTGTTAGTTTTACTGTTGCTTCCAAAATACCGCAGCGGCGGGCAAAAGACTTGGATGCAGTAAGCGGAAAAGCAAGAAATTTTTTCTGATTCGCCATCAAGACCATGCCAACCAGTTTATGCATGTTTTCCGGCAGCTTTTTGGCATATTCATTTAATTCATTCCAGTATTCTTTTACGTCAACAGCCGCTTTTGGGAAAAAATGCATTTTGGAAATGGTCTTATCAAGCTGATATGTCTGCATCTGGTAATTATTATTCTCTTTTATCAGTTTTGTCTGTACCTGTGCAATGATCACTGCTGGTAGCGGCTCTGAAAAAGGTTCGTTCCAATTATACAGAATCGTGTCATTTCCCTGGGTATCCCGAACTTTCAGCCTTTCATAAATCGTGCCATTGCTTGCAGTGGCTTTTTCCACTTCCTGTACCATTAAAAGTACTTGCGCTTCCTGTCCTGTCTGCAAATTTGTAATATTACATTCCATACATATTCCTCCTCTGTTTGTTCTTCCCTATCAATATGATACAAAAAAGGCTTTCTGATTTGATTTTTGTGCATAAAAAAGAGAGCTTGAAGCTCTCTCTTTTATGCGAATGGCAGGTTAAAACTAGACGCAACGGTTGGTTCTTCCTCTTTTTCTAAAAGCGTAGATGTACGTGGGGAGAAAGAAACGCTGTCTACATTTACATAGACTTCAAAACAAGGCTGACCATTTGTCTCATACCGCTCTGTTTTTATGGAACCGCAGACTGCAAGGGAATCTCCCGGATTCATATTCGCTGCCAGTTTTAATCTGGATTCACCGCTGATACGCATTGGGATATAATCATATTCATATTTTCCTTCCCGGTTCCGGTAGTCCCGTTTTACCTTTAAAACAAACCTGGCTTGAAACGCCACGCCTTCTTTATTCTTTATATAAGTCGGTTCTTTTAACAGCCATCCATGGTAGCTGCCATTATTGCATGGATTCATAATTGATTCCTCCTCTTATTTCGTGTTCAAAAAGAATATGGAAAAACAGGGGAATCGAAATACTTCTGGAAAACAGTTTGCAAAAAAGAGACTCCGCAAGGGAATCTCTTTTCGTTTGCTACAGAATTATTTTTTTTCAGATGCTACACGAAGAACTTCTTCCAGGGAAACATCTAGTGTTTTAGAAACTTCCTCTGGGGAAAGAGTTCTCAAGGCGTTTTTGATGAATTTGATGGCAGATTCTGCCATTCCTTGTGCCATTCCTTGTGCCATTCCTTCTTTGCGTCCTTCTTCAATAAGAAGCTGTTCTCTGGCAAGCAACATATCGTATTCCTCCCTCCACTTTGAACTTTTGGAAGCGTAATTAACCGCTTTGTCCAGATTCTGGATGAATTCTGAGTCGCTGATTTCCCCATCTCTTAGATAATCGAGGAAATCTTGGAGCTTCTGGTTAAAAAGAGACTGCTGCACGAGCAATCTCTTTTGGGTTGTACACTTATTCGATTTCGATGTTTGTAAGAGAAGCAAGGATTTCTTCCGCTGACCAGCCTTTTTTCTGCATCTCTTTAATGAAAGATATTGTGTTTTGTTTTTGCTGCGTAATGCCTTGTTCGATACCTTGTTTTAGTCCCTTACGAATACCTTTTTCTTCGATACCTTGACTCAAATTACACATTTCACGAACCTCCTCTCCCCATTCATCGTTCATGGGAATATTATACTCATTTTCCACAATATTGTGAAACCTCACACGACTAAAGTCGCGTGCTTCCCATAAGTGTTTATACACATAGTCGCTTTAGGCGACAGGAACTATGTTTCTAGTGTACGGCATAAAACTCAGAACTCTTATTCTATGAAAGAATAAGCTCCGCATTTAAGCTAAATAGACTAGATAACGTGCAGGTGCTTCTCTTAGCTAACTGAGGAACTTTTGCCTTAATCGCCAACCTTACTTTCGCAGGCAAGGATTTTAAAATCTCACGGATATAGTACCGTGCTCCAATATTGTACGCTGCATTTAAGTCACAGTTATAAATTTTACCGTTCTGGAACTGACATACACTATAGGAAGAAAGGTTTGCATCCTTTCCACGAAGCGTAATACCGCTGCCATCATAAGCAAGTTTACTGGTTCCCCATGCGCAAATATGACTGACTCGCATACCGAAACGATGGGCTTTGTCTGTCACTATATTCTGCACATACTGACTCTTCCACAAATGCAATCGCTGTTTTTTAGAACCTTTCTTTTTACCAGAAGTATCTAAATATTCGAATACAATAGTGTTTACATGGTATTGCACTGCAATGTCCATAATAAATGTTGCAGTTCTTGTTGCAATGTGAGTATTGATTCCATTTGCTTTGGCCCAAAGTCTTGGCGTTTTGCGATTCCCATGTTGCTGTGCTTTCTTGATTCGATTGACTGCATGAGTCAGAGAGTCGTATTCCTTGGACAAATGTAAGAAATGTCTGCCAAGGATCGTGCCATCTGCTTTCATGACTGCAATGGTTGCACTGGAGTTTAAGCCTAAGTCCACAGCAAGAATGGTCTCTTCGTAAACAGAAGTGTTATTTAAAGTGACCGTTTCCTCAAATGGAAAGTCTAAAAACCATTGATGTCCATGTTTCTGCAACGTAGGAGCGCACTGTTTTCTGTTGCTGCAATGACGATGGATATAATCCACATCTGATTTACGAAGCTGGATATTGATCCAATCCCATGTATAGCGAACATATACCTTAATTCTTGCAGTATACTTACCTGTCTGTTGATACATATTCTCTCGATATAGACATGGGTAAATAAGCCCTGCTTTTGGTAACGAAGGCTTTCTTCCACGAATGGTTGGAACTTCATTAGCCCAGTTTCCCAGATTACTTTTATAGGAAGATACTTTACCAATTGCTTCGGTAATCGCAGCTCTACGCAAGTAACTAGGAAATTTATAAAACTTCTGATCAAATGTTTTATATGCTATATTTGGATTTTTCTTTGTCTGGTGACATAACTGCTCCATATACAATAATTTCTGATGTGCTGTTTTTGTAGAAAGAACATCCCATTCTTTAAGACAAACTTGAAGAAAGAAATCCGTCACTTTGCGATAGAGAGAAACGGTTTCTTTTAAAATATGATTATAATGCTTTATTTTTACAGAATACAATGAATAATATCTCATACCGCAAGGCGCCTTTCTTTTTGATATAAACTCATATTTTACAGGTTATCAAAAACATTGTCTTATTAGATTGCCATAAAAGAGCTGTTTTCTTTGTTTTTTATTATTATAACAAATATGATTTTTTATTTGCTTTTTGTGCAAGAAATCAAGGCTCTTTTATGGGATTGCCTCCTAGCTCATGACTAAAGTCATGAGAGTGCGGCGGGATATCTTCAACAAGTCACTCTTTAATTTTGTGTACATTTTATTTTCCTCCCATAGTCAATAATATTTCACATTGAATATGGAAAAAAGAGAATTTTTGAAATATATTCACTACGCCGGCATCGGAAGACGCAGTGCTCTGGGAAGCCCTGGCGCATCACTCTCCAAAAGTCCAAGACTGAGCATTTTTTTGATGTGCGTGGAAATAGTTGATTTGGAATGTACCTTACAGTTCCTTAAGATTTCCTCATACGTTGGTGCATAGCGGTGTTTGATAATGTAGGAAAAGATATACCGGTACACTGCCTGCTCGGATAGAGACAGCCCGATATCCTTAAGCTCTAAATTCTTTTTCTGACGAATCCCATATAAATTGGAATCAGCACAGCACTTTACAGAACCATACTGCAGCATCAGAATCCGGTTTTCCTCAAAGGCAATTTCATAATCCTTGAAATAAGGATGTGTTGAGGTATCAATGGTTTCCTTAGTAACAGCATCAAAAGTTTCCATTGGGTCTGCCTGGAAACGCTGCGAATCTGCACTGGAAATTACCTCCCCATTTTGTAACAATAATATAATTCCATCGGTGTTCACAGCTACTTCATAATCACGGAAATATGCGTTTGTAAAAATATCCACACAAGTTTTAGCTTTCTTATCGTAAATCATCTAATTCTCCTCCTGCACATAATTCCGCTGCCTCCATTTCTTCTTGCGTAAGCGATGTTGCTTCTTTTAACAGGTTTGCAAAGGTCTTTTTGGAAATCCGTTCCAGGGATGCGGTGTTTTCCTTGCCCTTACTGGCTGTTAACTTTAAGGCGTAAACAGGGCCAATGGGAACAAATATTCCATAATAATTGGCAATGGTACACACAATATTTCCAAAACGGATATGGGCATATCCGAAGGTATCATCAGAAGGAACACCTGCTACATTTTCATTCATGAAAAGTTCCGACAGGGTATAATCCTTATTCGTAGCATCTTCCAAGAGTAATAATACTTTTGAGAAATTTTCTAAAGCCTCAAACCTGTTGGTTAGGGAATGTCCGGTTGAATTTTCAAATACATCAGCAACCCGGTCCATAAGTTCCAGGATGCCGTTCACAATGGTATTGGTTTCATGATTCCCCTTAATGCTTCTTAAAAAATCCTGCTGCTTTTGAAAATCTTCAAAATTTAAACCAGACAGCAGACGTGTAATGGATGCGTCTGTATCTGAGAAATGTAAATGATTGTTTATTTCAGTCATACTTTGATGTCCTCCTTGTTAAGTTCTATCTCTAATATGGTATATTATTTTAACTTATGCGAAAAAAGTGGGCTGTTTCTATCCAGCCCGTTTTTGATATCGGTCACAGTCATTCAGTCCTGTGTACCTGTGGGTTTGGGTATAGTTTTTGGCCATTTGTTCCAGTATTTTTGAAGAACCGATAAGCAGAATATATTTTTTCGCACGTGTAATGCCGGTATATAATAAATTCATGGATGTAATCATGGGAATATAGTCCCATATCGGGATAACTACAACCGGGTACTCAGAACCTTGCGATTTATGCACGGTCAGTGCGTAGGATAATTCCAGTTCTTTTAAATCCTCAAATCCATATTCCGACTCCCACCCATCATCGAAAAGAACCGTAAGCAGTTCTTCTTCCTCATCAATGGCAGACACAATCCCGGTATCCCCATTAAACACACCGAATTCATTCTTTCCATTTGGCTTTTTCCGTACCATATCGTAATTGTTTCTGGTCTGGATGACCTTATCCCCTACCCGGAATCCTTTTACAGATACCTCGTTGGGATTTAAGGCATCCTGTAAAAGACGGTTTAGTTCATTGGCGCCTGCACCACGTACCCGAAGAGGTGTCAATACCTGCACCTGTGTTTCACCTGTAAAAGCAGGAAGGGAATCTTTCACATAATGTACCAGCAGCTGTTTTAATTCATCCAGTGTGGTACATTCTTTAAAGAAGAAATCTTTATTGGATAACGTAATTCCTTTGTGATTTAAAATATTATGAGCATTGGTTATGATGTCACTTCCAGCAGCCTGCCGGTAAATTTTTGTTAATTCTACCACAGGATAATGCCCAGACGCAATCATATCACCAAGGACGTTGCCTGCGCCGACACTGGGAAGTTGGTTTTTGTCACCAACAAAAATCAGCTGCGTACCCTTTCTCAATGCACAAAGTAATGCATGTAAAAGGCTCTGGTCTAGCATGGATACCTCATCAATAATCACAACATTTGCTTTCAGTGGGTTCTCCTTGTTTCTCGCAAAGAATCCATGCCCGTTTTCACTTTTAAATTCCAGCATCCGGTGAATGGTAGAGGCCGGCATGTTCGTTGCCTCGGACATTCGTTTTGCTGCCTTTCCGGTAGGTGCTGCCAGAAGGATGTTTTTCTTCTGTTTTAAGAAATAACGGATAATCAAGTTGGTGGTTGTTGTTTTGCCCACACCTGGGCCTCCGGTCAGAATCATAATGCCGGATGTTGCTGCAACATAAACCGCATTGGTCTGTACTTCATCCAAAGTCGTAGACAACCGCTGTAAAATATTCGCAATCTGTTCTTTTGGCACTTTAACCTTCCGGTTTAAAGCGTGGAGCATTTCCAGGCATTCTTCTTCCTGTTCATAGAACTTTGGGACATAAATATATTCTGTCTTTTTTCGTTTAATCCCTACTAGCTCATGGTTCTGGACCATGGTTGCAATGGTTCCTTCTACTGAATGGGAACCCAACAGTTTTTCTGCATCTTTGACCAGTTTTTGGCGTGGGTAGCAGATATGCCCATTATTCCGGATGGTATCCATGACATAAAAAATGCCGCTCTGAAGCCGGAATGCAGAATCGTTTGATACACCGTTTTGTCTGGCAATCTTATCCATAGTCTGAAAACCAACGCCCCGGACCTCTTGGATAACTTTGTATGGATTGGTCTGCAAAATATGGAATACCTTTGATTTATAATGGGAATAAATTTTTTGTGCCAGGCTATTCGTTAGTCCCATATGGAATAACTTTAAAATATCCTCCTGCTCCTTAGTACGCTCCTTAATGCGCCTTCCGATGAGGGTAGCAGACCGTTTCCCAATCCCGTTTACTTCCATCAGGCGTTCCGGGTGGTTAGTCAGGACATCCATGGTGTCTTTTCCAAAGGTCTTGATAATGCTTTTTGCCCGCACCTTCCCAATACCTTTAATGATTCCAGTGCTAAGGTAGGCTTCCAGCATACGGGGATTTTCCGGAAACACAGATTCATAATAGTCTGTTTTGAACTGGAGGCCGTAGGAGGAATGTCTGGTATAGGTTCCATGGACTTTCAAGTATTCCTTTTCAGATATGGTAAAATAAGTTCCAACAACGGTATTTTTTTTGCCTTCGGAACACAGGAGAAAGACGGTATATCCATTTTCTTCATTCCGGAATAAAATCTGCCCTACTGTTCCAGTAATGGTTTCCATAAAATTCTCCTTTCTGCTACTCTCCCAGCCTTACTTTTTTAATGGAAATGGTGCTTCCAGATGGCTGAGTCAGCCCTGGCAGTAATTTTTCCAGCATTTCAGATGGGATGCCGGCAATGGTCATCTCATCCAGTTTCCTTGCGTCTGCCTTATAGCAGTGGATCACACGCAGGATTTCATGCAGTTCCTCATAAGAAACTTTATAGATGGCAAACAGTCCGGCAAGCATTTTTAAATTTTTTTCCGGAATCTGTGTATTTTTATAATTTTCATATATTTTCTTCTGTTCAGCCTTTTCTTCTTCTGTTAAGACTTTTTCAGTGATTTCTCGTCTATATTCTTTCACGATGAATTGCCCCCTTCGGATTCTTTCACTAGAACCAGGGAATCACAGGCAGTTTTCAAATCTAATGTGTGGTTGTTGATATTCTTCGTACAGGTAAAGTAATCTCTACATACAAAACAGCATGGTTCTCCTGGCTGGTATAACGGATATTGTTCGTGCATATCTCTTCCTCTTTTCTGTGTTTTTTCTTTTTATTATACCAATTTCCAAATTCTGGCTGATTTTTGGGCATGGAAATCTGCGTATTCAGCCTGCAGCCACATTTTGGCATCTTCTTAATATGGAATTTTTCTTCTGCAAAAGCAGACTTATCCAGAAAATATAAAAACTCCTGTTTTGCCATATTCCTCTGAACACACAAAACAGGAGGAATTTAAAAATGGTAAAGGATCACAGAGGAGATTGTTATACTAATACATTTGAAATGTGCAACGCTTGGGGAGTCGATTACAGGCTGTTTACAGAAAGAAGACAAAGAGGCTGGGGATTAATGCGTTCCCTGATTACACCGAGCTGCGAAGGAACTACGATTTTCGACCATGAGGGTAATATTTTCGAAAATGAAGCAGCCATGTGCGAAAATTGGGGGATTTCTCAGCCAGCATATGTTGGCAGAAGAAAAAGAGGTTGGAGTGTACAGGATGCATTAACAATTCCGGTCATGAAGACAGATGATATGCACAAGGTTATTGAAATTGTGGAACAGTATGAGCCGGAAGACGTCATACGGGCAATCAGTGAGTACAAGGAACGCCATGGCTCTTTGCGGAGAAGGAACCGCTACAGAAAACACAGTACAGGGCCAAGCAAGAAGCCAGTGCGTGACCATCTGGGACACAGCTTCTTGAACAAACGAGAAATGTGCCGCTTCTGGAAGCAGGATTACCAATTGTTCCATAACCGTGATATGAGTGACTGGCCTATGGAATATGCGCTTACGTATCCCAAAAACAGTTCGTATGTATTCCATGACCATAATGGGAATGACTTTCTTTCCATTGCAAAGATGTGTAATTACTATGATATCGACAAAGCGATATTCAAGAAGAGAATGGATAATGGCTGGACACTGAAGGATGCACTGACCCTCCCGGCAGAAATGCCTATTGCACAGCGTATCGACAAAATCTCGTAATTACCAAAAGAATCAGAACTGCAGTTTGCGGTTCTTTTTCTTTGTGCAAAAAAAAGAGACTCCGCAAGGGAATCTCAGGAATATTTTTCCAGTGATTTCAACCCAGTATTTCTGGTTATCTTTCCATTAATGCAAAATTGTTTAACAGTAGCTTCGAAAAGTTCCTGCAATAGCAGATATTCCGCCCAGTTATCTTCTGCATAATAGCGTTCTAAATCCGCAATATTTTCCTGTAACATAGCAGGAAGGGTTTCTTCAATGATAATATCGTGATCAATATACATGCTACTACCTCCTCTTTCTGTAAGTATAGCATTTTTCTTGCTTTCAGTATACACCCCAAATACAAGAAAACGATTTTGTAGCACAAAAAAGAGACTCCACAAGGGAATCTCTTTCTTAGACAATTAGTTAAATGGAAGTTCGCAATCGATGCCATCCGGAATGTTCATGAACCCATCGCTGGCGGTTGCCTTTGGTGCAGATGCAGGAGCCGGATTGGAAGCAGCTTTGGATCCTGTTGCAGGTGCATTACCTTCACTCTTACTCTGAGCAAATTCTACATGGTCTGTATACACCTCTGTAGTGTACACTTTCTGTCCGTCCCTATTAGTATAACTTCCCGTCTGAATGGAACCATGAATACAAACCCGCATTCCCTGACGGAAATATTTTTCTACAAATTCTGCGTCTTTACCAATGGTAACACAGTTAATAAAATCTGCTTCTGGCTGACCCTCTCTTTTAAAACGACGATCTACGGCACATGTATATCTTGCATATGCAACTGGCTTTTCTCCCTGAGAATATCTTACCTCTGGATCTCTTGTTAATCTTCCCATTAATACAACACTATTCATTGTCATTTCCTCCTATGATTGTTTTAATTTTTTGACATTGATAATATGGAAGAATCTTTAAAAAAAGATTTTCAGCTTTCTTTCTCTTCTTCCGGCTCGGTTTCTTCTTCCGGTTGTTGCTCCGGAATCTCCGGTTTGTCCTCCGGATAAGTAACTGGAGGAACATCTAAGTTGTTTTCCGGAATTTCAGGCTTTGGAACTTCCGTTGGTAATCCAGAAATTCTCTGTTCCTGTGCCTGCAGTTCTTCTTTTAAGGAATCATACTCTGTATATCCTCTGCAATTTTCCAGTCTCTTCCACGCATCGTTTAAGATTGCCTGTGTTGTCTTTGTATTATATTCCCTTTCAGAAAGCATCTGGATATACTGACGTACATAAGAAATCCGCTGTTCACGAAGTTTCTGGTAGGATGCCTGCTCATTCTGCTCATCTTGTGCTGCCTGTTCTAGGACTGCCTGTTCTTTTTGCTGTGCTTGGGATTCTGCAATCTTCTTTTTCCAGGTTTTATAGGATTTTGAAAGCTGCTTTTCTTTTTTCGCAACACGCTTCTGAAAGTTTCCACGTTTATACTCATCCGGAATCTCATCAATCGCATTTAATGCAGCCTGGTGTGCCGCATCATACGCGTCAATCCCATTTGCATCCGTAATCTCAACCGCCTCAAAAGCAGACACTGCATTTTCAGCAGCGCTTAAAGCAGCTTCCAATTCTTTCTTTTTCTGGTTTTTAGAAATCGCATCCTGCATAGCAAGAGATGTCATGTCGTACCCTTCTGGACGGCGTTCATACACGGGAATGGAATAATCCAAGGACTCATAGATTTCTCCTGATGGATTCCCAGAGCCGTCTACTTTCCGATATTGGATGGTAGATGGAAGGGTAAAGTCCTTTACTGGCTTTCCAAGAGTATTCATAAAATCAGCCCAGACATTCTTCGCAAAATTGCTGTTTGCCATCGGTGTATTATCGTCATTACCGACCCATACGGCAGTGGTATAATATGGTGTATATCCGCACAGCCAGGAGTCCCGGACATGGTCTGTTGTCCCTGTTTTTGCAGCTGCAATCTGCCCATTAAGATTCATGCGGTGTCCAGTTCCATAGTCTTCTTTTAAAACTCCCTGTAAACAATCTGTCACCATAAAGGCTGCATCCTGCTGGAATACCTCGGTTTCCTTTTCCTTCTCTGAGGCATATACCGTTCCTTGTTTTTCATGTTCCAGGGAAACAATACAGGTTTTATTGCTGTCTTTTCCATTATTCGCTAAAACGGCATAAGCTTGTGCCATTTCATCTACCTGTACTCCATTGGAAAAGCCACCCAATGCAGTGGACAATGCCTGAGTATCCGCAAATCCCAAATGAGAAAACTTCATTTTTGCCAAATACTGCATTGCTGTTTGGGTTCCTATTTCATTGAGAATCTGTACCGGAATGGTATTTTTAGATGTAGCAACCGCTTTTCGTATGGTCATAGCTCCTTGATACCCTCCTCCCGCATTCTTGGGTGAGTAGCCATTGATATCAATCTTCTTATCTTCATAAATCATCGAAGGCAGTAATTTTCCTTCATTAAAGGCGGGACCATATACCAGTAATGGTTTGATGGCAGAACCAGGCTGACGTACCGCCAGAAAACCACGGTTATAGGTATCTTCTCCACGTCCTCCAACGATAGCAACTACATAGCCGGTTTCGTTATCAATGCAGACACCGGCGCTTTGTAAACGGTATTTTCCATTTTCCTGTACCTGGG
>ENA-OYYN01000721-OYYN01000721.1-human-gut-metagenome-genome-assembly--contig:-NODE-721-length-16041-cov-5.242775_pt1 | contig 16041 bp, 17 predicted proteins | sample MGYA00243249_ERZ653449 | MGnify/ENA primary metagenome ERZ653449 (study PRJEB26926, sample SAMN06165159) | human gut metagenome | biome: ENVO:00009003; feature: ENVO:2100002; material: ENVO:00002003... | reverse complement strand
ATCTAGTACGGTCTCGTGGGCTCGGAGATGTGTATAAGAGACAGGTATAATATAACTGCAAACATCAGAAAAGTTGGAATGTATTGGATGTGAAAGGAGAAAACAAATGAGAAAGATCGTAGCAAAAGTTGTACTGGCAGGAATGGTAATGAGCGTTACAGGATGCGGTGGAAAAACCATTACCCATGAAACGGAGGCAACCGCAGTTTCCGGGGCTGAGGAAAGCGGAGCTGAGGAAAAAGTGAAGGTAGGTTTTATCGTAGGAACAGGCGGACTGGGAGACCAGGGATTTAATGATATCGCATATGAAGGATTAAAGCGGGCGGAAGAGGAGCTTGGAATTGAACTTGAATATGCAGAGCCTCAGTCCGTTTCAGACTTTGAGCCGTTGATCAGTCAGTTTGCCCAGGACGGAAGCTATGATCTGATTATATCACTGGATCAGCAGTCTCAGTCTGCATTAGAGAAGATTGCTGAATTATTCCCTGAACAGAAGTTTTCGGCAGTTGATATGAATATTGAAGCTGATAATGTAAAGGTAATCAGAAAAGATTTTTCTCAGCTGGCTTTTCTTCCTGGATATTTTGCAGGTCTTTTGACAACGGATACGTCTGTTGATAAGGTAAATGAAGAAGCATGTGTTGGAATTATGATTGGTGTTGACAATCCTAATATGCAGAATGGTGTTTTAGGTTATACAGCAGGAGCAAGGCTTGCAAATCCGGATACAGAAGTATTAACCGGTATCGTGGGATCTTATGGAGATCCGGCCAAGGGAAAAGATACTGCAAAGGTTATGTATGATAAAGGTGCGGATATTGTTATGAATTTTGCAGGAAGTTCCGGTCTGGGCCTTACAAACCAGGCAAAAGAGTCAGAACGTCTGGTGATTGGCGGAACCTCCAATGTCAATGCAACGGCTCCGGATGTAATAGCAGCGTCAGCCCTGGAGCAGTTAAGTGACAGAGTATATAATGATGTAAAGGCTGTGATTGACGGAACATGGGAGTCGGGAATTGAGATGGGTGTAATTGCAAACGGTGGAGTAGACATTGCGTTTGAAGGTACAGATGTTGCTGTTCCGGAAGAGATTATAGAGAAAATCGATCATGTAAGAACGTTGATCAAAGATGGAAAACTCACACTTCCATCTTCTGTAGAGGAGATTGACGGATGGTTAGAGGAAGCAGCTGGAGTATTAAAGTAGTCACTGGCAGGTAAGTACGGCAGAATATCACTGAATTGTTGCAAAAGATAGAATTGGCGAGGTGAATCTGAAAGTGGAAGTTGTTCGATTAGAAAACATTACAAAACAGTATCCGGGAGTGCTGGCTCTTGACCATGCAAATCTGGAGATTTGCTCCGGAGAAATACATGCCCTTTTAGGAGAGAATGGGGCAGGAAAAACAACTCTTATGAAAGTGCTTTATGGAATGACAGTTCCGGATGAAGGCAAAATATACATCAATCAAAAGCAGGTAAGTTTCTCCTCGCCAATTGAAGCGATTTCAGCTGGAATTGGTATGGTGCATCAGCATTTTATGCAGGCCGAAATGCTTACTGTACTGGAAAATGTGATTGCAGGAGCGGAGCCTTCTGCAAAGGGAAAAATAAAATATGCAAAGGCACGCAGGGGTGTACAGGAAATGATCGACCGTTTTTCCTTTGATATCAATCTGGACAGCAAGATTGAGGATCTTTCGGTTGGAGAACGTCAGAGGGTAGAAATACTAAAGGTATTATACCGCGGAGGGAAGATACTGATTTTTGATGAACCGACCGCTGTTTTAACTCCTCTGGAAACAGAAGCATTTTTTACTGTTTTAAGGAAATTTAAAGAACAGGGAAAAAGTATTGTAATTATCACTCACAAATTACAGGAGGTAATGGAAATTGCGGACCGGATTACGGTTATGCGTGATGGAGTTATTACAGGACATTGCATGCCTCAGGACGTAACGATCAATGACCTGGCCTCTATGATGGTAAAGCGGGAAATAAAGGTAAACGAGCATATGAGGGCAGAGACCGTAAGTCCGGAGGTATATTTTGAAGTCAAAGATCTTCTGCTCACAGAATCAGAAAAGGTGATACTGGATCACATCAGTCTGAAAATCCACAAGGGGGAAATTCTTGGGATAGCGGGAGTAGAGGGAAATGGCCAGACGGAACTGATACGCTGTCTTACAGGCCTTCAAAAGCCGGACACCATGGAGCTGATTGTCGATGGGGAAGCCGTGACCGGAAATGCAAGTGATTTTATCCGTCAGGGGATCGGCCATGTGCCGGAGGATCGGCTGGGAACGGCAGTAGTCGAAAATGATTCAATCAGCACGAATTTAATGCTAGGATACCATTTTAAAGAGCGGTTTAGAAAAGGCAGATGGATGGACTATAATAAAGCGGACACCTTTGGGAATGAGTGCATTGAAACGTATTCAATTAAAGCGCCGTCCTCAAAGACAACCATTGCTGAAATGTCGGGAGGAAACCAGCAGAAGGTAGTTATTGCAAGGGTATTCAGCGAAAATCCCAAGGTAGTTATCTGCGCACAGCCTACCCGCGGCGTGGATATTGGATCGATAGAATATATTCATCGAAGAATGAGAGAGTTCGTAGGTACAGAGCATGCGATGCTGCTGATTTCTGCCGATCTGGAGGAAGTAAAAGCAATGAGCGACAGGATTGCAGTGATTTTTAAAGGAAAGATTGTGGCAGAGGGATCAACAGATCAATTTGATGATACACAGCTTGGATTGTATATGACAGGCGCCGGAACGGAGGAAGAGAGATGAAAAAAAGAATAGAAAAAATGATTCCTACAGTTCTTTCGCTGGCAATTGCCCTGTTTTTCGGTTCGTTTCTCTTTATGGCAGTAGGATATAATCCTGTTAGTGTATACAGCGAGATTATTTATGGGGCAGTGGGAACTCATGGTGCGGTTTTAAACTCTCTGGTACAGGCTACGCCGCTTCTGTTTACGGGACTGGCATTTGTGATTGCGATTAGAGGCGGTATAGCCAATATCGGAGGAGAGGGACAGCTGTATGCAGGTGCATTGGGCTCTGTTCTTGCGGGGATTTTTTTAAAGGACATACCGGCATATATTCATATTCCTCTTAGTCTTTTGTCAGGTATTGTATTCGCAGGATGCTGGGGGAGCCTGATTGCGGTTTTGAAAGTTTATTTCGGGGCTCAGGAAATTATTACTGCTATTATGCTGAATTATATTATGCAGTATTTTGTGAGTTTTCTGGTAAATTATCCTCTGAAAGAGGAAGGAGCAATTTCCCAGACCGTTGAAATTGCAGATACAGCGAAGCTTCCCCTTCTTTCTGCACAGTATCAGCTTTCTTCCGGGATTTTATTGGCAGTTTTCATTGCTGTAGCTATGACGTTTATTTATAAAAAAACTTTGATGGGATATGAAATGTCTATTACAGGTAAATGTAAGGCAGCTGCAAGAACCGCCGGAATTAACGTGGATAAAACCATGATAAGAACCATGTTTATCAGCGGAGCGACTGCTGGATTATGCGGTTCTGTCATGATCTTAGGAAGTGCATATCGTCTGATTGATAGTTTTTCATCCGGATATGGATTTGATGGAATTGCAGTAGCATCTCTGGCTAACGGAAGCTTTATGGGTGTCTTGCTGTCAGGAACGTTTTTTGGCGCATTGAGAGCAGGAGCCATGTATGTAAACCGTGTTGCAAAAATTCCCTATGATTTTGCGATCGTAATTCAGGCATTGATTATTGTGCTGATTGCTACGCCTTATATGTGGCATGTTCTCGGCAGTAAGCTAAAATGGAAAAAGAAGGGAGAAGCAAACTATGTCAGGTGATATGATGGTGGTTATTCAATCTTTGATAACTACAACCTTACGTATGAGTATTCCTGTCATTTTGGCTTCTCTGGCAGGCGTGTTTTCAGCAAGAGCAGGTATTGTTGCCATGGGGCTTGAGGGAATGATGTTGAGCGGTGCCTTTTCGGCAGCATATGTGACGTATATTACAGGAAACCCATTTCTTGGAATACTGGGTGGAATACTGGCGGGTGTCGTGCTATCTCTTGTTCACGGAGTTTTAGTTATAAAATTCCGCTTGGATCAGGTCATTGGAGGAATCGGTCTGAATCTGTTTGCTACAGGACTTACAACCGTTTTTATGCAGCTTGTGTGGGGGAACAGAGGAAAATCCGAAATGTTGAATACAATTCCATCCATTAAGGTTCCTGTATTGGGAAAAATTTCACCTTTGCTGCTAATTGCTCTGATTACTGTAGGTTTGGCCGGTTACGTCCTTTATAAGACTGTGTTTGGTCTCCATCTGCGTATGGTGGGTGAGAATCCGACGGCGGCTAAAACTCTGGGAATTTATGTAAATCGTATCCGGTTTCAGAGTCTTATCATTGTAGGAATTCTTTCGGGATTGTCAGGTGCATATTTATCCATCGATCATTTGAATATGTTTGTACGTGATATGGTTGCCGGCAGAGGGTTTATTGCATTATCCATTGATATTTTGGGGCGGTATACACCGGGCGGAATTTTAGCTGGAAGTCTGTTTTTCGGATTTGTGGACGCCCTGCAGCTTGTGATACAGAGTGATAAGATACCGGGACAGCTTCTCCAGATGCTTCCATATCTGGTAACGCTTCTGGCTGTAGTGCTGGCTGTAAAAGATGTAAGGCCTCCTGCGAGTATGGGAAAGGTAATTGAAGAAAAGGAGTAATATATGTTGGAAAAGCAGATTAATGAGACGGTAGAATACATCAGAAGCAAAATAGGAACCGTGCCGGAGGCGGCGATTGTTTTAGGATCAGGTCTGGGAGGTTTTGCGGATCAGCTAGAGGACGCGGTGCGCATTCCGTATGAAGAGATTCCGGGCTTTGTAAGATCTACGGCCCCAGGCCATAAGGGGCAGATTGTCTGCGGAAAGAAGAGCGGAAAAGTTGTGCTCTGTATGCAGGGCAGATTTCATTACTATGAAGGATACACCATGCAGCAGGTAACCTATCCGGTACGCGTGATAAAAGCGCTGGGCATATCAAAATTGATTTTGACAAATTCCTGCGGAGGATTAAAGTCTGAATTTGAACCGGGCGATCTGATGCTGATTACAGACCATATTAACTTTATGGGGGCAAATCCTTTGATTGGACCCAATGAAGATATGTTCGGATGCAGATTTCCGGATATGACAAAGGCATACAATAAAGAACTGGCGGAAAAGGCCAGAAAGTGTGCCGGAGAGCTTTCCATTGATTTAAAAGAGGGTACATATGTTGGATACGGCGGGCCAAGCTTTGAAACACCGGCAGAAATCCGTATGTTCCAGATGCTGGGAGGCAGCGCTGTAGGAATGTCCACAGTTCCTGAGGTGATTGCAGCGTCACATTGTGGCTTAAATGTCCTGGCATTATCCTGTATTACAAATCTGGCAGCCGGTATTTTGGATCAGCCTCTTTCAGCCGAGGAAGTAATCGAAGTAGCAGGAAAAGCGGGAAAAAAATTCACCGGATTGCTGGAAAAAATAGTAGAAATAATATAGAATAGTGAAAGAAGCGTGTTGCAGAAAATGAGTAAAGACAACTTAAATATAAAGCAGGAAATATGTGAAATCGGAAAACTGATGTATGACAGGGGATATGTGGTAAGCAATGATGGAAATATTTCTGTCAGAGTCAGTGAGAATGAAATCATTATTACTCCTTCAGGTGTCAGCAAGGGACGAATGACGCCTGATATGATGGTTACGGTTGACTTGGATGGCAATATTCTGGAAGGAAAACGCTATCCGTCCTCTGAGATGAAGATGCATTTGGCTGTATATAAAGAAAGATCGGATATAAATTCAGTGATTCACGCTCATCCGCCAGTATCTACAGCCTTTGCTGTTTGCCGGAAGCCCCTGGATCGTATGTATATGCCGGAAACGGTGTTAAATATGGGAACGATACCAGTCACAGAATATGCACTTCAATCCACCCAGGCAGTTCCGGACTCGCTGAAGCCGTTTGTAAACGGAAACGGCGCTTTGATTGCGAATCATGGAGTAATTGTATGGGCCCAGGATTTGTGGGGGGCATTTCACCGGATGGAAACTGTAGAGCATACCGCTAAAATCTATATGAACATACAGATGATAGGGAATGGCTGTGAACTGTCAGAAAAGGAGCTGGAAGAACTTTATAGTTTAAGGGAATATTACAAAAAATTAGCAGAAGAAAGAAAAGAGTAAGGTAAATATGTTAGCTCCTGAAAGAAGAAATCAGATATTAAATTTGGTAATCCAGAAAAAAAGCGTATTGGTCAAAGATCTGAGTATGATGTTTGACGTAACAGGTGAGACCATCCGGAAGGATTTGGCAGTTTTAGAAAAAGAAGGCAAAATATTAAAGACGTACGGCGGAGCGTATGTCTGCGACGGAGTTCAAAATGAGATACCGATTACATTGAGGGAAAGCCTGTATACAGATGAAAAAAAGGCGATCGGTGCTGTCTGTGCCTCTCTGGTTCAGAATGGAGATACAGTCAGTCTGGATGGAAGCACAACATGCCTTCATATTGCTAAAAATCTTATAGACCGCACAGATGTGACTGTATTGACAAACTCACTCAGAATTGCAGATGTATTTTCAGATTGCCCAAATATTCGGTTGATTTTATCTGGAGGTGAGCTGAATCAGGAAATCCAGTGTTTTGTAAATCATGGAAGCGAAGAAATGTTATCCAGATATTTTGTAGATAAATGTTTTGTTTCCTGCAGGGGGATTCATATGCAGACCGGCATTACAGATGGGAGTGAAAGTAATGGAAGAATCCGCCGTATTATGCTGGAGCATGCAAAGCAAAAATATTTGGTTGTAGACAGTACAAAGATTGATTTGATCAATTTCTATCAGATTGGTACCTTTGATCTGGTTGATGCTATGGTAATCGATAGACTGGATTCAACCAATTGGAAAAACTTTATTTATGAGAAGGGGATTCGGTTGATAGAGGCCGGGAAGGAAAATGAAAATGGATAGAGAGATTGCATTATCAGTAAAATATAATGATGGACGGCTGTTCTTTCTGAATCAGACGCTGCTTCCGGAAAAGGAAGAATATGTGGAAATAACAAATGAAACGGAAGCGTGGACGGCAATCAAACGGCTGGTGTTAAGGGGGGCACCGGCAATCGGAGTAGGAGCGGCATATGCATTAAGCGTCTGCGCAGACCATTTGGAAACAGAGGAGGTTTCCTCCTTTTGTAAGGAAGTACATCGGATTAAGGAGTATTTAAACAGCTCCAGGCCTACGGCTGTAAACTTGTCATGGGCTCTTAACCGGATGGAGAACCGGATGCTTTCAGGAAATAAAGAAAGCACAGCCGAGTTAAAGGCGGTTTTAAGAGAAGAGGCTGAAGCAATCTATAATGAAGATGTAATGCTGTGCCGTAAAATTGGTGAAGCAGGTCAGGAAATTATGAAGGACGGCATGGGGATTCTGACCCACTGCAATGCGGGAGCGTTGGCAACTTCACGTTATGGAACTGCTCTTTCTCCCATCTATGTGGCGCAGGAGAGAGGGCTTAATGTACGCGTATTTGCAGATGAAACCCGTCCGCTGCTGCAGGGAAGCAGACTGACCGCATATGAACTTACAAGAGCAGGTGTTGATACAACCGTGATTACAGACAGTATGGCTGCAGTTGTTATGAAAAAAGGATGGGTAGATGCTGTGATTGTAGGAGCCGACCGTATCGCTGCCAATGGTGATGCGGCCAATAAAATTGGAACCTATGGCGTAGCTCTTCTTGCCAAAGCTCATAATATTCCATTTTATGTTGCGTGCCCATATTCTACAGTGGATATGAATACGCCTTCAGGAGAGGATATTGTAATTGAGGAGAGAGCTGCTGAGGAAGTATTGTGTGGTATGGGAAAGCAAACTGGACCGAAAGAGGCAAAAGTGTTTAATCCGGCCTTTGATGTTACTCCCCATGAGCTGATTGCGGGAATTATTACGGAAAAGGGAATTTTGAGAGCTCCATACAATGAAAGCCTCAGAAAGCTTGATTGCAGATAAAAAGAACAGGAGAAGCTTAAATGATGGAGTATACTGCAGATGAGATTATTAAACGTCTGGGAATGCAGCCGCACAGAGAGGGCGGGTGGTATCGCTTTGTCTGGAAGAATGAGCAGACAGTAGCGGAGGGAGCCCTGGGCGATAGATATAAAGGGGAACGCTCTGTTTGTAGCCTGATTTATTATCTTTTAAAGGAAGAGGAAGTATCAAGATGGCATCAGCTAAAGTCTCCTGAAATCTGGACCTGGCATTGTGGAGATTCTCTGGTTATGACATTGGGTGGAGAGAAGGAAGAACCGGACGGAAACACCCAGGTAAGGATTGGAGATAAACTGGATCAGGGAGATACATTCCAGTTTGTAGTACCGGGAGGTATCTGGCAAACCACCCAGCTGGAGCAGGAGTCAGAAAGAAAACATGGATTTGCTCTTGTGTCCTGCATTGTTTCTCCGGCTTTTACGCCGGAAGACTGTTATTTGCCGGATCCCTTATTTTGAAAAAGCGGAGGATGAGTCTATATGTTTGAAGGAAAAACAGCAGTTGTCACAGGAGCCGGAAAAGGTCTGGGACAGGCAATGGCAGTTGCATTGGCGCGTGCAGGCGCGAAGCTTATCGGTGTTGATATTGGAGATATGACGGAAACATCCCGTATCATAGAGGAAAATGGTGGAACATTTACAGCAGTGAACGCAGATTTAAGCAAAACCGGCCAGATTCCGGAGCTGGCAAAAAAGCTGGAAGGAATTTATGGAAAAGTTGATATTCTGGTCAACAATGCAGGCGTGATTTACAGAAGTCCGGCGGAGGAATATCCGGAAGATGGTTTTGATTTTGTAATGAATCTGAATGTGAAAGCTTTGTTTCTTCTTACCAGGGAAATCGGCGGCTGCATGAAGCAGCGCGGCTGGGGCAGAATTATCAATGTATGCTCCATTCAGTCTATGCAGGGAGGAAACGGCGTATCTGCCTATGCAGCGAGCAAACATGCGGTAGCCGGTATTACCAGGGCATTTGCAAATGAATGGGGAAAATACGGAATTACTGTCAATGGAATTGCTCCGGGCTATATGGTGACGGATAATACAGATAAACTGCGGGCCCAGAAGGAGAAGGCGGCAGCGATCACATCCAGAATCCCGGTGGGACGCTGGGGACAGCCATCCGATTTGATGGGGCCGGTTGTATTTCTGGCTTCTGAGGAAGCTGCTTATGTAAATGGTCATCTTTTAGTAGTAGACGGTGGTTATATGAACGCATAAATTTGAAAGCTGCAGGGAACATCGAGGATCAGCCCCGATACTCCCTGCAGCTTTCCCTTCCTGCAATATAAAACGGAAAGCTGATTTTCATCGGCAGGGTATGGCCGTCTTCGATTCGGTCGATGAGTGTTTTTGCGGCCATTTTTCCCATCTCTTCGATGGGGATGTGGACCGTGGTGAGCATGGGGGTCAGATACTGGGCCGTATCAATATCATCGATACTGATAATGGAGATATCCTCCGGTATCTGAAGTCCGTGCTCCTTTACGGCACGCATGGCCCCAATCGCGGTCATATCGTTAGAGCAGAACCAGGCTGTGGCATCGCAGTCTCTGTCGAACAGGATATTGGCTCCCTGGTATCCTCCTTCGGAGGAGAGCTTTACATTGCTGATATATCCCTTTAAAATAGGGATTCCTGCATGTTCGAGAGCCCGGCAGTATCCGTTATAGCGCTCTTCTTTATCTGTTTCGCCGATATAGGCGATTTTTTTATGTCCAAGTTCAATGAGACGGCTGACTGCAGCATAAGCGGCCTGACCGCCGTCGCAGATGATCTGGTCATATTTGGCGTCCAGGCTGTTGAGTCCGGCATACACAACATACTTAAAATACTGTTTTAAAAACTTTAACAGCTCTTTATCGCACCGTCCCAGGACCGCTACGCCGTCTGCCTGATTGTCTTCAATGAGGCGGAAGGTGCTGGGATGATGGATATCAAAGGCGGAAAAGGTATATTTTAATATATAGCCGTGGCGGAACGCCTCTTTTTCGATGCTCCTTGCAAGAGGAGTAAAGAAGCTGTCAGCGGCTCCATCCTCTACTCTGGCAAACAGGCAGGCAAGCGAGCGGGATAAGGGTTCTTTCTCAGTGGAAGAGCCTTTTTTTAGTTCCCTGGCTGTATGATTTGGGGTATAGCCGGTGCGCCGGACGATTTCCCAGATTTTGTCCTGAACCTCTTTCCTGGCCGGAGATTTGCTGCTTTTATTGATTACCCGCGATACGGTGGAAATGGATACGCCTGCCTCGGCAGCGACTTCCTTCAGTGTCATGCGATTTCCTCCTTACCCACTGATGCTATGATGTAAGTATACATGATAAAAACACAAAAAAATAGAGCCAAACGCAAAAATGAAAGAAAAAATGAGGGAAAACAAGGCAAACGTTTGGGTAAATAGGCAGTGACTATTTTGTACAACATGATATACTGAAACCATAAGAAACAGAAATGATTTGGCAAAGACGACAAAAATAAGAGCCAAAAATAAAAAACAGGAGGAAAAATTATGGCTTCTGATGAAAACAGGAAGAAAGATCATGCGCAGCGGGATATCATCAGCCGTATCCCCAACTGGGGCTGGCTGCTTATTTCCTTTCTTGCAGCGATGCTTCTGTGGAAATGGCTGTCTGTGAATCCGACTACGGCCCGCAGCTTTCCCTTTGCGCCGGAGGTGCTGGCGTCCCTGGGTACCATGATCGAGCGAGGCGTACTGTGGCAGGATTTCAGCAGCAGTATGATTTCCGTGGTGATGGGCTTTGTCCTTGGCTTTGTTACATCGGTTCCGGTAGCCTTTCTCATGGCCTGGTACCGGCCGGTGCGCTACATTGTAGAGCCGTGGATCCAGTTCATCCGTAACATCCCGCCTCTGGCCTATGTTCCGCTGGTGGTTATTTCTGCCGGAGTAGGAAGACGGCCTCAGGTCATCGTGATTTGGCTGGCAACCTTCCTTATTATGACCGTGACGATTTATCAGGGTGTGCGCAACGTAGACGAGACCTTGATCAAAGCTGCAAAGGTGCTGGGCGCAAAGGACAGCGATCTGTTTGTAAAGGTTATTTTCCCGGCTACGACTCCATTTATCATTACCGCAGTCCGCCTGGGCGTATCCGTAGCTCTTACAACCCTGATCGCCGCTGAGTCTACAGGCGCGATCGCAGGTATGGGAATGAGGATCCGTTCTTTAAATAACACCTTTGAAGTGGAGCCTATGCTGCTTTATATTATCATGATCGGCATTATCGGGATCACCAGTGAAAAGATCATTAAATATCTGGAAAGGAGGTTCACCGGATGGCAGGAGACGAGAAACGTGTAAAGGTCAAGATTGACCATGTGGAAAAGATCTACGATGGTCGCAAGGGCCGTATGGTTGCTTTAAACGGCGTGGATCTTGATATTATGGAAAATGAATTTATCTGTGTGGTAGGCCCGTCCGGCTGCGGAAAGTCCACGCTGTTAAATATCATTGCAGGCCTCTTGGAGCCTACCTCCGGAGCAGTATATGTAGACGGAAAGAAGGTAGAGGGAACCGGGATCGAGCGGGGCGTGGTATTTCAGCAGTATGCATTATTTCCATGGATGACCGTTCTTAAAAATGTCATGTTCGGCCTTAAATTAAAGGGGATGAAAGATGACGAGGCAAGAGAGGTTGCCATGAAGTACATAAAGATGGTACAGCTGGAGGATTTTGTGGATGCTTATCCAAAGGAACTTTCCGGCGGCATGAAGCAGAGGGTAGCTATTGCCAGAGCCTATGCGGTACAGCCGGAGGTGCTTTTGATGGATGAACCCTTCGGAGCCTTAGACGCCCAGACAAGGACGCAGCTTCAGTCAGAGCTGATCAAAACGTGGCAGGAGGAGAAAAAGACCTGTTTCTTTATTACACATGATGTAGAGGAGGCTGTTATCCTTGCAACCAAGGTTATTATTATGAGTGCAAGGCCGGGCCGTATCAAAAAGATCGTAGATATCAACCTTCCGTATCCGAGAACACAGGAAATGAAGATGGAGCTTCCGTTCCTGGATCTTAAGACGTATATCTGGGGTGAAGTATATAAGGAGTATCTGGAAGTAAGAAAGTAATAGGAGCAAAATGGTAAGTGTTTCAAAACTATATCATTTATTTTAAGGAGGATACAAATCTATGAAAAAACGTTTTTTAGCAGCAGCAATGGCAGCAGTAATGGCATTGTCCGTGACAGCCTGCTCCGGCGGAAGTTCTGCTCCTGAGACAAAGGCTCCGGAGTCTGCGGAGGCATCCAAGGCAGAGGAAACGTCCAAGGCTGAAACTGAAAAGGAGACAAAGGCAGAAGAGGAAAAGACAGAGGCAGCGGCAGAGGCAGAGCCCATTACATTAAATATTGCATATATGCCAAACTATGGAAGCCTTTGGTCTGTGGCGGCAGCACAGGCTCAGGGATTCATGGAAGAAGAAGGAATTAAGCTGAATCTGGTATCCTTTGCAGATGGCCCTACCATCATTGCGGCGATGGAGTCCGGCAGTATTGATATCGGCTATATCGGACAGGGCGCACACAAGCTTTGTGTCAACGGCCAGGCCAAGATTTTTGCATTGTCCCATATTTCCAACGGCGACGCTGTGATCGGCGGATCAAGTGTGAAGACCATGGAAGATTTAAAGGGTAAGAAGGTGGCTTATTCCTCCGGTACATCCAGTGAGGATATTTTAAATAATACACTTACAAAGGCCGGTATGACCATGAGCGATATCCAGGCCGTTGATATGGACGCATCCGGTATTGTTACGGCAATGATTTCAGGCGGCGTAGATGCCTGTGCTACCTGGTCTCCAAACAGCTTAAAGATCATGGAAGAGATTCCGGAGGCAACCAAGCTGGCTGATAATATGACCTTTAAGGATACTACCGTTTCTCTGGCAAGCTGGATCGTAACTCCAAAGTATGCAGAGGAGAATCAGGATACCATCCTTCGCTTTACAAAAGCGCTCTTTAAAGGAATGGATTATGCGGCAGACGATCACTATGAGGAGACTGCAAAGGCAGTTGCCGATATTACAAAGACAGATGAAGCAAGCGTATTTGACCAGAGAGGCGATGCAGACTGGCTGACCGGAAAGGAAGTATCAGAAGGTGCAGCAGACGGAACCGTAGAGAATTACTACAAGATCCAGCAGGAGAATTTCATTGCCGGAGGACAGGTGGAAAAGGAAGTTCCTGTAGCAGATTATGTAATGCTTGACAATATGATCGAAGCAGGTAAGTAAAAATCATTGCAGGGAGCGTCATGGGGGCCGGTTGGGGCGCCGGACGCTCTCTTTATGGCGGAAAAATGGCAGAAGGGCCGGCGTGACAGGGAAAGGAGCAGTTATGAAACACGACTATTACAGCTATACAAAAGAGCAGCTTTTGGAAAATCCAAAAATGAAGCTGTTTTGCTTGGAGGATAATGCTGCTGTATTTAAACAGATGGCAGAGCAGATGGCAGAAGAGATCAAAGCTCATAATGCAGAGGGAAAGCACACCGTCTTTATCTGTCCGGTAGGGCCGGTGGGACAGTATCCGTATTTTGTGGATCTGGTAAATGAGCAGAATATCAGTCTTAAAAATGTATGGTTTATCAATATGGACGAATATCTGGATGATGAGAAGCGCTGGGTGCCGGAGGATCATCCTCTGAGCTTTCGGGGCCTTATGAACCGTACTGTATATGACAGGATACGCTCAGAGCTTGTGATGCCCAAAGAACAGCGGGTATTTCCGGATCCTTTTGATACGGAACGGGTCCCAAAACTGATTGAAGAGCTGGGAGGCGTGGATATTGCCTTTGGAGGAATCGGCATTAACGGCCATGTGGCTTTTAATGAAGCAGATGCGTCGCTGACCAATGAGGAATTTCTGGCTCAGAAGACCCGTGTGCTTGCAATTACCCCTGAAACACGGACGGCCAATGCCATCGGAGATTTTAACGGAGCTCTTGAGGATATGCCTCATTACTGCGTAACCATTGGTATTTATGAGATCGCTCATGCGAGAAAAATCCGTCTGGGCTGCTTTAGAAACTGGCATCGGGCAGTGGTGCGGAGGGCCGCATACGGTGAACCGTCCTCTGATTTTCCCGTAAGCCTGCTCCAGAGCCACCCGGATCTTACCCTTACCTTTACGGATTATGTGGCAGCTCTGTCTGACTGAGAAGAAAGGCAGGTTGGTTTATGAGGGACAATGTACTGGTTGTTCATGGAGGAGGGCCTACGGCAGTGCTGAATGCATCGCTGTACGGCGTACTTCTTGAAGCAAGGGAAAGCGGCGCAGTGGGCGCAGTTTACGGAGCCATCGGCGGAAGCGAGGGAATTTTAAAGGAACGGTTTTTAAATCTGTCCCGGTTTCCTGAAGAAGAGCTGAAAAAGCTCCTTGCCACGCCGGGAACTGCCATTGGCTCTTCCCGATATGCGCTGGAGGAGGAAGATTATAAGGCAATGGAGGCCATTTTCCGTAAGCACCATATCCGATATGTGCTTTTTAACGGGGGAAACGGCACGATGGACGCCTGCGGAAAGCTGGTGAGGGCTTTAGGTTCAGACTCAGATATCCGGGTGGCAGGAATCCCAAAGACCATTGATAATGATATCGGCATTACAGATCATACTCCGGGCTACGGCAGCGCGGCCCGGTATATAGCCAGAACAACGGCTGAGATAGGGGCGGATGTGAAATCTCTTCCCATTCATGTGTGTATTTTAGAGGCCATGGGGCGCAATGCAGGCTGGATTACAGCGGCCTCAGCTCTGGCGAGGAAAAAACACGGGGATGCGCCGCACCTGATCTATCTTCCGGAGCGTCCTTTCAGGGAAGAGGAATTTCTGGCAGATGTGAAGGAGCTGTATGACAGGCTGGGCGGTGTGGTTGTGGTCGCCAGCGAGGGCTTAAAGGATGAAAGTGGAAAGCCTGTCGTGCCTCCCATTTTCCAGACAGGCCGTTCCGTCTACTACGGAGACGTGGGAGCTTATCTGGCAGAGCTGGTGATCAAAAAGCTGGGAATTAAGGCCAGAAGCGAAAAGCCGGGGCTTTGCGGCAGAGCATCCATCTCCCTTCAGTCCCCGGTGGACCGTGAGGAGGCGGTGCTTGCAGGAAGAGAAGCCTTAAAGGCTGCAATGGAGGGCTGTACAGGCATTATGATCGGCTTTGCGCGCAGGGAGCAGGAGAAATATGAGGTCTGCCCCATCCGTATTCCGGTGGAACAGGTGATGCTTACAGAACGGACTGTTCCGGCTTCCTATATCAATAACAGGGGAAATGATGTGACGGATGCCTTTGTAAGCTGGTGCCGCCCTCTTACCGGAGAGGAAATACCGGACTATATTGATTTTCAGGAGATATACAGGGAAAGAAGAGAGGACAGAGAATGAAGCATATCTTTTTAAATCTGAAGCGTTTTGATATTCCAAAGGAGTATGGCGGCGTAAACGCTATTGCTGCCGTGAAGGACTGGGGTTCCTATATTGTGGAGCAGACTCAGAAGGGGCTTATGGAGTATGGAACAGAGGATGTGGAATTTGCCATGTTTTTCCCCGAAGCCCACATACTCACAGCGGCAGGGACTCTCTGCGAAGGCAGTCCGGTAAAGGTAGGCTGCCAGGGAGTATTCCGCCAGGATACGGCAGTGGGGGGGAACTTCGGAGCCTTTACTACCAGCCGCACAGCTAATGCAGCCAGAGCTTTGGGATGCAGTTATGTGCTCATCGGCCACTGTGAGGAACGAAAGGATAAGGCAGGGATCCTTGCAGCGGGAGGAGGAGACCCGGCAGCTGTAAACGGAATATTAAATCAGGAAATCAGAGAGGCTGTACGGGCTGGTCTGAAGGTGCTTTACTGCATCGGAGAAACTTCAGAGGAGCAGACCCTGTCTCTTATACACATCTCCGAGCCCACGAGACCGTACTAGATCTCG
>ENA-OYYN01000718-OYYN01000718.1-human-gut-metagenome-genome-assembly--contig:-NODE-718-length-16102-cov-12.586776_pt1 | contig 16102 bp, 10 predicted proteins | sample MGYA00243249_ERZ653449 | MGnify/ENA primary metagenome ERZ653449 (study PRJEB26926, sample SAMN06165159) | human gut metagenome | biome: ENVO:00009003; feature: ENVO:2100002; material: ENVO:00002003... | reverse complement strand
CTGGAGTGCCTGAAGATGCTCCTGACGGGTGAAGTAGGTGTGAATCAGTTGTCCGGTCCGGTAGGAATTGTTGAGGTAGTCAATGATACCTATGATGTGGCAGCACCGTCCGGCTGGTCGGCAGTCATCTTAAGTATGATGAACCTGGGAATTCTGATCTCAGCCAACTTAGGTGTCATGAACCTGCTTCCGATCCCAGCACTGGATGGAGGGCGTCTGGTATTTCTTCTGATCGAGGCGGTGAGAAGAAAACGGATCGCTCCGGAGAAAGAAGGTATGGTGCATTTTATCGGATTTGCAGCATTGATGGCGCTGATGGTATTTGTAATGTACAACGATATCATGCGGTTATTCTAAAAAGAAAATAGAGAAGAAAAGCGTTCCTGTGAATGAGGAGCGCTTTTTTGCGCCGGATTTCAGGGGGGGCGCGTTATTTTTGAGAATGATTCTGCATATAGTTAGAGGAAATATTTGATATTCGATATTCTCGTGGTGTCATGTAATATTGTTTTTTGAAACACTGATAAAAATGTGTAGTATTTGTAAAATGTAATTTTTCCATAATTTCTAAAATGGAGTCGTCTGTATTGCGTAATAGATAGGCGGCTTTTTTCATACAAAAAGTCTGTCCGTAATCAAATAGGCAAAGATCGGTATATTTTTTTACGATACTGTTGATATAATTACCACTATAATGCAAAATTTGTTCTAATTCAGAACGTGTAATTCGTCCATTTGTATCTTCTAATAAATGGCTGATATGAGAAAAAAGCAGAAAATCATTATTAGCTTCCACGTGAACAGGTGTGAAATGGAAATGTTCAGCATCAGAAAGATAACCAAATAATTCTAAAAGCATACCTTTAATTACATAGGTGGAACCTAATTTAGGAAACATAATGGCACGTAGGATATTATCCGTAAGTGAGTGCAGAACTTGGTGCCAGTTTTGATTACTGATTGTAGGGAGAAAGTCAAGGTATTCTTTAGTGTTAGGATTTTCCAAATTGTCAATTAAAAAATTAAGTATAGGATTTGTTCCTGGCTGTTCAAAGTTAGGAAAATATAAATTTTGTTCCTCTTCTGTCAAGTGCCGAACGAGCTCTTTTGATATTCCAATGCAAAGAATGTTTGCATTCGAATGAAACATTTCTTTATGAATAATATTTCTATTCATCAGACAACAACTACCGCAGTGAACGGTAAAATTAGATTGTTCAATTTGCTGATGAATTTCTCCGTCCAAAACAATTAACAGTTCATAGAAATCATGAAGGTGCGGTGCCCTTGCATTAAACTGCATAATTTCAGTATCATTCTGAAAATGATAAAAATTGTTTCCAAGAGGAGAAACCATAAGAACATTTATAAAATCAGTTTGAGAAGCGCCACTGCATGATTCCAAAGTAAACTGTATAGGAGCTAGTATCCTAAGATATGAGTTTATTTCACTCTCTGAATTTTCTTGTTCAATAATATTGCTCACAATGTAGCTCACATGCTTGCTCATAGCATACCTCCTCATACAATCCACGAATATGATAATTATTTTCTTCCTATTATAACATATCTGTCATTTCAATGTAGGAAAAAATTCATTAAAATTAGTACATCAAGAAAGGAAATACAAAATAAACATTTTACTTTGAGGGTAAAAATGTTACTGTGGAAAAGGAGGTTACATAGCAATGAAAGGAACAGAAACAAAATATTTGAAATGGTATCAAAAGGTAGCATATGGTGCAGGTGACTTGGCATCGAATACCAGTTATGGTCTGGTGTCTAGTTTTGTTCTGCTGTATCTTTCGGATACCATGGGACTTAGTACAGGAATTATTGGAACATTGATGCTTTTATCAAAGGTACTGGATGGCATTTCTGATGTCATTTTTGGAACTATGATTGACCGTACAAAATCAAAATTGGGAAAAGCCAGACCATGGATGTTATATGCTCAGTTAGGAGTTTCGCTATGCTTGATTTTGCTATTCTCGATTCCAGGAGGATTAAGTGAAGCGGCTCAGTATGCATATTTCTTTGTGTTCTATACTGCTTTGAATGCGATATTTTATACCGCAAACGGAATTGCATATTCTGCATTGTCTGCTTTAATTACAAGAAATAAAAATGAGAGGGTTCAGTTAGGTTCCATTCGATTCATGTTTGCAGTAGTAACCAATATTGTTATGGGGTTTTCAGTAACAAGCGGAGTTGCAGCATTCGGCGGTGGTGCAGCTGGATGGCGTATGGTCGCAATTATCTGTGCAGTAATAGGACTCGTTGTTAATACAATAAGTTGTCTTTGTGTAAAAGAATTGCCAGAAGAAAAAGCAGAAGTAAAGGAAACGGGAACACAGGATGATAAAGTCGGTTTTGTTCAGGCAGTAAAGATTTTGTTTAGTAATAAGTTTTATGTAATGATTGTCGTTATTTACATTGTGTATTATTTTATGAGCAATCTTACAACAGGTTCTGCCATTTATTTTATGGAAAATGTTTTGGGAGACGGCTCATTGTTAGGGATGTTTAATATGATGAAAATGTTCCCGGTTATTATCGCCCTTATTTTTACACCAATGTTAGTAAAAAAAGTAGGCAGTATGCAAAAGGTTAATTTCTGGGGATATTTGATCAGTGACGTATTTGGAATTTTTCTGATTTATTTTGCATTGCAGAAGAATGTTTCTATGATACTTTTATTTATGTTTATAAAGGGAACGTTTGCAGGAACACTTTCGGGTACTTTAAATGCTTTGATTGCAGAAATAAGCGGATATACATTCCGCATCAAGGGAGTGCATCTTGATGGTATGATGTTCAGCTGTTCATCACTTGGAGTAAAAGTAGGTGGTGGAATCGGAACAGCGGCAGTAGGATGGCTTTTAGAAGTAGGCGGATATGTTGGTACAGCTGCAGTGCAGACGGAGAGTGCGGTTAATATGATTTTTAATTTATATATTACTTTCCCGGTTATTCTTGGTATTGTAATTACGATTCTCCTGGCACTTTTAAAAGTAGAAAAAGAAAATCAGAAGATTGATATGGAAAGAGAAAGGGTGTAAAGATGCAGTGTTTTAAGTTTAATGAAGAGTGGAAGTTTGAAAAATCAGACAGCAATTCTCAATTAAAGGCTTTTCAAGGAGAAAAAGGTGCTATACAGGTTACATTACCATACGATGCCATGATTCGTGAAAAAAGAACGGCAGATTGTCCAGCAGGAGCGCAGAGTGGTTTTTATCCGGGGGGAGTTTATACCTATGAAAAAGTGGTTTTTGTCCCGGAGAAGTGGAAAACACAGGATATAGCACTGGAATTTGAAGGGATTTATGGAACAGCGCGAGTATGGATAAACGGAGGTTTGGCATATACAAATCATAATGGCTATATGGGATTTATAATAGACTTAAAGCCATGGCTTTTATATGGACAGGAGAATACTATTAAAATTGATGTAGATAATAGTTGTCAGCCAAACAGCCGTTGGTATACGGGATCAGGAATTTATCGTGATGTGAATCTTTTGATTGGAACCGAACTGTATGTGCCAAAAGATGGGATGCGGATTACCACCTTATCTGTGCAGGATGAAATTGCAGTGATAGAAGTATGTGCTGATATAAAAAATATAACAGGGAGAGGTACAGAAGCAGAGTGTACTATTGAGTTTTGGCGGGAAGGGAAAAAGATAGCGGAGGAAGTACAACATGTGGTTTTCCTGCAAAACACAATAGAAACAATCAGAGTACAAATACCAGTGTTAAAGCCTGAAAAATGGAGTCCAGAGCATCCGAATTTATACGAATGCAGGATACAAATAAAAAATGGAGATACTGTGTGTGACATCGTAACAGAGCATTTTGGTATTCGTGTTTTGACATTAGACCCGAGCAGGGGATTTCAGATTAATGGAGAAACAGTAAAGCTTAGAGGCGCCTGTATTCATCATGATAATGGAATCATAGGTGCTGAAACATTTGCAGAGGCAGAATGGTATCGTTGTAAATGCTTAAAAGAGGCGGGATTTAACGCCTTGCGCAGTGCTCATCACCCAATGAGCAGGACTATGTTAGAAGCCTGTGACCGCTTAGGTATGTTGGTCATGGATGAGCTGACAGATATGTGGAACAGACATAAAAATCTTTATGATTATGCTGATATTTTTCAGGAGCAGGCTGGGCAGTGGATTGAGCACATGGTAGCAAAAGATTATAATCATCCGTCTGTTGTTATGTATTCGATAGGAAATGAAATTCAAGAGGCGGGAACAAAACAGGGATCCTGGATAAATCGGTCTTTATGTAATAAGGTGCATGAACTGGATTCTACAAGGTATACAACAAATGCACTGAATGGATTGAATTGTGCAGGTAAACGTCTCAAGGTAATCATGCGGGACGTTATAGAACGTTTTGGTATGGATGCTAAAAGTGGCGGAGATGGTGGTGGAAGCAATGCTTTAAACAGTTTTATGAGCCTGATGTCTGGAGAAAAAGGGGATTTTTTTGCTACACATCCGCTTGTGAGCGAAGCACTTGAAGAAAGTGCACAGAGTTGTGATATTATTGGACTCAATTACCTGCGAGGACGATATCTTTTAGAATATGAGTTGCATCCGGGGAAAACAGTATTAGGTACGGAGACATATCCGGCAGATATTGAGAAACTTTGGGAGTTGGTTGAGGAAAATTCGTATGTTATTGGAGATTTTACATGGGCGGGATATGATTATATAGGAGAAGCTGGTGTGGGAATCTTTCATTATGATGGGAAAGAAAATTTTACAAGTGTTTATCCGGAACGTCTTGGATATATAGGGGATATCGATTTGATTGGAAACAGAAGACCTATTAGCTATTTTAGAGAGATAGTATACGGACTTACGGACAGACCATATATTGCAGTTGGACGTATGGAGCGTATCGGTCAAAAAGCAAGTAAGACAGCATGGATGTTTAAGGATAATATCAGTAGTTGGACATGGGCAGGACATGAAAATCAGATTGCGCTGGTAGATGTATATTCATCAGGGGATGAAGTAGAACTTTTCTTAAACGGAAAATCACTCGGAAAAAGGGAAGCAGGAAAGAAGAACCATTTTACGGCAGAATATGAAGTTCCATATAAGCCGGGAGTTCTTCGAGCAGTAGCATACCGCTGTGGAGAAGTGATAGGAGAATATCAGATTGTGACAGCAGGAGAAGTAAAGAAGTTAGGTGTCGAGCAAGTTACAGAAAATGAACAAAATCTTGCATATGTAAAAGTATGGCTGGAAGATGAAAATGGACAGTTAAATATGCAGGAAGTAAAGAAAATTTATGCTAAGATAGCAGGAAATGGAGAATTAGAAGGATTCGGTACAGCAGAGCCTGCAGGCGAAGAAGACTATTTTTCTGACTGCGCAACCACGTATGATGGATATGCGATGTTAGCAGTAAGAAAGAAGAATCCTGAAAAGGAAGAAGAGATACATATCCATTTTTTTGCAGAAGGATGTGAAGAAATAGAAATTAAGATTGGAGAGAGAAAAAGTGAGAAAAGGTAGAAAAAAAGTTTATGTGGCATTGGTGCTGACATTTTGCTTTTGTGCCAGCGTATTTACAATGATACCTGTTGGCAATGTACAGGCGGCCAGTGGATCATCAGATGAAATGATATATGGTGCAGATATAGGCTTTTTGTCACAGTTAGAAGCACAGGGAGTACAATGGGTAGACGATAATGGAAATACGAGAGATGCTTTAGAGTTATTAAAAGAAAAAGGTGTAAATGCAGTTCGTTTAAGGGTATTTGTAAAACCACCGGAGGATTTTGTTTGGACAAAGCCGGATGGAACAACATGCATGCTTGGTTATACAGATACACAGGCACTTTTATATAATGCTAAACGTGCAGAAGAACTTGGAATGAAGATTATGGTAGTATTTCATTACAGTGACCATTTTGCAGATCCGCTTATTCAAGATGTACCATCAGAATGGAAAGGTGCCTCTGAAAGTGAGTTGGAACAATATGTATATGATTATACTGCATATATTATGGAGAAGCTTGCAGAAGAGGGTGTTCATCCGGAATGGGTACAGGTTGGAAATGAGGTCAGTTATGGAATGTTGTATCCATCAGGAAGTAATCAGACAAATGACTTTACGCAACTTACAAAGTATTTGAACAGCGGTTATGATGCGGTGAAATCAGTCAGTCCAAATACAAAAGTTGTAACACATTTAACACACGGAAGTGGAATTGCACATTTTGCATGGTTCTTTGAGAATTTTATTACAAAATGTGGAGGAAAAACAGACGTAATTGGAATGTCGTATTATCCGTATTGGACATCATCCTATGATGGGGATTGTATAGAGAATGTAACTTATAATCTTTGCCAGATGGCAGCACAGTATGGTAAAGAAGTCATGATTTGCGAGACGGGTGAACTTGAAAGTAATCCAACAGAAACGTATGAATTATTAAGAAAAGAAATGAATGCGTTAGAAGTTGTCCCAAATAACAAAGGCATAGGTGTATTTTATTGGGAGCCGGAAGTTAATTCTACTGTTTTGCCGGATGGTTATGCTTTAGGTGCTGCGGAAAGTGTGGGTGATAAGAAATTACATTTTACAGACGCATTAAATGCTTTCTTGACTGAACCGGATTATCTCAATGAAAATTGTTTATATGAACTTATGAATATAAATAGTCAAAAGGCTGCAAATGTAGCAGGAGGAAGTGTTGAAAATGACGCAAATGTAGAACAATATGAGTATGCAGAATGGAACAGTCAAAAGTGGACATTTGAAAAAGTAGAAGGCGATTATTATAAAATTGCAAATAAGAATAGTGGTAAAGTGCTTGATGTAAAGGCTTTTTCAACGGAAGAAAATGGTGAAGTAATTCAGAATGACTATAATGAAGGTTGGAATCAGCAATGGAAGTTAGTGGAAACAGCTAATGGAACGTATAAGATTCAGAATCGTTGGAGTGGTCTTTATCTTGGAATACTAAATGAGAGTATGGAGAATGGGGCACGGTTAGTACAGGTATCAGAACAGGCAGTGAGTTCAGAGTGGTTTTTGCTTCTAGCTGATTAGAAGGGTATAAAGATTATAGATAGCATCTGACTATGAAAATGGTCGGATGCTATCTTTTCACTTTATAGATTCTTGCGCATACACTAATAGAGAGTTTCTATCGAAGGACATGAACTTATGAATAACGTGAAGGCAACACAGACAGGCAATGGCAATCTGGGAGTAGATAAAGGAAAACTCCGGATTGCCGTTACATCAGAAATCACTTCTTACCCGGTTGCGGATGCGACCATTTCCATTTCTTATACCGGAGTTCCGGAAAATACTCTGGAAAAGCTGCAGACAGATTCATCCGGGCAGACAGAAGAAATCGAACTGGCGGCACCGCCCATCGAGTACAGCCTGAACCCGGAATCGGATCAGCAGCCCTATTCCGAATATACACTGAATGTGGAGGCGGAAGGATTTGAACCGGTGAGTATCTCAGGGGCGGAGATTCTGGCAGATGTGACGGCAATTCAAAATATTTCTATGCGTCCTCAGGTTACACAGGAAGAGCCGGGAGAAGTGTTCGTGATTCCTGCACATACGCTCTACGGGGAATATCCGGCGAAAATTGCGGAGGATGAAATCAAGCCGGTCACAGAGTCCGGAGAGATCGTGCTCAGTCGGGTAGTGATTCCGGAATTTGTGGTTGTCCACGATGGTTCTCCGAGGGACTCCACGGCAAAAAATTACTATGTGAGATATCGGGATTACATCAAAAATGTGGCATCCAGTGAGATTTATGCAACCTGGCCGGACAGTACGATCCGGGCAAATGTACTGGCGATCATGTCGTTTACATTGAATCGGGTTTACACGGAATGGTACCGGAACAAAGGGTATGATTTTACAATTACATCTTCCACAGCATTTGATCATAAATGGATTCCGGAGCGGAATATTTACGATACAATCTCCGCAGTAGTAGACGAGATTTTTGCCAATTATCTGTCCCGACCCAATGTAAGGCAGCCAATTTTGACCCAGTACTGCGATGGAAACAGGGTAAGTTGTCCAAACTGGATGACACAATGGGGGTCGAAGGAGCTGGGAGATCAGGGATATACTCCGATTGAGATTCTGCGATATTTTTATGGCAGTGATATGTATATCAATACAGCAGAAGAAATTTCGGGTATTCCGTCTTCCTGGCCTGGCTATACATTGGAAAATGGGTCCAGCGGGGCAAAGATCCGGCAGCTGCAGGAACAGTTGAATGTGATCGCAGGAGCATACCCGGCATTGCCAAAGATCCAGGCAGATGGAGTATATGGTCCGGCAACTGCTGCAGCAGTCAGAGAATTTCAGTCCATTTTCGGATTGCCTCAGACAGGAACTGTGGATTACCGAACATGGTATAAGATTTCACAGATTTATGTAGGTGTTTCCAGAATCGCAGAATTGAATTAGGAATGATTCCGTGTGAAAAATTCTTGACATCGAGAAAATTCTTTTTTATAATCAACTGGTACTACCAGTTGGTTATAAGGGAGAATGAGAAAATGAAAATATTGAGACAATTTGTAATCATCCTGCTGATTTCTTTTTTGGGAGAACTGTTAAAAGCTGCGCTGCCATTGCCTGTTCCGGCAAGCGTGTGGGGGCTTATCCTTATGCTGGCGGCATTGAAAACAGGGGTGCTCAAGCTGAGTCAGGTTTCTGATGCGGCAGTCTTTTTGATTGAGATCATGCCGGTCATGTTTATTCCTGCAGGAGTCGGTCTTTTGAATGCATGGGGAGTGCTGAAGCCCGTGTGGATCCCGATCAGTGTGATCACGGTCGTGACTACGGTCCTGGTAATGGCAGTGACTGCAAAAGTGACACAGACTGTCATACACAATAGTAAAAAGAAGAAAGAGAAAGCAGAACAGGAGACAGTAAGATGAGAGAGTTTTTAGTACATTCCGTATTTTTCGGTGCAGCAGTCAGTCTGGTCGGTTACGAGGTGGGGCTGCTTTTAAAACGAAAGTTCAAGATGGCAATTTTTAATCCGCTTTTGATCGCCATTTTGTGTGTTATGGTGATTCTGACAGTAGGGGATATTTCCTATGATGATTACAATCAGGGTGCACAGTATTTGAGTTACCTGCTCACGCCGGCAACCGTTTGTCTGGCAGTTCCTTTATATCAGCAGTTAAATCTGCTGAAAAAGAATTTAAAAGCAGTAGCGGCGGGAATCTTATCCGGAGTTTTGACAAGTATACTCAGTGTTCTTGGCCTGTCTTATTTATTCGGACTTTCTCATGATATGTATGTGACACTGCTTCCGAAATCAATTACAACAGCAATCGGAATGGGAGTGTCGGAAGAACTAGGGGGAATTGTTACGATTACCGTTGCAGTGATCATCATTACCGGAGTACTGGGAAATATGATCGCAGACGTGGTGTACCGGGTATTTCGGATCAAAGAACCAGTAGCGAAGGGGCTGGCCCTGGGAACAGCATCCCATGCGATTGGAACAGCAAAAGCCATGGAGATGGGGCCGGTAGAAGGAGCTATGAGTAGTTTGGCTATTGCAGTGGCAGGACTTTTAACGGTGATTTTTGCATCTGTTTTTGCAGGATGTTTATAAGGGGGTAAAATATATGAGACATATTATCATTACCATTGGGAGACAATCCGGAAGCGGTGGAAGAAAAATCGGAGAACTTCTGGCAGAGAAACTTGGAATTCCATGCTATGGAAAATCGGAACTTCAAAAAATTGCAGAAGGAACGGATGATTATGAAGAGGTGCAGTCATTTTATGAGGAAGAGCCGGTAAACAGTTTATTATATGCCATTGCTATGAGCCAGTTTGAACAGGAGGTCGGACGGATTCCGTTTCGAAGAATCCGGGAGCTGGCATCGAAAGAGTCCTGCATTATAATAGGAAGATGCGCAGGCCATATTTTCAGAGAAGATCCGGAAGCAGTCCGTGTCTTTATCCATGCAGATCCCAAGATCCGTGTGCAGAGAATCATGGAACGGGAAGGACTTTCTGAGACAAAGGCAAAGAAATTTCTGGAGGATACAGACAGCAGACGAGCTTCTTTCCATAAATATTATACAAAGCAGGAGTGGGGACTGGCACAGGATTACGAACTGTGTCTGGACAGCGGCGTTTTGGGGATCGAAGGTACAGTTGAGGTATTGACAGAATATTTAAGATTCAGAGGTTTTTTAGGGAATGAATGAGAAAACATATGAGAGAGTGATCGAATATCTGAAACAGCAGATACAAGAAGGAAAACTTTCCTGCGGAAGCAAGATCCCATCTGAGCGGGAGCTGGCGGCAAGTCTGAATCTGGGACGAAATTCTGTCCGGGAGGCGCTTCGCACAATGGAACATACCGGAATGCTGGAGAGCAGACAGGGCAAAGGAAATTTTCTGGTGAATATGCCGCAGAAAAGTCTGGGAAATGTGTTTTCCATGATGCTGCTCACCGGACAGAGCAACTACAGGGAAGTCAGCCGAATCCGGCGAATCCTGGAGCAGGAGGCATTTGTACAGGCAGTGCGGTTGAAAAATCCGGAAGTTTTAAAGAGGCTGAAAGCAGAAATAAAAGAGATGCAGATACCGGAAAAGACGGCAGAGCATGACCGAAGATTCCATCAGGAGCTGATCTGTGCAGGAGAGAATCAATTGCTTGTCGCAGTGATGGAATCTTTGTCCGGTCTTTGTGAAGAAGAAATCGCACATGTACAAAAGGAAGCAAAAAATGAGGACTGGTGTCAGATCCATGAAGAAATCGTAAATGCCCTGGAAGAAGGAAATATGGAAAAAGGGCTGAAATGGATTCGCAGGCATTACGATAAAATTGATGACACTTTAATTTTCTAAAAACAGGTTGAAATATTCCCGGGTATGTAGTATAATCTTTACAATTTGAGAAAATTTACGAAGGGATAAGGTGAACAGATGAAGGCATTTCTGATTTTAGAAGATGGAACCGTGTTTACAGGAACAAGCATTGGTTCGACAAGAGATATGATTAGTGAAATCGTGTTTAATACCTCCATGACAGGATATTTAGAGGTGTTGACAGACCCTTCTTATGCGGGACAGGCAGTCGTAATGACGTATCCGTTGATTGGGAATTATGGAATCACACCGGACATGGAATCAAGAAAAGCATGGCCGGATGGTTATATTGTAAGAGAGCTGTCTCGTATGCCAAGCAATTTCAGATGTGAAGGTACGATTCAGGACTTTTTGAAAGAGCAGGATATTCCTGGAATCGCAGGCGTGGACACACGTGCTCTGACAAAGATTTTACGGGAAAAAGGTACCATGAATGGTATGATTACTACAAATGAAAATTACAATCTGGAAGAGATTCTTCCAAAGCTGAAGGCCTACACAGTAGGTGATGTTGTTTCTAAAGTAACATGCAGCGAGAAATATGTTCTGGAAGGAACAGGAAAGAAAGTAGCACTGCTGGATTTAGGAGCAAAAAATAATATTGCCAAATCTTTAAATCAGCGTGGTTGCGAAGTGACTGTATACCCGGCCCACACAACTGCAGAAGAGATCATTTCATCGAATCCTGACGGAATCATGTTGTCAAACGGCCCTGGAGACCCGGTAGACTGCACCTCTATTATTGAAGAAATCAAAAAATTGTACAATACAGATATTCCGATCTTTGCAATTTGCCTTGGACATCAGCTCATGGCTCTTGCTACAGGTGCGACTACACACAAGTTAAAATATGGACATCGCGGCGGAAATCATCCGGTGAAAGACCTTCAGACAAATCGTGTATACATTTCTTCCCAGAACCACGGCTATGTGGTAGATGCAGAAAATGTAGATCCAAATGTGGCAGTGCCTGCATTTACGAATGTCAACGATGGAACAAACGAGGGACTTGCCTATGTCGGAAAGAACATCTTTACCGTACAGTTCCATCCGGAAGCATGCCCGGGACCACAGGATTCCGGTTACCTGTTTGACAGATTCATTGAGATGATGGGAGGAGCGAAATAATGCCAAGAGACAGTCGTATTAAAAAAGTATTAGTAATTGGGTCTGGTCCTATCATTATCGGACAGGCAGCGGAGTTTGACTATGCAGGAACACAGGCATGCCGTTCTTTGAAGGAAGAAGGAATCGAAGTTGTTCTGTTGAACTCCAACCCGGCGACGATCATGACAGATAAAGATATCGCAGATAAAGTATATATTGAGCCATTGACAGTAGAAGTTGTGGAACAGCTGATTTTAAAAGAGCAGCCGGACAGCGTACTTCCGACACTGGGAGGACAGGCCGGTCTGAACCTGGCAATGGAACTGGAAGAGGCAGGATTTTTAAGAGAACACAATGTCCGCCTGATCGGTACAACTTCTGAGACAATCAAAAAGGCAGAGGATCGTCTGGAATTTAAAGCAACGATGGAAAAGATCGGAGAACCGGTTGCAGCTTCTCTGGTCGTAGAAAACGTAGAAGACGGTCTTGCATTTGCAAATAAGATCGGATATCCGGTAGTACTTCGTCCGGCGTATACACTGGGAGGAAGCGGCGGTGGTATCGCCCATGATTCTGAACAGCTGGTGGAGATCCTGGAGAACGGACTTCGTCTTTCCCGTGTAGGACAGGTTCTGGTAGAGCGCTGTATTGCAGGATGGAAAGAGATTGAGTACGAGGTAATGCGTGACGGAAACGGAAACTGCATTACAGTATGTAATATGGAAAATATTGACCCGGTTGGTGTGCATACAGGAGACAGTATCGTTGTGGCACCGTCACAGACGCTGGGGGACAAAGAATACCAGATGCTGCGTACTTCCGCTTTAAATATTATCAGTGAGCTGAATATCACGGGTGGATGTAACGTACAGTATGCTCTGCATCCGGAGACATTTGAATACTGTGTAATCGAGGTAAACCCGCGTGTCAGCCGTTCTTCTGCGCTGGCTTCCAAAGCGACAGGATATCCGATCGCGAAGGTTGCAGCAAAGATCGCTCTTGGTTATACACTGGATGAGATCAAAAATGCGATCACACAGAAGACATATGCAAGCTTTGAACCAATGCTGGACTACTGTGTCGTAAAACTTCCGAGACTTCCGTTTGATAAGTTTATCAGTGCAAAGAGAACACTGACTACACAGATGAAGGCAACCGGAGAGGTGATGAGTATCTGCGACAACTTTGAAGGTGCGCTGATGAAAGCCATCCGCTCTCTGGAGCAGCATGTAGACAGCCTCATGTCTTATGATTTCACAGATCTGTCTGTGGAAGAACTGACAGAGCAGCTGGAGATCGTGGATGATATGCGTATGTGGAGAATCGCAGAAGCAATCCGCCGCGGTGTAAGCTACGAAAAAATTCACGAGATCACACAGATCGATGAGTGGTTCATTGATAAATTTGCAATCATTGTGGAGATGGAAAATGCACTGAAATCAGAAGAGCTGACACCGGAACTGTTAAAAGAAGCAAAACGGATGGAGTTCCCGGATAACGTGATCGCACAGCTGACAGGAAAGACAGAGCGTGAGATCCACGATATGCGTCATGCAAACGGCATTGTTGCAGCATACAAGATCGTAGATACGTGTGCAGCAGAATTTGCAGCAGAGACACCGTACTACTATTCTGTATATGGAAGTGAGAACGAAGTAGAAGAGACTCGTGATAAGAAAAAAGTTCTGGTACTTGGATCCGGTCCGATCCGTATCGGTCAGGGAATCGAGTTTGATTTCTGTTCTGTGCATTGTACATGGGCATTTGCAAAAGAAGGTTACGAGACAATTATCGTGAACAACAATCCGGAGACGGTAAGTACAGACTTTGACATTGCAGACAAGCTGTATTTTGAGCCATTGACTCCAGAAGATGTAGAGAGCATTGTGGATATCGAAAAACCAGACGGTGCAGTCGTACAGTTTGGTGGACAGACAGCGATCAAGCTGACAGAAGCTCTGATGAAAATGGGAGTTCCGATCCTTGGAACTTCTGCAGAGAATGTAGACAAAGCAGAAGACCGTGAATTATTCGATGAGATCCTGGAAGAGTGCGAGATTCCACGTCCGACAGGAGGAACGGTGTTTACTGCAGAAGAAGCCAAAGAAGTTGCAAACAGACTTGGATATCCGGTTCTGGTAAGACCTTCCTACGTACTTGGAGGACAGGGAATGCAGATCGCGATCAATGATAATGATATCGATGAATTTATCGGAATCATCAACAGGATCGCACAGGATCATCCGATTCTGGTGGATAAATATTTACAGGGAAAAGAAATCGAGGTCGATGCAGTTTGTGACGGCGAAGACATTCTGATCCCTGGAATCATGGAACACATTGAGCGTGCAGGAATCCATTCAGGAGACAGTATCTCTGTATATCCGGCACAGAGCCTGACACAGAAAGCAAAAGACAAGATCGCAGAATATACAAGAAGACTTGCAAAATCTCTCCATGTCATCGGTCTGATCAATATTCAGTTCATTGTATGTGGAGAAGATGATGTGTATGTCATTGAAGTAAATCCTCGTTCCAGCCGTACGGTTCCTTATATCAGTAAAGTAACCGGAATTCCGATCGTACCGCTTGCATCCAAAGTGATCATTGGAAACAAGATCAAAGAACTGGGATACACACCGGGACTGCAGCCGGAAGCGGATTACGTGGCAGTGAAGATGCCGGTATTCTCCTTTGAGAAGATTCGCGGTGCAGATATCAGCCTTGGACCTGAAATGAAATCTACAGGAGAATGTCTGGGAATTGCCAAGACATTCGATGAGGCTCTTTACAAAGCATTCCTTGGAGCAGGAATCAAACTGCCGAAGTTCAAGAACATGATCATGACAGTTCGTGACGAAGATAAACCGGAGGCAGTAGAGATTGGACGCAGATTTGAGAAGATCGGATACCGTATCTTTGCGACAAAGAGTACAGCAGAAGCGCTGAACGCAGCAGGTGTGAAAGCGATTCCGGTCCGTAAGATCGAGCAGGAATCACCAAACCTTCTGGATCTCATCTTAGGACATGAGATCGATCTGGTCATTGACATTCCGGCACAGGGAGCAGAGCACTCCAGAGACGGATTTGTCATTCGAAGAAATGCAATCGAGACAGGAGTTAATGTACTGACAGCAATTGATACTGCAGAAGCATTGATCACAAGTCTTGAAAATACAGATATTAAGAAGCTGACACTGATCGATATTGCGACAGTACAGTAAAGAAAAAATGGTCGGGACGAGAGTTCCGACCATTTTTGGTTATAAAACAGAACCCAACATTTGGATATGTTTTTCCAACATTACAGTCTGGCAGTCCCCCTCGAAATCTTTATAATAAAAAATAGAAACAGGAGAGGAGAACCAGAAATATGAGCATTTGTTATCACGAAGGATCCCGGGAATTTCATCTTTACAACAAAGAAATCAGCTATCTGATCACCATCTTAAAAAATGGACAGTTAGGACAGCTGTATTTTGGGAAAAAGCTGCATGACAGGGAGAGGTTTTCCCATCTGCTGGAGCTGCGTTACCGCCCAATGGCTGTATGTACTTACGAAGGGGATTCCACATTCTCGATGGAACATATCAAGCAGGAATATCCGTCCTATGGAGCAGGGGATATGCGGTATCCGGCGGTGGAGATTCTGCAGGAGAACGGAAGCCGGATTACGGATTTTGTGTATCAGACACATCGGATTTATGACGGGAAGCCCGCGCTTGCAGGACTGCCGGCTACCTATACCGAAGATTCCAAAGAGGCACAGACACTGGAAATCGAACTGAAAGATGAGCTGATCCACACCACACTGATCTTGTACTATACGATTTTTGAAGAGCTTCCGGTGATTACAAGAAGTGCAAAGGTGATTTACCACGGAGCAGAGAAGATCGTGCTGGAGAGGGCGATGAGCTGCAGTGTAGATCTGCCGGATCACGACTATCAAATGATCGAGCTGACCGGAGCATGGGGAAGAGAACGTGCAGTGACAGAGCGAAAACTGCAGTATGGGATTCAGGGCATTTACAGTATGCGCGGATGCAGCAGCAGTAACTTTAATCCGTTTCTGGCACTGC
>ENA-OYYN01000694-OYYN01000694.1-human-gut-metagenome-genome-assembly--contig:-NODE-694-length-16474-cov-4.587307_pt1 | contig 16474 bp, 11 predicted proteins | sample MGYA00243249_ERZ653449 | MGnify/ENA primary metagenome ERZ653449 (study PRJEB26926, sample SAMN06165159) | human gut metagenome | biome: ENVO:00009003; feature: ENVO:2100002; material: ENVO:00002003... | reverse complement strand
TCTAGTACGGTCTCGTGGGCTCGGAGATGTGTATAAGAGACAGATATGGATCAGAGGCCATGGGGAAAAGAATTTTGCCGAAGCAAAAGGGAAAGTACCTTTTTTGTCAGGAGTCTGGCTGGGAGCGGCGGCGCTGCTTCTCTTTGGCATCTTTCAGATTTTTTTCCCTTTCTGGAATTATGAGAAAGCAGGCTGGGCGTCTTATCTGGAAGAAAATATAAAAGAAGGGCTGGATCAGATTCGATACGGAGGAGCAGGAGAAAATATGCCGGGTGGGGATCTCCGGAATGTGGAAGCTTTTTCCTGGACCGGGGAGCCGGTACTGGAGGTTACCATGTCGCGCCCGGATTCTTATTACCTGCGAGGGTATGTCGGAGGAAGATTTGACGGAAGCAGGTGGGAGAAGACGCCGGATGAGAAACTCTGGCCGGAGAGAGATCTCTTTTACTGGTTGAGAAAGAGTGGATTTTACGGGCAATCGCAGCTGTCTATGGGAGCTCTTGCTGCAGATCTGGAACATGTGGAAAACGTTTCTGTCACAGTGAAAAATCTTGCGGGAAACAGGTCCGTCTATTATGTGCCGTATGAACTTCTAAGTGAAGGGGCGGAGGATCTTTCTTTTGACAGACAGAAGATCGGAGAAGAAGGGCTGGAAACAGAGGGGCTTAAGGGGAAGGATGTGTATACGTTTCAGGCGCTTGAAAATCAGGTGATTCATTATCCGGAACTGGCTTCGGCTGTGGCTGATCCGGAGGCTCTTTCCGAAGAGGGACAGGATTACAGGCGGCTGGAAGGTTACTATAATCAGTTTGTCTACGGGCAGTATCTGGAGATTCCAGAGGAAATCTGCGCAGAGCTGACTGGACTTTTGGGAGATTATCAGCTTCTGGAAGGCGAAAAACATTATGATTACAGCCAGGCCCGGCAGAATATCCTGTATCTGCTCACCTCTCAGTATACGTACGATGAGAGTCAGAAGTATGAAGGCAGTCAGTTTCTGATGGATTTCCTTACCCGGTCTCAGGCAGGATATTCGGTTCATTATGCTACAGCGGCAGCCATGATGTTCCGATATTACGGGATTCCTGCCCGTTATGTGGAAGGATATCTGGTGACCCCGGAGGATGCGGCGTCCATGGAGGCCGGGGAACCGTATGCACTGGATGATTCCCATGCACATGCCTGGGTGGAATATTATCAGGATGGGGTGGGGTGGCTGCCATTTGAGACGACCCCGGCTTATCTGGAAGTGATGGAGACGGCAGAGGATTATCAGGATATTTCCGGTCTGGCTTCCGGTGCGGAGGGCGGTGCGGATCAGGAAGAGCAGGAGGCGGAAGAAGAGGAAGAAGAGCAGGAAGCAGAGCCGCCTGTGGACTGGCTGGAAATTCTTACCAGCATTCTTCTGGCGGCAATTGGATTTATGGTGCTTCTGATCCTGGGCCTTCTGATCTGGGTAGTCTGGAAAAGAGCAGTCAGCCGGAGAGAGAAGAAGATTTTTGAAAGTATGGACTGCCGTGCGGCAATCCGAAGTCTGTTTAACTATACGATGAATGTGTTGGCTGCGGCAGGGCTTCCAATTCGGAATATTTCTTTATATCAATATGAAGAGCAGCTGAGCCGAATGTTTGGTGAATCTGTTGGGAAGGTGTTTCTTCAGGCGGCCGAAATTCATCAGGAAGCGGTGTATTCAGATCACGTAATGTCGGAAGAACAGCGGACGCAGATGAAAGCATTTAAAGATCAGGTCTGGGAGAGAGTATACCGGCAGGCCGGAGTCATGCAGAAATTTCGGCTGAAATACATATATTTCCTGTAGAAAACAGGGACAAAAAGTGGAGGATGTCAGGATGAAGCAGAAAAAAAACAGAAAAAAGAGATGGAGGAGAGCGGCGGCACTTTTTCTGACAGCCCTGCTTGTCTGGCAGCAAAAAAGCGCATCCGGCTTTGTTCTGGCGGCTCCTGTTCAGAATATCTGGGATGGTGAGAGCAGAACAATACCGAAAACAAACGAGCAGGGTATTTTTCAGATCGGGACAGGAGCAGAACTGGCCTGGTTTGCAGATGAGGTCAATCGGGGAAATACGGCAATCAACGCAGAACTGACGGATGATATTTTCCTGAATGATTTTGAGACGAATACGGCGAACCGGTGGCCTATGATCGGAGACAGTCTGGATCATGGATACCGGGGAAATTTTAACGGGGCAGGGCATAAAGTTTATCTGCTCTATGCGGAGATTTCAGAGGAAAGGCCGGAAGTACGTTACGGCGGCCTTTTTGGTGTGATTGATGGCGGGAGGGTGTCTAACCTGCGGGTAGCCGGACAGGTGAAAAACGGATATGATATCTATGGTATGTCTGGAAATGGCAAGTACAACGAGACCTATATTGGTACAGGAGCTGTGGCCGGCTATCTGAAAAGCGGAGAAATCTCAAACTGTGTCAATGAGACAAAGACAACGATGGCGGGGGAGGCCATGTACCGGAATGCGGGAGGAATTGCCGGAATCTGCAGCGGAACAATTACCCGATGTGTCAATAAAGGAAATATCGCTACTGCTGTCCGGATGGCACAGAATAATGTAGGGGGGATAGCAGGACTTCTGCAGGGATCCGACGCGGTCATCCGGTACTGCGAAAACAAGGCTTCTGTACAGGGATATTTTACCGTAGGAGGGATTGCAGGCGCCGTGCGCTTTGGAGGATCCGTCAGGAACAGCAGTAACTGGGGGAAAATATCGGGTGTCAGTATTCTCGGAGGAATTGCCGGACTTATGAATGAGCCGGGAACCTACAGTGACGGAACGGTAAAACAGTGTCTGTTAAAAGATGTATACAGTCTGGGCGATATGACCGGACTGGATCTGCAGCCCGGTTCCCGGATGGGCGGTCTGGTAGGTCAGATGGGGTATGAGGATAACGATGGTCAGGCGGTGCCGTCAGAACCGCGGGTGGAGAATGGATATAGTACAGTTTCCTATCAAAACGAGGTGTTTGATTCGCGGGGAGCCATCGTGGGATTCTTTAAAAGCGGAGTACTGGGAAATGTTTTTGGAATCAAGAATCCCAAGCTGGATATTTATGGCGAGAAAGAAAATAAACATACCTCGTACTCAGGCGAAACGGCCATGTTATCGGAAGTTACGATGAAGAGCCAGGATATGATACGGAAACTGGGGGCGGCTTTTGTGAAGACGAGTCCTTTTGATTATGATACGGCAGGTTTTCCCAAGCTGGCATTTCAGGAGCAGACAACAGATCTGGCGGCAAAGATAGATGCCGCTATGGCGGAACTGGACGGATGGCTTTCCGAAGAAAACGAGCAGAAGTATGGTACCGCCTATGGCAAGATCGAGACGGCAGTGCACAAATACCTGGAGCTTCTGGGAACGGTTGTGACGGGGGAAGATTTAAACAGGATCATGGAAGCGGCCCGGGAAGAACTGGGAGCAATCCGACCGGGGACTGAGGTGGATCAGGAACTGATGGAAGCGGTTGACGAGGGGATTGCCCGGATTGAAGAGTACCGGGATCAGATTCTGGAGAAACATCCGGAATATACAGAGGAAGAAAAACAGCTGATAAAAACGGCAGCCGCCGCGGCTGTGGAAAAAATCCAGCATGCGCCTTCCGTGGAGGAAGTTACGGCTCAGGTGCGTTTGGGAAAAGAAGAAATGGATCGCATTGTTCTGGATATTGCAGAACAGGGACAGATGGAGCAGCTGAAGGCGGCGGCGAAAGAGCAGCTGGAGGCTTACCGGGAAGGGGAGACGGAGGATTCGGAAATTCTGGAGGAGATTCGGGCAGCGAAAGAGAGCGGGTATCAGGAGATTGATCAGGCAGAAAACCGGAGAGAGGTAACAGAGGCGCTTCAGAAAGCCAAAAAAGCGGTAGATGATATCTTTAATCAGATTCCGTCAGAGGGAACCTGGGATGGGCAGACACTGACGGAACCGACGCTGGAAAATGGAATTTATCAGATTGGAAATGGAGCAGAACTGGCCTGGTTTGCAGACTATGTGAACCGGGGAGGCGGAGACGCCTGTGCGGTGCTGACGGATTCTATTTCCCTCGGCGGACATAATTGGACGCCGATTGGTGGAAAAGATACTGTTTTTTCCGGGAGCTTTGATGGAAACGGTTATTCTGTCACCGGGCTGGCCATAGAAGAGGGAGAAGTGTATGCAGGCTTATTTGGAAGGGTATATGGAGATAATAAGCAGGTAATTAAAAATGTGACAGTATCAGGATATATAAACTGTCCGCGGGGAATTGAATATGCAGGCGGCATTGTGGCATACATATATGGGAAAAATTACAGTCAGAGAAATTCTGTGGTAAATTGTCACAGTCAGGTGGATATTACAGTAAATAAGGTAAAGAAAAGCGGTACAGCGGCCGGCGGAATCGCCGGATATGCGGATAATACCTGGTTTCGGGGATGTTCCAATCAGGGACAGGTACAGATTGCTTCAGAGGAGAAGGGCGGAGTAAAGCATTATGCAGGCGGTCTGGTGGGCTGTGTGGATTCAGGGGTCAGTGTACGTCAGTCTTTTAACAGCGGCTATGCCGGTTCTTCTTACTGTGCCGGAGGGATTGCGGCTCTGGTAAAGGGCGGGAACTGCGAATTTACTTCAAATTATAACAGCGGAGAAGTCGGCAGTAAGAATTATGCCGGAGGCCTGGCCGGAAGAATTGATGACGGGGCAGGCGGAACCTTGTTTTCCTGGGGGTATACTTCGGGACCGGTGAATCTGAATCAGTCGGGCGTCTATGTGGGGGCGCTGTTTGGATATGCAGCGGCCGGGGATTACCGTAGACTATATGCTTTGGAGGGAACAGCCTCTTCTGTTGTGGGACGTTCTCCGGGAGGACAGGCTCCGGGAGATTTCAGAGCCGGAAGCGAGATGCAGGGGGAAGATTTCCTGAATGAAATGAACGGAGGAGGAAATTATTTCATTCGAGACTATATGGGAATGCAGAATGGGTATCCCATCCTGCAGTGGCAGCTGACGCTGGAAGATTTCAGGAGTGGTGCGATCGGTGATCTGCAGACTTTCGTAAAAGAAGAAGACTATACGCCGGAGAACTGGCAGCTTGTGCAGGAGAGGATTGCGCAGGGAGTGGCAGAGCTGCGTGCAGCCACTTCTATGGAGGAGGTCAGTGCCATACTGACTGCGGCAAAAGCGGATATTTATGAGATTGACTCCATCCGTGATACCCAGGAGAAGGAGCTGGAACAGGCAAAGGCGGCGGCGCTGGAGGAATTGCAGAAATACAAAGATTTTACGAGTTACAGAGATTCGGAGCGGTATCAGCTGGAGACTTACCTGGCAAACGGACAGAAAGCGATCCGTCAGGCGCTGACTGTGGAGGAGGTTCAGGAACAGCTGGCTCAGGCGAAGTGGAATATGGATCAGGTTCCCACAAAGGAGCAGGTCGAATATGAAGAAGATCTGGCAAAAGCACAGAGAGTTACAGCCTATATTGATCAGATCGGAGAGGTGACCCTGACAGCAGAATGTAAAGCGCTTATTGATATTGCCCGGTCTGCGTACGATGCTCTTACACCACGGCAGCAGGAAATGGTAGAAAATTATCAGGTGCTGACAGAGGCGGAACTTCGCTATGAGGAACTGGTGCAGGAAAATGAGATTACGCCGGAAGATCAAGAGGCAGCAGAAATGGCAGAGCAGTTGATCGCCGCCATCGGAGAAGTGACGCTGGAGAGCGGAGAACAGATCGCCCGGGCCAGATATGCCTACGAAGCCCTCACGGAGAAGCAGCAGAAAATTGTATCGAATCTGGCTGTTCTGGAAGAAGCTGAGCGGGTTTTCGATGATCTGCGTGCCCGGGAAGTTTCTGCCGCCATCGCTTCGATCGGTGAGGTAACCCTGGAAAGTCTGGATGCGATCAGATATGCACAGGAACTGTACGACGGACTTACGGAAAAGCAGCAGGCTCTGGTGACGAATTATGATCAGCTTCTTCAGGCAGCGGAGCAGTATCAGAATCTGACAGCGGCGGCTCCGGTTATTGAACTGATCGGACAGATCGGAGAAGTGACGCTGGAGAGCGGAGGACAGATTACACAGGCAATTGAAGCTTACAATGCTTTAAATGGGGATCAGCAGGAGCTGGTAACAAATTTTAACGTACTGGAACGTGCAATCGCACGTTATCAGAGTTTGACAGCGGCAGATCAGGTGGAACGCATGATCGCACAGATCGGAGCAGTCAGCACAGGCAGCGGCCCCATGCTGGAACAGATTAGGAGCGCTTACGAGGCGCTGACGGAGGAAGAAAAAGCGCTGGTGACAAATCTGCAGCAGCTGATTCATGCGGAAGAAGCTTATGCTGCTCTTCTGAATGGGCAGACGGGAGGAGAACAGGAGCCTTCGGTGGAAGAGAACCGGCCATCCGGGGAAAATCATGTGCTGACTCCGTTAAACCCGGATCGGGTGCCTGAGGAAGGAAATCCGGGAGGGATCAGTCAGGAAAATGCGAATGCACCGGTGCCGGAAGAAGAAGTTTTGCCGGAACAGGCGGGAGAAGAGCAAATTTCGGAAGAAGAGCAGAAAGCGCAGGCGGAGGAACAGCGGAAGCAGGAGATAGCCAGGCGGGAGGAAGAGCAGAAAAAAGCAAGAGAGCGTCTGGAGACTGTGAAGAGCCGGAAGAAGACGGTGGCCGTTCTGGGAGGTATTCTGGCAGGAGCGGCTGCTCTTGCAGCGGGATTCGGCGTGTTTTTGCACACTGCGTCGAAAAAAAGAAAGAAAAATAAAGTGAACTATTAGGGAGAGAGAACATGAAAAACAGAAGGAAAAAGCTTTTTGCGGTAATATTGGCATTGTGTCTGATCTTTCCAGTGAATGTTGTGCAGGCGGCTCTGCACACACCGGGGGAAGCCCGAATGGCCGAGGAAGATATTCTGCAGTGGAAAAAGGATGAGCAGGGGACGGAGCAGCTGCTGGAAGGGGCGCTTCTGGATCAGGCGGAGGGAAGTGAAAGCTGCTGGTTTGCGTTCGGTGTGAGCCGTATGGGAAAAAGCGATAATCAGAAGCAGTATCTTGCGCGTCTGATGCAGGTGACAGAAGGATATTATGAGGATCTGGAAGAAAATATAAAAACTCAGAATCCGACGGACTGGTACCGCATGATTCTGACCATCAGAGCCTGCGGGGGAGATCCTGAGAATTTCGGGAAGACACCGGAGGGAGAACCGATTAATCTGGTTCAGGACGGAATCGGAGCCTGTATTTTCCAGGATCCGGGACGCCAGGGGATCAATGGTTATATCTGGGCGCTTCTGGCTCTGGACAGTGGAGATTATACCCTGGCCGATGATGCAGAGTGGACAGAGGAGAAACTGGTGGATGCAATTCTGGAACAGGAACTTCCAAATGGAGGATTTGGGCTGACAGAGGAGGCAAATGTGGATATTACTGCCATGGCGGTAACAGCACTGGCGCCGTATTGTCAGGAAAATCCGCAGGCTTCTGAGGCGGTACAGCGGTCGCTTTCTCTTTTGTCTGGCTGGCAGGAGAGTGATGGAACTATGGCTTTATATGGAGAGCGGACAGCGGAGAGTACTGCCTGGACGCTGAATGCGCTGACAGCCTGTGGCCTGGATCCTGTGACTGAGGAAGCATTTATCAAGGAGGGACATACGCTTCTGGATGGTCTCGAATTGTTCCGTCTTGCAGATGGCAGTTTTATTCACAGTCTGGACGGGGAAGAAGCTGAAACAGAAGGCAACGGAATGGCAGGATATCAGGCGCTTTACGCGCTGGAAGGTTACGTACGGATGAAAAATGGAGCGAATCCTCTGTTTGATCTGCGTGACGCACCGGAATTTTCAGAAGAAGAGATTGAGAGCGGGAAATCTTCTCTTTCTAAACCAGAGAACAGCGCAGAAGAAAAAGACCGGGAGACAGTTCAGAAGGATACGGAAAATCGGGGGAGGATTCTGCAGATTGCGGCCGGAGCGGCAGCAGTCGTGCTGATCGGAGTGCTGGCAGCGGCGGCGGTAAAAGCAGGAAAGAAAAAGAAAAAAGCAGATCAGGCGCCTGAAGAGGATGATACCTGGTAAAAGAAAAGGGACGATATTTTGAAAAAAAATATGATTTTGGCAGGCTTTCTTCTTCTGGCTCTGTTTTTCCTGATAAAGGGAGTGAAGATACAGTCTGTGGATGAGTACTACATGACTCACATGGAGGATATACAGGAAGATTCTAAGACTGTGACCATCAGTATCCGCTGCGATACGATTCTGGATAACTGGGAGAAGCTGGATAAGCCTCTGCGCAGTGAGAAATATGTTCCGGCCGATGGAGTGATCCTGGCGGAACATACCTATGTACTGCGCAGCGGAGATTCTGTTTTTGATCTTTTGAACCGGGTTTGCCGGTATAATAAGATACAGATGGAATATCAGGGGGCGAATAAAAATGCATATGGAAGCGCCTATGTGCAGGGAATCAATTATCTGTATGAATATTCCTGCGGTCCTCTTTCTGGATGGATGTTCCGGGTGAATGGAGAATATCCGGGAAAGGGATGCAGCAATTATATTCTGCAAGACGGAGATCAGGTGGAATGGGTCTATACCTGCGATCTGGGAAGAGACGTGGGACATCCATATGAACCGGCGAAAAAAGAGCAGAAGGGAGAAGAGTGATGAGAGGGTTTCAGGGATATCATCCGGTCATTCTGTTTCTTTATTTTCTTTTGGGGCTTGGATTTTCCATGTTCAGTCTGCATCCGCTGGTAATTCTCTGTTCCCTTGCAGGGGCGCTGTCTTTGTATGGTTCCCTGCATGGGGTAAGAAAGCTGGGGGAAGAGATTGCTTTTGGCACCGGGCTTTTTCTGATTTTGACCGTGACGAATCCATTGTTTGTACATAATGGGGAGACGATACTGTTTTTCTTGAATGATAATCCGGTTACACTGGAGGCCATTCTTTACGGGGCGGCGTCGGCGGCTGCAATTATCAGTATTATGATCTGGTGCAGCTGCTTTCTTACATTTCTTACTACAGATAAGCTTTTATATTTGTTTGGAAAAGTGATACCGAAGTTGGGGCTGATTTTATCTATGGCATTTCGGTTTATTCCTCTTTTTGAGAGACAGATGGAAAAAATCCAGCGGGCGCAGAAGACGATGGGGCTATATGCGGCAGATAATGTGCCGGATAAGGTAAGAGGTACCGTGCGGGTTTTTGACAGCCTGATTTCCTGGTCGATTGAAAATTCCATCGATACGGCGGATGCGATGAAGGCCAGGGGATACGGACTTCCAGGACGCCGTACCTTTTCTGTTTTTTCCTTTCACAGGAGGGATAAGATCCTGCTGGCAGTTATGATACTGTGTACTGTGGGGACAGTTATGGCTTTCTGGGGAGGGAGTTTTACATTTTACTATTATCCGGTGGCTGCAGAACTTTCCTGGAATCCGGAAGCGATTATTCCGCTGGCGGTTCTTTTTATCTTTTATGCTCTGCCAGGTCTGATAGAGTGGAAGGAGAAAATTTTATGGAATTACTTGAAGTCAAAAATTTAACTTTTACCTATCCGGGGGAAGAAAGCGGGAAAACGGCGCTTTCCGGTATCGATTTTAAAGTCCGGGAAGGGAGCTTCACAGTATTGTGCGGAGCGTCAGGATGTGGGAAGACAACACTTTTAAAACTTTTGAAAAGAGAGCTTTCTCCCGCAGGAACAAAAGAAGGCGAGGTCTGGTTTCAGGGGAAGCGTCAGGAGGAACTTTCGGATCGGGAAGCGGCCTGTCAGATCGGGTATGTTCTGCAGAATCCGGAAAATCAGATCGCTACAGATAAGGTATGGCATGAATTGGCCTTTGGGCTGGAAAATATGGGTTTTCCTACGCCGGTGATCCGAAGGAGAGTCGCAGAGATGGCCTGCTTTTTCGGGATTGACGACTGGTTCCGAAAGAAGACGGCAGAACTCTCCGGCGGACAGAAGCAGCTGTTGAATCTTGCCTCTGTCATGGTGATGCAGCCAAAACTTCTGATTCTGGATGAACCTACCAGTCAGCTTGATCCGATTGCAGCCTCTGATTTTATCAATACGCTGGTTAAAATTAATAAAGAACTGGGACTGACGATTCTGATGACAGAACATCGTCTGGAAGAGGTCTTTCCTGTGGCAGATCAGGTGGCGGTCATGGAAGAGGGGCGCCTGTTTCTGGCAGAGTCTCCCCGGGAAGTGTGCAGAAAATTAAAGCATATGAGCGAAGGGAAGAAGATGCTGGCGGGTCTCCCCAGTGCGGTGCGGATTTATCAGGGGCTGGATGCAGATGACTGTGTCTGTCCGGTGACCGTCCGGGAGGGCAGAGATTTTCTGACTTCCTGTTACAGGACGGAGATTACCCGTCTGCCTGTCCGGGAGGAGGAGAAGAAAGAGGAAAAAATTGCCGTGCGAATGAAGGAAGTATGCTTCCGGTATGAAAAAGAAGGGGAGGATATTCTTCAGGATGCGGAATTGAGCCTTTATGAAGGAGAGCTGGTAAGTCTGCTTGGAGGAAACGGAGCGGGAAAAACAACACTTCTGAGTGTGATTTCAGGAGCCAACAGACCTTACCGGGGAAAGATAGAAATTTTTGGAAAAAGAATTCAGAAATACAGGCAGAGTGAACTGTATACCAGGAATCTGGCTCTGCTGCCTCAGAATCCCCAGGATGTATTCCTGAAAATGTCGGTGTGGGAAGATTACAGAGAAGTGGGAAAACAGATGCAATATAGCCGTCAGGAGTTTGCAGAGCAAACGGAAAGGATTGCCGGAATACTGGGAATTACGGAGCTGCTGGGACGCCACCCTTATGATCTGAGCGGAGGGGAACAGCAGAAAGCGGCAATTGGGAAGGTATTGCTTTTACAGCCCAGGATCCTGCTTCTGGATGAACCGACCAAAGGAATTGACGCCTGGTCCAAAAAACAGCTGGCGGTCATTTTGAAAAAGCTGAGGGAAGAGGGAATTACCATCCTGATGGTTACGCATGATGTGGAATTTGCAGCGGAGGTGTCTGATCGATGCGGCCTCTTTTTTGATCATCAGGTACTTTCTGCCGATACTCCGGAAAAATTTTTCGGAGGGAACAGTTTTTATACTACGGCAGCAAATCGGATTGCCCGGCAGCAGTATGAAGGTGTGATTACCTGTGAGCAGGTGATTGAACTGTGCCGGAGAAACGGACGGAAAAAAGCATGAAAAAATACAGAAGAATCTTTTTGCGGACAGTACTTATTCTGGGGACAATCCTGCTGATTCTGACCGGTATCCGATCCTGGCAGGACAGAAGGTATAATCTGATTTCTGTCATGATTGCTTTTCTTGCCTGTTTCTGCGTGTATCTGACATACGAAAAGAGAGAGGGAAGTATCCGCCGGATGGTGCTTCTGGCAGTGATGGTAGCTATTGCCGTTACCGGAAGGTTTCTTTTTGCACCGCTGCCCTTTTTTAAGCCGGTGACAGCGATTGTGATTCTGACAGGAATGTATCTGGGAGCAGAAGCCGGATTTCTGGTGGGCTCTCTTACTGCGCTGATATCCAATATATTTTTTGGGCAGGGCCCCTGGACTCCGTTTCAGATGCTGGCCTGGGGAACGATAGGCATGGCTGCCGGTCTGCCAATTGTTTCAAATCTTTTGAAAAAGAAATGGGCACTCATTTTATATGGCGTTTTCACCGGATTTCTGTATTCAGGAATTATGGATTTCTGGACAGTTCTGAGTATGGAAGGGGGATGGAACTGGAGCAGATATCTGGCGGCGCTGGCGACGGCTCTTCCGGTTACAGTAATCTATGCAGTTTCCAATGCGATTTTTTTGATTATGACATGGAAACCGATCGGAGAAAAGCTGAATCGTATTCAGAAAAAGCATGGCATTTTTTAAGAGGGAGGAGTTATGTCACAGACGGTTGGGGTTTGGAGAAAGAGAGATCCGGAAGTTTTGGATCGAAGAGAAGGAAATATTATAGGAAAAGAACGGGAGCTAAAGATTCCGTCCCGGTATTGCAGGATCGATGCGGAAGTTTTTAAGAATAATATACGGATCCGGAGTGTATTTTTGCCGGAAGAAATGCGGGAGATAGGAGTGCGGAGCTTCTGTAATAATACGACTTTACGGGAAGTTCAGGCACCTGGAGTGGAAGTGGTTGGAAAGGAAGCTTTTTATAATTGTACCAGACTGAAGGAAGTACTGTTTTCAGGTGCGGTTTCCCGCATTGGCAAGAGAGCATTTGCACAATGCATCCGGATGGAGCAGATGGTATTTTCACCGGATTCTGTCTGTCAGGAGATAGAGGATGAAATGTTCAGCGGATGTGAGAACCTCTGTCAGGTGGAGCTGCCCCGGAACGTTCGCCGAATTGGGAAAAAAGCATTTTACAAATGCCGCAGTCTGGAGAAAATTGTATTTCCACCGGGACTTCAGGAAATTGGCGACAGTGCTTTTCTCAAATGCAGTCAGTTAGAGTATGTACGGCTTCCGGAGTCAGTCAGAAAGATTGAAAAATGGGTCTTTCACGGCTGTACCCGTTTAAAAATACTGGAAATTTCCGGGGAACCGGAGGAAATTGGCGAATGGATTATTAATCGGAGCACGAAAATCCGATGCCGGCGGGGAGGAAAGACAGAAGCCTATTGCAGGGAAGCGGGATTTGAGGTAGAGTATTTTCCGGAGAAGGAAAAGAAAAAGACAGAAGGGTGAGTAAAATGATTTATATCAGCCATTTATTGCCGGATGAAGAGATGCGGGAAGTGATAGAGAAGACGGGGGCGGGAGTGGAGAGTATAGAATTTTCCATAGCAGAGAATCTGGATCGCCTGGAGGACAGTATTTCTTCCTATAAAAAGAGAATAAGGAATATGGGAGCGGAGAATCTGATCCTGCACGGCCCGTTTCTGGATCTTAATCCCATGACTTTTGACAGGGAGATCGGGAGGGTGACCCGTCTTCGCTATGAACAGGCGTACAGGGCGGCTGAAGAACTGGGAGCAGAAAAAATTGTTTATCACAGCTGCCTCTGCCCGGACGCTTATCTTCTGACGGGATGGGCTGAGCGGACAGCAGAATTTTACCGGGAATTTCTGAGAGGGAAACAGGGGCCGGAGGTGGTCCTGGAAAATGTTTTTGACCGGACCTGGGAGCCTCTTGTGGAGGCAGTCAGAAAAACCGGCATGGAGAATTTTCATCTGTGTTTTGACGCGGGACATGCCGGATGTTATTCCAGCCTGCCGGCAGAAGAGTGGGCGCTGCGGCTTCAGGGAGAGACTACCCATGTCCATGTGCATGACAACCGGGGAGATGGGGACAGCCATCTGGCTGTGGGAGAAGGAACGATTGACTGGGGAAAAATCTGCCGGATCTTCCGGAGCAGAGAGGAGATTACGTATACCATTGAGTGTAGCAGCCAGAAGGCCGTGGAGAAGTCCCTGGAAAAACTGTCAGCTTTCCTGGAAAACCCGGGAGAAAACAGGTGAAAATCTGCAAAATTATGCTTGCATTTTCTGGAAAGGGATGCTATACTATTAATCGAACTCTGTGCAAGAGGGGATTAGTATGCCCAAATGTGAGAGTGTGTGCATGGTGAATTAGCCAAGTTTAAGAAAGGAGGATTCCGAAATGAAGGTAAGATCTTCTGTGAAACCGATCTGCGAAAAATGCAAGGTTATCAAAAGAAAAGGAAGCATCCGGATCATCTGTGAGAATCCGAAGCACAAACAGAGACAGGGTTAAGACCCAAAACTATTATTAAGCAAGCGGCTGCGGTGGGAACTGTTGGATCTGAACAGAACCTGCTGTTTAAATATTGTCAGAGGCGGATGTACGTCAGTCCGCCGGCAGAGAAAATCCTGCGGCATCTACACGCGGGAGCGAAAGAAACGCACGGCACTGTTGCCGGAGAAAGCGGCTTCGCCCATAGATGGCTCTGCTCAGATAATATTGCTTAATACCGGCCGGTTTCCTGGAAGGAGGGAGACGGACGGAAAGGTCATGCGGTGCATGGCTGGAGGCTTACATACCGGCCTCTCAATTAGGAACAATATTAACCTGTACTTCAGGCTGCGCACAACATTTCAGACGTGCATGGCACGGGCTGCGTGGGTTTGAGGTGCAAAAGTAGAAAATGGAGGAAACATTACATGGCTCGTATAGCTGGTGTAGACTTACCAAGAGAAAAACGTGTAGAAATCGGTCTGACATATATTTATGGAATCGGCAGACCAAGCGCAACTCAGATCCTTGAGAAAGCAGGCGTAAATCCTGACACTCGTGTAAGAGATCTGACAGACGAAGAAATCAAAAATATCAGTTCTGTTATTGATGAAACAATGACAGTAGAAGGTGACCTTCGTAGAGAAATCGCCCTCAACATTAAGAGACTGCAGGAAATCGGATGCTACAGAGGTATCCGTCATCGTAAAGGACTTCCGGTTCGTGGCCAGAAGACAAAAACAAATGCAAGAACACGCAAAGGTCCTAAGAGAACTGTTGCAAATAAGAAGAAATAAAAGTAGAGCACTTAGCGAAAGCAAGTTGTTAAACGCAGCTTGAGGTTAGTGCGAACTTTGTTCTTCGGAACTTAATGAGTGCGAGGGAATACCGATGCACGAATTTAGTAAGAAGAACTACCTTATGAAAAGAAACAATATAACAAAAACAAAGAAAGTAGGTTAGTTTAAATGGCTAAAAAAGTTACAAAAAAAGTGACAAAGAAACGTGTCAAGAAAAACGTTGAACGCGGACAAGCACACATTCAATCATCTTTTAATAATACAATCGTAACATTAACAGATGCTCAGGGAAATGCTCTTTCATGGGCAAGTGCTGGTGGTCTAGGATTCAGAGGTTCAAGAAAATCTACTCCTTATGCAGCTCAGATGGCAGCTGAGACAGCAGCTAAAGCAGCATTAGTACATGGTCTTAAATCAGTAGACGTTATGGTAAAAGGACCAGGTTCTGGTAGAGAGGCAGCGATCCGTGCATTACAGGCATGCGGTATTGATGTAACAAGTATCAAAGATGTGACTCCGGTTCCACATAACGGATGTCGCCCACCAAAACGTAGAAGAGTGTAATAGGAGGATATAGAACATGGCAGTAAACAGAGTTCCAGTTCTTAAAAGATGTAGATCACTTGGTATGGATCCAATCTATTTAGGAATCGATAAAAAATCTAACAGACAATTAAAAAGAGCTAATAGAAAAATGAGCGAATATGGACTTCAATTACGCGAAAAACAAAAAGCGAAATTTATCTATGGCGTTTTAGAAAAACCATTTAGAAATTACTTTGCAAAAGCTTCTAAAATGAACGGTATGACAGGTGAAAATCTTATGATTCTTCTTGAGTCAAGATTAGACAATGTTGTATTCCGTATGGGATTTGCAAGAACAAGAAAAGAAGCAAGACAGATTGTTGACCACAAACATGTATTAGTAAATGGTAAACAAGTAAATATCCCATCTTACTTAGTAAAAGCTGGAGATGTTATCGAAATCAAAGAAAAACACAAAGGTTCACAGAGATATAAAGATATCTTAGAAGTAACAGGTGGAAGATTAGTTCCAGAATGGTTAGATGTAAATGCAGAAGGCCTTCAGGGAACTGTAAAAGAACTTCCTACAAGAGAAGTTATCGATGTTCCTGTAGACGAGATGTTGATTGTCGAATTATATTCTAAATAATCCCTAGGATTATTTAGAAACTGATTCACCCTCAATACTTTAATAACCCAAAAGGAGGGGCTTTGTAGTGTTTGATTTTAATAAACCAAATATTGAAATTACTGAGATTTCAGAAGATAAGAAATACGGAAGATTTGTTGTAGAGCCTTTAGAGAGAGGTTATGGAACAACACTTGGTAACTCTTTGAGAAGAATTATGCTTTCTTCATTACCTGGAGCTGCAATCAGTCAGGTGAAAATCGATGGAGTTTTACATGAGTTCAGCTCAATTCCGGGAGTAAAAGAAGATGTTACTGAGATTGTAATGAATTTAAAATCATTAGCTATCAAAAATACTTCAGAAACAGACGAACCAAAGACTGCTTACATCGAGTTTGAAGGTGAAGGTGTAGTTACTGCAGCTGACATTCAGGTAGATCCGGATATTGAGATTATGAATCCTGATGCGGTTATCGCAACTTTGAATGGCGGAGCTGACAGCAAACTGTACATGGAACTTACAATCACAAAGGGCAGAGGTTATGTGAGCGCAGATAAGAATAAAAAAGAGGATTTACCAATTGCGGTAATTCCGATTGATTCTATCTATACACCGGTAGAACGTGTAAATCTTACAGTAGAGAATACACGTGTTGGTCAGATTACAGATTATGATAAGCTGACACTTGATGTATATACTAATGGTACATTACTTCCGGACGAAGCAGTCAGTCTTGCAGCTGTCTCTTATACACATCTCCGAGCCCACGAGACCGTACTAGATCT
>ENA-OYYN01000614-OYYN01000614.1-human-gut-metagenome-genome-assembly--contig:-NODE-614-length-17886-cov-4.326342_pt1 | contig 17886 bp, 15 predicted proteins | sample MGYA00243249_ERZ653449 | MGnify/ENA primary metagenome ERZ653449 (study PRJEB26926, sample SAMN06165159) | human gut metagenome | biome: ENVO:00009003; feature: ENVO:2100002; material: ENVO:00002003... | reverse complement strand
GCATAGATTTTGGCAATTTTTCTCAGATCTTCCAGCGAAATAAATTCATCCGCCTGATGAGCCATCTCTTTCTGACCCGGAAAAACAGGACCGTAAGAAACGGTATTGGGTACGTAACGGCAGTAAGTTCCGCCGCCGATGGAGATAAGGCGGGCTTCCTCTCCGGTGAAATCTGTGTAGGCTTCCTGCATTTTACGGATAAAGGGACGGTCTTTTTCCACGTAGAGCGGCGGCTTATGCTGAATCAGTTCATAGGAAGCTCCCGCCCGTTCCGCCTGTTCCTGCAGTTTTTGAAGAAGCAGATCGCTGTCTGATGTTACCGGGTAGCGGATATCAAATTTCAGGATGAGTTCCTCATCAGAGAAAGAGAGGACGGCCGGATTGATCGTCAGCGCTCCGGAGGTTTCATCGCTACAGCCGATAGAGAAACTTTCCCCGTTCGTTTCCAGTCTGAGACGGTCTGCCATGGTTCTGAGAAAGACATCGGCAGGGTGATCTCCGGTGAGAAGTGGGGAGAGGATCTGGAAAAGCATCTGAATCGCATTTTTCCCTTCCTGGGGGTAGCTGGCGTGGGAGGCAAGTCCTGTCACAGTCAGCAGGCATCCCTCCGCTTCTTCCGTGATGGTGCAGTGCCGGGAAAGACCGGCTCGGGATGCGGCCTGGGTGACACATTCCTGGTCAAGGGCAAGGAGTGCGCGGGCTTCATCAGGAACCACATTTAGGCGTGTTCCGGCAGAGAGAGCTTTTATCACAGTGTGGGGAGCGGTAAAGGGAACACGATAAAAGAAACGCAGGATTCCCTTTTCTGCATGAATGATTGGAAATTCAGCATCCGGAGAAAAACCGAAGGCCGGATGCTCTTCCCGGTCGAGATAATAGTGGATGCCGCGGGCAAAAGTCTCCTCATCTGTTCCCAGGATCAGACGAACCCGCCGGGAGACAGGAAGGCCGCTGTCTTTGATTGCCTTCATAGCATAGAGACAGGCCATAGCCGGTCCCTTGTCATCCACAGCCCCCCTGCCGTAGAGTTTTCCGTCGGAGACTACAGCGGAGTAAGGGTCAAAAGTCCACTGGCCGGCAGCCGGAACTACATCCATATGGGCCAGAATCGCCATCAGTTCGCCGCTTTCCCCCAGCTGAATGTGGCCGGCATATCCGTCACAGTTTTTTGTTTCCATATTCATTTCTTTTCCTTTTTCCAGGATCAGTTCCAGTGTTTCCCGGATCCCTTTTCCAAAAGGAGCTCCCTCGCCGGCGGTAGATTCATCCAGAACACTGTTGATTGACACCAGTTCCTGGGTATCCTTTACGAGACGGTCAAAGGACGCATCAATGAGTTGATTCAGAATTTCTTGCATATTCGGTATCCTCCTCGAGCTTGCTTTTTTTATGTCTAAAAGCATTTTAACACTGGTTTGAAAAATTTGATATATGTAAAAATTACGAAAAATATTTTTCCCCTATCCCCCCGATAGGGTTGGAGAGAGGAGAGAAAAGCCGAAGATAGAGGAAAAAAGCGGAAGGAAAATTTTATCCTGGGGGGAGGCTTGCGGCTGATTTGTCCAACTGTTACCATGGGAAGAAAGTATGGAAAGGAAAAATGGGGGAATATGAGAAAGAAACTGCGGATGACGGGAAAATATCTGCTTCGGGCTCTGCTCCTGATTCTGGCTGTTATATCGATCAATTTTGTGCTGGTTCATCTTATGCCCGGGGATCCGCTGGTACATCTTGTGGGGGAGGAAGAGTATTATTCGCTCAGTGCCCAGTATCCGGAGAAGCTGGAAGAGATCCGGGCGCAGTATTCTCTGGATGGAAATCTTTTTCAGCAATATATCCGCTATCTGGGACAGGTTCTTACGTTTCAGTTCGGCCATTCCTATATTGATGGAAGCAGTGTGGCGGAAACGGTATTCTTCCGGATGAAATGGACAATTCTTCTGGCCCTGGCGGCCATTGTCATCTCAGCGGCTGTCGGAGGAGCGCTGGGAGTGCTGGCAGGATACAAAAAAGGAGGAAAACTGGATTCTGTGCTGACTGGCTTTTTCCTCTTTCTGGAGACAATCCCATCCAACTGTCTGGCACTGCTCTTTTTGATCCTGTTTTCGTATAAACTGCACTGGTTTCCCGTGGGCGGCATGGCGGCGGGAAATGTGGAAGGGATAGAAAAAATAGTCAGTATTCTGCACCACATGGTTTTGCCTGTGGCTGTTCTGGTTTTATTCCGCACATCTTCCAACTTTCTTCAGATGAAAAGTTTTGTTTCTCAGATTAAAGATGAAGAGTATATCACTACGGCTGTGACGAAAGGGCTTCCAAAGAGAAAGCTTTTGTTCCGTCACCTGATCCGGAATGCCATGGTTCCCTATGTGACGGTGATCTGCATGCAGATCGGACATATCCTATCGGGATCGATGCTGATCGAAGTGGTATTTTCCTGGAAAGGGATGGGCACGCTGATCTATGATGCGGTGCAGACCAGAGATTATCCCACTGTTCAAATGTGTTTTCTGGTCATTGCAGTATGTGTGGTACTTTTTAATTTTGCAGCAGATTTTCTGTGTATGCAGATGGATCCCCGGATCCAGGATGGGGTGAGGGAGTATGAATAGGAAAAGGAAGAAAAGTATGACTGCAGGAATACTCATTCTGGCAATATTCGGATGTGTGGCCATTTTTGCAGAAGCATGGATGCCCTATCCGATAGAGGAACTCTTCACTCCCTATCTGCGGCCCTGCCGGGAACATCTGCTGGGGACGAATGATATTGGCCAGGATATTTTAAGTGAACTGATTCTGGGAACCAGGGTCACTTTGCTGACCGGGATCATGGCTGCTTTTTTTGTGATTCTGATCGGTACAGCTGCCGGTATGGCTGCCGGATATTGCGGCGGTGTCTGGAGAAAACTGCTGGATGGAATTACCTCTGTCTGTATGGCGGTGCCCCAGCTTCCCTTTGCCATTGTGCTGGTTACTTTTCTGGAACCGGGGATCTGGAATATCGTCGTGGCTATCTGCCTGACTTCCTGGACCGCAACGGCGAAGGTGGTGAGGGCGAAGACAGAAGAACTCTGTCAGCAGCCGTTTATCAAAATTGAGGAAACACTGGGGCAGAAAAAAGGATATATCATGCTGCGCCATATCCTGCCAAATATGAAGGATATTGTTCTGATGCGGGCGACACTGGCAGTCTCCTCTGCCATGCTTACGGAGGCCAGTTTAAGTTTCCTGGGGCTGGGTGCTTATGATCAGAAGAGCTGGGGAAGTATTTTATACTATGCTTTTAAGAAAAACGGGGTTGTGGCAAATTTCTACTGGTGGTATGTGCCGCCGATGATCTGTATCAGTCTGTGCATTTTTGCCTTTATACTGATCGGGTATTACGGTCTGGATAAGAGAGAAGAGGGAGCAGGGTTTGTGTCAGAAAAGAATTGAGATAAAGAATGTATCGGTTACGTTTCCAAATGGCGCGCGGGTTCTGGATGAAGTATCGCTGGTTCTTCCGGAGGGGACGCGCACGGTGGCGATCGGCGAATCAGGCAGCGGGAAAAGTGTAATGCTTGCGGCACTTCTCGGAATACTTCCTGCCGGAGCAGGAGTTTCCGGATCTTTTTATCTGGATGGGGAGGATCTTTTTCTTCTTCCGGAGAAAAAAATGGAAAAGATACGGGGAAGAAAGCTTGGGTATATTCCTCAGGGCAGCGGGAACAGTTTAAATCCTCTTCTGAAAGTAGGGCTTCAGATTGCCGAGCCGCTTATGGAAACCTGTGGAATCGGAAAAAAAGAAGCGGTGAAAGAGGCTATCCTGTGGATGAAGAAACTCCATCTGGGGCAGGAAGAACTTCTGGCAGAAGCGTATCCCCATACCCTGAGCGGAGGGATGAAGCAGAGAGTGCTGATTGCCATGGGAAGTGCGTCAGGAGCAAAAATCCTTCTGGCAGATGAGCCGACGAAAGGGCTGGATGAAGAGCGGGTGGAACTGGTGATTGAGCTGATCCGGCAGCTGAAAGGACGGACGCTGCTCTGTGTCAGCCATGATCTTCATTTTGCGGAGGCAGTTGCAGACAGAGTCTGTGTCATGTACGCCTCGCAGCAGGTAGAAGAATGCAGCAGGGAAGCATTTTTTGGAGAACCGCTTCATCCCTACTCCAGAATGATGCTGGAAGCATTGCCCGAGCGGGGGATGAGAGGAGATTTTTCTTTTGCCCCTCCCCATGAAAAATATGGGGAGATGGGTTGTCATTTTTACAGCAGGTGTCCGCAGAGAAGCGGCTTATGCAGAAAAAAGCCGCCGCTGGTTGAAAGAGGCGGCAGAAAGGTCAGGTGCTGGCAGTATGCTGATCCGGGCAGATAATATTTCACACAGTTATCACACCAAAAGGAGGGAAGAACCGGTTCTTCAGAAGATCAATATTCAGATCGAAAGAGGAGAGACGGTGGGACTTCTCGGGGCAAGCGGAAGCGGGAAGTCAACCCTGGGCCAGATCCTGTGCGGGCTGATCCGGCCGGAAGAGGGGGAGATTCTGTTTAAGGGAGAACGTCTGATCCGGCCGTTTCGGGGAGAGAGCAGGAAGAAAATACAGATTCTCTTTCAGCATCCGGAGAGTGCATTTAATCCCCGCCTGCGCCTGGGAGACAGCTTGCGGGAGATCTGCAGACTGTATGGAAAGAATCTCTCAAAAGAACAGATGGCAGAAGATATGGCGGTTTTTGGCATTTATGAAGAACATTTATGCCGCTATCCGGGACAGTTATCCGGAGGAGAGCTACAGCGGATCGCCCTGGCCAGGGTTTTGCTGGCGGAGCCTGAATTTCTGGTTCTGGATGAGCCCACAAGCATGCTGGATACCATTTCCCAGGCACAGATGATCCATCTTCTGATGGAACTGCAGAAAAGAAAAGGGATCGCGTATCTGTTTATTACGCATAACCGCATATTGTGCGAGAGGATCAGCCATCGCATTTATATGATAGAGCAAGGAAAAATAAGACAAAAGGGAGAAGAAGTATGAAAGCAAAAAAATGTATGGCAATGCTCCTGGCATTTTGCCTGGCAGCGGGAAGTCTGGCCGGATGCCAGTCTTCTGAGAAGGGGACAGATTCTGGGCAAAAAGAAGAAAAGACGGAGAAGGATCCGGAGGAAATCCGGCATGTGAGCAATCTGAGGATTGGGACAACTTACGCGAACAACAGTTTTAATATGTTCGGACAGGACGATGCCTTTGGAAGGATGAATTATAACAGTTTTGTTTCCCTGAATTTTTGGCATTTTGATGAAAAGGGAGAGCTGAGCGGAAGCGGCTGCCTGTTTCAGGACTGGGAGATCAGTGAAGAGGATACGCAGCTGTTGTTAAGCTATGATCTGGAAGGACTGGAATGGCATGACGGCCAGCCTGTTACCTCAGAGGACATTTTATTCACCTTTGATTTTTACAAGGCACAGAACTATCCTCTGTTTCTTCATGTTTCCGATGTACAGGTTCTGGAGGAGGGAAAACTTCAGGTGACTTTTGATGAGCCCATGGCATTTTCCTTCATGAATCAGACGACACTGATGTATCATCTGATGCCGGAGCACATCTGGGGCAAAGTGGAGAATCCTACAGAGTACGGAGGAGAAGATATGAGCATCGGGTGCGGTCCGTACCGCCTGGTTTCCAAAGACGCAGATGCCCAGATTTCGTACTATGAAGCTGTGGAAGATTTCCCGCTGGGAGAGCTGACTGTGGATAAGGTAGAACTTCACAGTTATGATAATCAGGCCTCTCTGATCACGGCGCTGCAGAATGATGAGATCGATGTAATGTACGGCTATTCCGCTTCTCTGGATACGACCCTGCTGCCGCTCATTGAACAGGATGAGGCAATTGACCTGGGAGAGAGTGTAAATACGGCAACATACCAGATCGTATTTGGATTTAACCAGTATCCGACCAGCGATCTTCCGTTCCGGCAGGCGGTGCGGTACGCTCTGGATTATGAGGTGCTGAATCAGTCAATCACAGGGGGATACGGTTCCGTGGCCACTCAGGGAGCCGTCTCTCCCAGCTGTGTGGGATATCTGGACGGGCTGGAGGAAAATAAAAGAGATCTGGAAAAGGCCAAAGAAATCCTGGATCAGGCGGGTTATCAGGATCTGGATGGGGATGGGTTCCGGGAACTGCCGGATGGAAGCCCCATGGATGTCAAAATTGCGCTGCAAAGCGCAACAGATCTGTATAAGCGGTATGCGGAGATTATTCAGCTGAATCTGGCGGAGGCAGGTATCCGGGTCTCTGTGGATGAACAGACGATTTCTAATAAAGATTATACCGCTGAGCTGAGAAAGAATGGCAGTTATGAGATTTATCTTGGAATGACCACGGTAGGGATTGCTTCCTGGACAGGGATTGCCAGTTACATTGCCGATGTGGTGATTACATCGGGCCAGCATTTCGGAACGTATGCAGAGGAAGAATATTTAAAAGCCTATACGGCGATGACCCAGGCAACCAGCTATGAAGAATATGCAGAAGCGTTCGGTGAGATTCAGGAAATGAATGCCAGTGATGTGCCGGCTGTAGCATTGGCGATCATGAAGACGTTTTATCCCTACCGGACGGACAGAATTACCGGATGGACCAATTATCCGGCCTGGGGTGTGATCAACGTGGATACCTGGTATCAGGCGGTGGAGAAATAGGAGACAGACATGAAAAAATGGAATCTGGAAGCTGTAAAACTGTGCGGAGAGCAGTGGAAAGAAGCAATGGCTCACACAGAAAACTTCAGTGCGGAAATCAGAAGCAAGAGAGCTGTTGACTCTCATGCGGACCGGACGGTGGAAAGTTTTGAAAAAGGCATGGGATCCAGCGCAGAGCGGGTGGAAGATACGATGAAGCGTCTGGAAGAGAGAGGATACCGGAAGATGGATATGACGGTTCTTGATGTGGGAGGCGGAACGGGGACATTTACCCTTCCTTTTGCCAGAGAGTACCGACAGGTGGATACACTGGATATTTCCGTTCCTATGCAGCAGAGGATTCGGGAGAAGGCCGCAAAAGAGCAGCTGGAGAATATCCGTTATCTCTGTAAAAACTGGCACACACTTGATGTGGAGAGAGAGGGAATGAAAAAACAGTATGACCTGGTGCTTTCCAGTATCAACTGTCGGGGAATTTATAATGCGGAAACGCTGCATAAGATGAATCAGTGCTCCAGAGGAGGCTGCTGCCTTCTGACCTGGGCGGGGCAGAGCCGGAGCAGCCATGGAAAAAATCTGCAGGAAATAATTTTGGGGCGGACACTGGAGACAGCGGGAGGAAATGATATTATTTTCCCTTTTCAGATGATTTATCATATGGGAGGGAGACCGGATCTGAACTATTCCAGGGTGGCCTGGAGCCGGGGCATGGAACCGGAGGAAGCAGTGAGCGAAATCTGTTCCAGCTACTGGCGGTTTGCAGATATTACGGAGGGAAAAAAGGAAGAAATCAGAAGCTATGTGTATGAACATCTGGAAGAAGGCCGCTTTGTAGAGCGGGTGGAGCATTTGATCGGAATCATGGTGTGGGATGCGTGGAGGATTCCATTTTAAAAAGAGAGAGGGGCTGATGCATTTTATGCAGCAGCCCTTAAAAAAGTTTTGAGTTTCGGAAACAAGAGATCGGGGGGATGAGAGAAGATTGTAGGTTTTACTAAAAATGAGGGGAGAATTTTGTGGATAAGGGAGAAAAATGAGAGAGGAAAAAAAGTAAACTGTGAAAAATGGCAGGAAAGAAAGAGAGGAAATTAAGGGGAAAGACATGGATGTTTCCGAAATACATGTAAAAATTTCGGAAATAAAGAAAGTGATCGGAAAAATAATTTGACAATAGAAAATCAGAGTTTTATAATTCAGGCATAAACAGAAAATCAACCTGTTGATTTCTGATTTATATCCTGCCAGAGTACGGTAAATAGTTGACGGCTGTACCTTTTTTTGTTACCATTTAGGAAACCGGTTCCCTTAATAGGGAATCTTTTTCGGAGGGTTAAGGGAACCGTTCCCCTCCGAGTGCGGAATATAGTACTGAATGAGAAAGGAAGGAAGAAAGATGGCAACTATTTTAGATGTGGCAAAGAAAGCCCGCGTATCAAAAACTACCGTATCCAGATATTTGAATAAACAGGATGCAGGCCATATGTCTGATTCCACAAAAGAGAGAATCAGAACGGCGATTGAAGAACTGAATTACAGTCCCAGCAGTATTGCACGGAGTCTGAAGAAAAAAACGACAAATGTAATAGGCTTTATTGTTCATGACATGACGAATCCTTTTTTCCTTCAGATGATCCAGGGCGTGGAAAAGGAACTGAAAAATTCAGGCTACAATCTTTTGCTCTGCAGTTCTGATCTTCAGGTGGAGAAAGAAGTGGAATGTCTGCAGATGTTGGAACAGAAGCAGATAGATGGAATTCTTTTGGTAGGAATGAATATGCCGATTACCCATATTAAAAAGCTTAAAATTAAAGCTCCTATTGTGTTACTTGAAAGAGATGTACCGAATCGGGAATTCGATGTGGTAAAGATCAATAATAAAGCAGGGACTTATCAGGCAGTACAGCATCTGATTCAAAGAGGACATACCCGTATTGCCCATATCAGGGGAGCTCATTTATCTGTGCCGGCCAAAGAGAGATGGGAAATTTTTAAGCAGTGTATGGAGGATAACGGTTTGGAAGTATATCCCCAGTACGTAGTCCAGGGAGATTATAAGCTGGAGAGCGGTTATGAAGCAATGGCAACGTTAATGCATCTGAATCCACGGCCCACAGCAGTTTTCTGTGCAAATGATAATATGGCACTGGGGGCGCTGCGCTATCTGCAGGAGCAGAAGATAGCGGTTCCGGAGCAGGTGGCTCTGGTAGGATACGATGATATTCCTATGGCGGAAATGGTCACCCCTGCCCTGACAACGGTTCGTCAGCCGGTGATGGAGCTGGCAAGGACAGCGACTCAGCTGCTGTTAAATCGTATTCAGGAAGAAGGAAAGGGAGTCACCCGGGAGATTATTATGGATTCAGAGCTGGTTGTCCGAAAATCATCGTAGGAGACAAAATATGCAGGACAAATCATTTCTGCAGATGGCAGAAAACTGGAAACAAATTATTGATTTTGGTCCAAGACCGATGGGATCTCTGGCAGCGGAACAGTGTGCCGGTTATCTCAGAGGAGAGATGGATAACATTACAGGGAACAGTTATCTGGAATCCTTCGAGACAGAAGCGTGGGATGTGGAAGACTGGAATCTGGAAGTCTGTTCTCCGAACGGGAGAAAACTGGAAAGTTTTCTCTTTCTGGGCAGCGGTGAAGAGCCGGAAGGTTTTGAGGGTGGTATCCTGTTTGCCGGTTACAATCGGATCTGGAATATGTATGTCTGGGAGAAATATGCGGTTGTGGATGAGGAGGGAGAAATAAAAGCGTATATTACAGTGCGCGGAAATGGGAAGGCAATTCCACAGATGCTTTTTACGGGAAAAAGTACACTGCCTCATTTTCTGGTAGGAAAAGAGGAAGCGGAATTTTTCAGAACGGCAGAGAAAAATCAGGTAAAAGTAAAGGGATATGCAAGAGCGGGGATTCGTAAAGGGGCAGTGTGCAGGAATGTTATCGGTATTCTGCATCCGGAAAAGAAAAAACGCGTACTTTTATGTGCCCATTACGATACGGTATACACAACGCCGGGAGCATACGATAACTCTTCAGGAGCGGCAGTGATTTTAGAGGTAGGGCGCAGACTGGGGAAAGAAAACTGCAGAACTTCGGTAGAACTGATGCTGACAGATGGGGAGGAATACAATCTGGTGGGGGCCCGACATCACTGTGAGGCGGGAACTCCGGTAGATATGGTTTTGAATGTGGATGGAGTAGGGAGGGAGAGAATCCTGGAAGTCTGGAGCGGGCCGGAGCCTTTTGAGCGTCAGATCAGAACATATCTGGGACAGAGCAAAGAAGATTTTACTCCTGTTTTTAAAAGTCCTCCGCCTCCGGGAAGCGATCACGCGCCTTATTATGAAAAAGGAATACCGGTTTGTATGCTGACTTTTAATGATCAGGGGATTTTACATTCAGCATTAGATGTATATGAAGAGAACAAGCTGGACAATATGGAAGTTATGGTGCGTATGGTGATGGAAATGCTTCGATATTTTAATGTGATTGAATGAGAAAGAGAGGGAGAAGGTTATGAAACTGAGAAAATTAATGGCGGTTACATTAATTGCTGCAATGGCGGGAAGTTTGGCTGGCTGTGTATCGACGGATGACAGCAGAGAGAAGGAGGCGAAGGAGGAAGATTCCGGGAAGAAGAAAGAAGATGGAGAAAAACCGGTGATTGGTGTCAGTCTTATGACACTTCAGTATGAGTTTTTTCAGGATGTAAAATCAGGGATTGAAGAAGCGGCAGGAGATGAGTATGAACTTCTCTGGAATGATGCGGCATTGGATCTGCAGAGCCAGATCGATGCAATTGAAAATTACTGTGCACAGGATGTAGATGCGATTATTTTAAATGCAGTAGATGGAGACGGCATTATTACAGCGTTGGAGACGGCAGAGGAGAAGGGGATTCCGGTTATTACGGTGGATATGAAGCCGACTTCCGGTACCTATGAGACGTATATTGGTTCGGATAACTATTTGGGAGGAGAACTGGCAGCGCGTTATGCAGTTCAGGAACTTCTGGGAGAGAAGAAAGATCCCAAAATTGTATTTTTGACAAATCCCATGTCCTCTGCGGCAGTAGAAAGAGTCAGCGGATTTAAGGAAACGGTTCAGGAAATCCTTCCGGATTCAGTGATTGTGGCAGAACAGGGGGCAGATACCAGAGAGGCTTTTATGAGTGCTATGGAGGATATTCTGATTGCGAATAAGGAAATTGATCTGGTATTTTCTTATAGTGCTCAGGGAGGTCTGGGAGCTTATGATGCGATTGCAGCTGCGGGCAGAGAGGAGGAAATTTCTGTAATTGGGTTTGATGCTTCTGAAGAAGAACAGCAGGCCATTGCAGAGGGAGGATGTTATAAAGGCAGCGTTATTCAGTTCCCGGATAAATTGGGAGAAACTTGTGTAGAATGCGTTGGAAAAGTACTGGCAGGAGAAAAGCTGGATGAGGAAGTTCCGGTAGAAGTAGGGGTTTACACCGCAGATAAGATTTATTACGCAGCAGATTTTGAAAAGTAAGCGCCAGAAAGGAAGAGGAGCCGGGCAGAGGATGTTTGTCCGGCTTCAGAGGGAGAAGAAATGAAAAAAACAGGTATTTTGCATGGGGAATTATCAAAGACAATTGCTGAACTGGCTCACGATGATATGATTTTAATAGGAGATGCGGGAATGCCGGTGCCAGAGGGGGTAAAAATGATTGATCTGGCGCTGAAGGAAGGGGTTCCTCATTTTCTTGATGTACTGGAAGCTGTGATGAGAGAAATGTTGGTGGCAGAAGGAATTATTGATCAGGAAATGGCAGAAGTCAGTCCGCATATGCGGGAAGAATTAGAATGCGTTGTGCAGGGGGGCTTTCCGCTCAGAACAATGCCTCATGAAGAAGTGAAAAAACTATCGGCAAAGGTGAAAGCAGTTATTCGGACAGGAGAATTTACTTCCTATTCTAATATTATTTTAAAGGCGGGCGTACTGTTTTAGAGGGGTGCCATCAGATGAAAAATGAGAATATATTGGAAATTAAAGGGGTCAGTAAGTCTTTTGTTGGCGTGAAAGCGCTTCAGAATGTAAGTTTTCAGGTCAGGAAGGGAGATGTCCATGCGCTCCTGGGAGAAAACGGAGCCGGAAAGTCAACTTTGATGAAGATATTATCCGGTGCTTACAACAAAGACTGCGGACAGATTTTTGTGAACGGGAAAGAGGCCGAGATACGGAATACAAAAGATTCTGAGAGGCTGGGTATTGCAATCATATATCAGGAACTGAATCTGATACCGGATATTACAGTGGCAGAAAATATATTTCTGGCTCGTCAGCCTAAAAAACATGGACTGCTTGATTGGAAAAAAATGACTGAGGACGCAGAAGAAATTCTGGATTATATGGATGTTGCTATCAATCCCAGAGCTATTGTGTCAAGTTTAAGCGTAGCACAGCAGCAGATGGTAGAGATTGCAAAAGCAATATCTTTGCATTCCCAGCTTTTGATCATGGATGAGCCCACTTCTACGCTGACAGAAGGGGAGACAAGAAAATTGTTTTCCGTAATCAATAACCTTAAAAGTAAGGGTATCAGTATGATTTATATCAGCCACAGGATGGAGGAAATTTTTGAAATCTGTGATTCTTATACGGTTCTCCGGGATGGAACCTTCGTTCACAGCGGAGAAATAAAAGAAGTAGATGTGAATCAGATCATTGAATATATGGTGGGGCGGTCACTGGCTTCGGTATATCCGGAAAAGAAAAATAAAGTCGGAGAGGTAATTCTTGAAGCAGATCATATTTCAAATGGGAAGGAAGTAAAAGATGTTTCGTTTTCTCTGCGGAAAGGGGAGATCCTGGGATTTGCAGGTTTGGTGGGAGCCGGACGGACAGAGACCTTGAAAGCTGTATTTGGAGCGGATTCCGGCGCTAAGGGCGAGATTAAAATAAATGGAAAACCGGTTCAGATCAGATCTCCCAGAGACGCCATAAAGCTGGGAATAGGTTTTCTTCCGGAGGACAGAAAAAAAGAAGGTCTGGTAGTGGATCTCCCGGTTTTGGATAATACGGTAATGGCAAAGCCGGAAAAAGCGATGGAACACGGAATGTTTTCCGCAAAAAAGGCAAAGGAGATCTGTCAGAAATATATCAGAGAGCTTTTGATAAAGACTCCTTCGGAGATGCAGAAGGCTAAATTTTTAAGCGGTGGAAATCAGCAGAAAGTAGTTTTGGCAAAGTGGCTGAACTGTGAACCGGAAATTATTGTGCTGGATGAGCCTACCCGGGGAATTGATGTGAATGCAAAGATGGAGATTTACAATATTATTGTAAAACTGGCGGAAGAAGGGAAATCGATTATTATGATTTCTTCGGAAATGCCGGAGTTGATTGGGCTGTGTGACAGAGTGATCGTCATGCATGAAGGCTGTGTGACGGGAGAGCTTGATCGGAGAACTTTGAGTCAGCAGCAGATTATGCACTATGCGACTGGAGGAAAATGAGATGGGAAAACAGAAGGTAACAAGTGAAAAGAGGAATATAAACTGGAATGAGATGGCCATTTTTCTGGTCCTGGCAATTCTTGTAATCAGTCTGTCCATAGCCAGACCCATCTTTCTGTCCACAGACAATTTGATCAATGTGATTCGTCAGGTAACTATGGTTGCTATTTTGGGAATAGGAATGACCTTTGTTCTGATTGCCGGAGAGATTGATCTTAGTGTGGGATCTATTGCAGCACTTGCAGGCATTGTGGTCGCTATGGCGATGAAAGCAGGGATATCAGTTCCGGTATCAATTCTTCTGGCACTTCTGACCGGCGGCTGCTGTGGAATGTTAAACGGGGCTATTCATGTGTATGCCAGGATCCCGTCTTTTATTGTAACGATGGGAATGCTTAATATAGCCAGAGGAGCTGTTCTGGTAATTACAAACTCGTATCCGATTACCGGACTGCCGGAATCTTTTAAGATCATCGGAAGAGGTTATATCGGACCAGTGCCGGTGCCGGTTATTATTATGGCTGTCTGCTATGCAGCCGGATATGTGGTCTTAAAGTATACAAAATTTGGACGGAGTACATATGCTATCGGGGGTAATATTGAAGCAGCCAAACTGTCTGGTATTACAGTAAATAAAAATAAAATTCTGATTTATGTTATTTGTGGGTGCACAGCAGCTATCACAGGCATTATTCTGGCTTCCCGTATGTTTTCCGGACAGCCTTCTGCTGCAAACGGTATGGAACTGGATGCGATTGCAGCCTGTGTAATCGGCGGAACAAGTACAACCGGCGGAAAAGGCCGTCTCTGGGGAACATTTCTGGGAGCTCTGATCATGGGAATTATTACAAATGGGATGAATCTGCTGAATATTTCAACCAACTGGCAGCTGATTGTACAGGGAGCAATCATAATTATCGCAGTGGGACTGGATCGGTTTAAGTCCAATTAGGAGGAACCATGGATCACTTGAAAGAGATTATACAGAGAAATGAAAAAAGATATCTTGCGTTTCTGGAAAAGCTGGTAGCTTATGATACTTCTGTTATCCGTCACGGAGAAGACGGTCAGGAAGGGGAGGCGCAGAGATTTCTGGCAGAATATCTGGAAAAGCTGGGATGTGAAGTTGATCTTTTTGAACCGGACAATGAGCGTATGGAAAAATATCCGGGATTTAATAAAGGACATCAATATAAAAACCGGCCGGTAGTAGTTGCCCGATATTCGGGAAGCGGAAAAGGGAAGTCACTGATCCTGAACGGACATATGGACACGATGCCTTCCGGTGACCTGAAGCGCTGGAATACAGATCCGTGGAAACTGACAGAGCGTGAAGGAAAACTCTATGGGCTGGGAGCGGATGATATGAAGGGCGGACTTAGTGCGCTGGTTCTGGGGCTGGAAGCGGCTCTGGAGACCGGATTTGTGCCGGGAGGAGATATTCTTATTGAAAGTGTGGTAGATGAAGAAGGCGGAGGAAATGGAACGCTGGCCTGCGTGGACAGAGGATATCGGGCAGATGGAGCTATCATCGCAGAAGGATCCAATATGGAAGTATTTGCGGCAAACAGAGGGGCATGGCTTGTGGAAGTGCAGGTGCAGGGAGTTCCAATCCATGCCAGCCTCAGAGGATTTGGAGAAAATGCCATTGATAAAATGGTGAAGGTAATCCAGTCTGTCCGGGAACTGGAAACCAAGTGGATGACTACAAAACGTCACCCGCTCCTTGCGCCGCCAACCTGTAATATTGGATATATCCAGGGAGGCGTGGCTGCATCTACCGTGGCGGAGAGCTGTACCTTACGTTTGGATGTAGAATACTATCCGTCAGAAATTGATAAATATGGAGTGAAACATTCTGTAGATAAAGATGAGGTAGCCAGAGAGGTAGAGGACTGGATCCTTACCATGTGCCAGGGAGATGAATGGCTGAAGAAACATCCGGTTACATTTAAATGGTATCAGGATTGTTCTCCTTTTGAGACTGAGACGGATCATCCGCTGGTACAGAAAATGGCTCTATGCTCCGGGCAGGTGACAGGAAAGGCTGTCATTTCCGGAATGACAGCCGGTTGTGACGCAAGGCATTTGACAAACATCGGACAGATTCCTACGATTGTATACGGACCGGGCAGCTGTCATAATGCACATGTCGTAAATGAGTATTTGCCGAAAGAACAGTATTTGCAGGCAATTGAAGTGTATGCGAGAATGATCATGGAGTGGACAAAACAGGAGGAATAAAATATGGACAAGATAAAAGTATTATTTGCAGGAGAATCCTGGTTTTTTACTACGATTGAGACGAAAGGATTTGATCAGTTTACAATTGGCGGATATCAGACCGAGATTGGAAGGATCCGGGCGGTAATGGATACATATGCAGATATTACGCATATTCCGGCACATCTGGTACTGGAGGAATTTCCGGATACAGTAGAAAAATTAAAAGCGTATGATGTGGTAATTATCAGTGATGTGGGGGCAAATACCTTTTATTTACATCCGAAGACTTTTTTTAACAGCATTCCCACACCTAATAAATTGCAGGTTCTGGCAGATTATGTGGCTCAGGGAGGAGCATTTGGAATGATGGGGGGATATATGACATTCCAGGGAATTGAGGCAAAGGGCCAGTACAGGGGAACACCTGTTGAAGAAATTTTGCCGGTAAACCTGTATCCCTATGATGACAGGGCAGAACATCCGGAGGGATTGTATCTTACCGTAGATCCGGCCAGTCATCCTCTTCTTGCCGGATTTCCGGAAAAATGGCCGCCTATGCTGGGGTATAACCGATTGATCGCAAAAGAGAATGCAGATGTGGTAGTCAAATATCAAGAAGACCCGATTCTGGCTCTGGGAACTTATGGAAAAGGGAAAACTTTTGTCTGGGCCAGTGACTGTGCTCCGCATTGGCTTCCGGAAGAATTTTGCGAGTGGGAGTATAATAAAATTCTCTGGGAAAGAATTTTAAAATGGGCAGTAAATAAAGATTAAAACAAAAAACGCTGAAGAAGAAATGCCGGTAAAAGGATTTCTTCTTCAGTGTTTTTTATGGATCAATTACAGGTTATCCCATTCTTCTTCATCCCAGAAATCATCTTCATCATCAAAATCACTGACCACAGAAGAGGAGGGGGAGGATTCCAAAGAAGAAGGTTCTTCCTCCGGCTGGCTTCCCAGAATCTGTTCCAGTTTGGCCATCCGGGAAGATTTTTCAGACCGGGCGGAAGTTTTTTTTCTGGTTTCCTTTTTTACAGAGGGCGCATTTTCTGATGCATCCTCATTGGAATCGCTATCTTCCGGAACACTTGCGGAGAAGGAAGATTCGGAGTTTTCGTCCGGACGGCGGGAGCGGCGCGACGCAGACTTTTTCTCGGCGGCCGCACGCGCAGACCGCTTTCTGGAGAACCGCTGTTTCTTTTCGGAAGAATGAAGAATACTTCCCTGAGCCAGAACAAAGATGTCGGAGAGTCCGATAGCGATCAGGACAATTCCAATGAAGATCATGATGGTCACCAGGGTATCAAAGGGGTTAACCAGCATAATCACACCGAGACAGAGCGCGGCAGCTGCGATGATAAGGGTAACCCACCAGTTGTTTTTTCTGGACTGGCGGAGCAGGAGCGCCTGTCTAAGATCTACCAGTCCGTGGACAATTACCGTGACACCTGCCAGGATGGGCAGCAGTGACAGAAAATAATTAGAACGGGTAATGATCCAGAAGGCGATAGAGATCACGAGAATTCCGCAGAGCAGGTTTACATGACCGGAGAAGAAATCGTCCCGTCCGCGGAAATAGCAGTACAGGCAGATGGCTCCCAGGCCGATCATGAAGAGCGAAGCTGCGGTGCAGATGATTTTAATGGATGACTGGGGCCAGACTGCCAGCACTGCACCCGTTAAGATAAAAAGTATGGGGGTGAGCAGGGCCTGCCAGGATATTTTTTCAAAAAAGTGACGCATAAGAACCTCCCTGATGTTTGGAATAATAGTATATATGTTAAGAATACTCTATTTTTTTTTCGTAGTCAATGTCTCTTGTGCAAATGGACTTCCAGGACAGAGCATCTGAAAACGGAAAGGGAGAGTGTACAGAATGACATCATCTGAATGGAAGCGACAGGTCCGGAGTTGGAAAAAGTGAATAAAAAGTCGAAAAAAGTAATGGGAATACCTGACCTTTTTTACAAAAAACTTGACTAAAATGGAAGATATGTTAAAATTATAGTGTGCGAGTGTCACAGACACACGCGTTAAAGGCTGTATTTCCGCTTATATAGTCTTTAAATCGTGCATATTATGTACATTTTAGGAGGAAATTTAAATGGCAAAATGGGTCTACATGTTTACAGAAGGTAATGCAACCATGAGAAACCTGCTGGGAGGCAAGGGTGCCAATCTGGCAGAGATGACTTCTCTGGGACTTCCGGTACCGCAGGGCTTTACGATCACTACAGAAGCCTGCACGCAGTATTATGAAGACGGAAAGAAGATCAATGATGAGATCATGGGTCAGATTATGGATGCAATTGTTAAGATGGAAGAGGTTACGGGAAAAAAATTTGGTGACAAAGAAAATCCCCTCCTTGTTTCTGTCCGTTCCGGTGCAAGAGCATCCATGCCGGGTATGATGGACACCATCCTGAATCTGGGACTGAATGAGGACTGTCTCTTATACACATCTCCGAGCCCACGAGACCGTACTAGATCTCG
>ENA-OYYN01000605-OYYN01000605.1-human-gut-metagenome-genome-assembly--contig:-NODE-605-length-17976-cov-4.466659_pt1 | contig 17976 bp, 18 predicted proteins | sample MGYA00243249_ERZ653449 | MGnify/ENA primary metagenome ERZ653449 (study PRJEB26926, sample SAMN06165159) | human gut metagenome | biome: ENVO:00009003; feature: ENVO:2100002; material: ENVO:00002003... | reverse complement strand
AGCTGACCGGAAGCCCGGGCTACTGGAAGAAAAAGTAAGAAAATCAATTCATCTTTTTTTAAAAGAATAATCACAGTTTTAACACAATTCCCGGTTAAACTAAAGTCATCAAAAGAAAGGAACGAGGGATTGTTATGGACGAGAGATGGGAGAACCAAAATACGTATGATAACGATGAAGCGCAGAGAACTGCCGCGGAGCCGGTGGCAGATCAGGCAGACAATCCTGATGATGAAATAAAAGAAACAGCAAATCAGGAAAAGAAAGAGGAAGCATCTGTACACAGTTATAACCCCTATCATATGACCGGAGACCGGCTGTCGGATCCGGTGTGGGAATCAGAAGAGAGAAAACAGATCGGAAGCCAGAGCTGGGAGAGTCAGAGCAGCCAGACGTACACCAGTCAGAGCTATGAAAATCAGAACAGCCAGATGTACGGAAGCCAGAATTATGAAAATCAGAACAGTCAGCCGTACGGAAGCCAGAACTATGGAACGCAAACCAGTCAGCCGTACGGAAGTCAGAGTTATGGAACGCAGACCAGTCAGACGCACAGAAAGAAGACGAAAAAAACCCGAAAAAAGAGCAGTTCCGGTTTTGGAAAGAAAGCAGGGATCAGCGTGGCTCTGGCAGTTATCTTCGGTCTGGTGGCCGGAGCAGTCTTCCAGGGGGTGAATTATATTGGAAATAAATATTTCCCCACAAGTTCGACCAGCAAGGTAGAGCTGAGCCAGACCGGGCAGGGAGGCAGCACAGAGGAGGCAGAGCCGGTGAGCAATGTGAACGGAACCTACGGTTCTGTGGCTGCGGTGGTTCAGGATACGAAACCTTCTGTTGTCGCCATTACCTGCGTAAGTGTACAGCAGGTTCAGGACTGGATGTTCGGGGGCAACTATCAGCAGGAAGTTTCCAATGCGGGATCCGGCATCATCGTCGGGAAAAATGAGGATGAGCTTCTGATCGCTACGAATGAGCATGTAATCGACGGGGCATCTGAGATTACCGTAACCTTCATTGACAACGAGTCTGTGGCCGCTACGGTAAAGGGAACAGATGAAAATGACCTGGCGGTGGTTGCAGTTAAGATCAGCGACATTAAGGAAGAGACTTTAAATCAGATCAAAGTGGCAGCGATCGGAGATTCTGAGGCACTCAAAGAGGGCGAGCAGGTGGTGGCGATTGGAAATGCTCTCGGCCAGGGAACAGCAGTGGCAGCCGGGTACGTGAGCGCGCTGAATCAGACGATTACTTTTGATAACGTAGAGCATGATGTGATCCAGCTTGATATCGCTATCAATCACGGAAACAGCGGCGGTGCGCTCTTCAATATGAGAGGCGAACTGGTAGGAATCAATGAGGCAAAAGGTGTGGTAAGTTCTACCGGAGAGGCGGCAGACGGTATGGGATATGCGATTCCTATCAACGAGGCAGAGCCGATCCTGAATAATCTGATGAACCGTCAGACCAGGGATAAAACCTCTGAGGAGGAGCAGGGATTTCTGGGAGTGAGCGGCATCAATGTGAGCAGCGATGCTTCCAGCATGTATAACCTTCCGGTGGGCGTCTACGTAAACAGCGTCACAGAGGAGGGGCCGGCTGAGGCGGCAGGAATTCAGGCGGGCGATATTATCAAGAGCTTTGACGGGCAGAAGGTATCTGATTTTGCAGAACTTCAGAAACTGCTCACGTATTATAAAGCAGGAGAGACCGTAGAAGTGGTGATTTCCCGGGCAGATGACGGGAACTATGAGGAGCAGACGGTGGAAGTGACCCTGGCTCCAAGAAAAGATTTTGTAAAAGAATAAAGAAAGAGACAGGAGCAGATACAGAGATCCGGGCAGAAAAAGAAGGGTTTTTGTATCTGCTTTTTTGTGAAAAGGTCCGGGCGCTGCCGCGTTTGGAAGAGACGGGTGTTTAGAAAAAGTTCACTTGTGTCTTACAGGGCTTTGAGCTATAATGGGGACATGGATGGAAGAAAGGAAGATTTCTATGTCAGAGGATAAGAAACTGGAAGATACAGAACTGGAGAAGAAAGAGACCGAGGAGAAGGACGAGTATGAGAAAATCTGTTTTCTCTGCCGCAGGCCGGAGAGTAAATGCGGGCCCATGATCAATCTCCCCAATCAGATCAGCATTTGTGCAGACTGTATGCAGAAGAGCTTTGACGCTATGAATAACAGCAATCTGAACTACAGTGAACTTCTGCAGAATATGCCGAACATCAGCATGATGGATCTGTCTTCTCTTCAGAATCAGATTCCCAACAAACAGAGGGTGAAGAAGAAAAAGCCGAAGGAAGAGAAGGCAAAGGCGCAGTTTTCTATCAAGGATATACCGGCGCCCCATAAGATCAAGGCGAGTCTGGACGAATATGTGATCGGTCAGGAGCAGGCCAAGAAAGTGATCTCGGTGGCGGTGTATAATCACTATAAAAGGGTTTTTGCAGGCCAGGAGGACGGAGTAGAGATTGAAAAGTCCAATATGCTTCTGCTGGGTCCTACGGGATGCGGGAAGACTTATCTGGTGCAGACCCTGGCCCGCCTTTTGGATGTACCGCTGGCCATCACGGATGCTACTTCACTGACGGAGGCCGGCTATATCGGAGATGATATCGAGAGCGTGGTATCCAAGCTTCTGGCAGTGGCGGATAATGATGTGGAGCGGGCTTCACATGGAATCATTTTCATTGACGAGATTGATAAGATAGCAAAGAAAAAGAATACCAATCAGAGGGATGTGAGCGGAGAAGCTGTTCAGCAGGGGATGTTAAAACTTCTGGAAGGAAGCGACATCGAAGTGCCGGTGGGAGCCAACAGCAAGAACGCCATGGTGCCGCTGACCACGGTAAATACGAAAAACATTCTGTTTATCTGCGGAGGGGCTTTCCCGGATCTGGAGAATATTATCAAGGAGCGTCTGAACAAGAACTCTTCCCTGGGATTCCAGGCAGATCTGAAGGATAAGTATGATAAGGAAAAGAATCTTTTGTCCCGGGTTACGGTGGAGGATCTGAGAAATTACGGTATGATTCCTGAGTTTCTGGGAAGACTTCCGGTGATCTGTACCCTGGAGGGTCTGACAGAAGACATGCTGGTAAAGATCCTGCAGGAGCCGCGAAATGCAATTTTGAAACAGTATAAGAAGCTTCTGGAGCTGGATGAAGTAAAACTGGATTTTGATGAGGGGGCTCTTCACGCGATTGCCAGACTGGCGCTGGAGAAGGACACAGGAGCGAGGGCTCTGCGTGCGATCCTGGAAGAGTTTATGCTGGATATCATGTATGAGATCCCGAAGGATGATTCGATCGGGCAGGTTGTGATAACAGAAGAATATATTGAGCATCGGGGAGGACCGGTTATTACTCTGCGGGGGCAGGAACCGCTCCGATTGGAGGCAAAATAAAGGAGGATTTATTTATGGGAGCAGACTTTTTGGAAAATCTGGGGAAAACAATCACGAAAACAGCGGAGAAAGTGGGAAAAAAGGCTGAGGAAGTAGTAGGCGTACAGAAACTGCGCGCTCAGCTGGCAGGAACCGAGCGGGAGATTGACAAGAACTGTCAGGATCTGGGAGAGATTGTATACCGGCATTTTATTGATGGAGAGGTAATGAGCGAGGAGATTGCCATTGTCTGTGATGAGATTACCCGTCTGAGAGGTCAGGCGGCGGATTTAAGAGAGCAGATCGCCCAGCAGAGAGGAGAGAGCATCTGTCCTTCCTGCGGAGCGCACGGACCGAAGGAGGCTGCCTTCTGTATGCGGTGCGGAGCGCCGCTTCCGGCGGAGGAAGAGGCCGAAGAAGCAGAGGTTACACCGGTAGAAGAGCAGGAGGGAACTGAGGAAGAGAGTTCGCCGGAGCCGGTAAATGCAGCAGAGGAAGAAGAAAAATGATCTTTGTAGGAATCCTTGTTCTGGTAGTGGCAGCGGAGTGGAAGATAAAAAACCGCATGGAGCGTTCTATGAAAGAAGGCGTAGTGCGGGAAGTAGCGGGAGACCGGATCCTGCTCTGCAAATGTCATAATAAAGGGATCGCCGGCGGTATAGGGGCTGAAAAGCCGGAGGCGGTCAAGTGGGGAACCGGCGGCCTGCTGATCAGCTTTATGATGGATTTTTTTCACTTGCTGAAGGAAAAAGGGCGGACAGCTGAGAAGACGGGATATGCCCTTGCGCTGGGAGGCGGTCTGAGCAACTGGCTGGACCGGGTCCGCCAGGGGTTTGTCACAGATTACTTCCGGTTTAATGTAAAATGGAAGGCGCTTCGCCGTCTGGTATTTAATCTGGCGGATATGTGCGTATTTCTGGGAGGTATTCTGATCCTGGCCGGACAGATTTTTGGAAAGAGGGAAGAGAAGTAGGGTGAAGACGGACAGCAGGATAAGACATCTGATCTCCTATCTCTTTTTTGGCATATGTACCACAATGGTAAATATTCTCTCCTACGGCTTATTCAGCCGGGTGGGAAACTGGGGAACGGTTCCGGCCACGGCGGCAGCCTGGGTTCTGGCCGTTCTCTTCGCTTTTGTGACCAATAAGAGGTTTGTGTTTGACAGCCGTTCCTTTCAGTGGGAAATCCTGAAAAGAGAAGTGCCGGCTTTCTTTGGCTGTCGTCTTCTGACCGGATTTTTTGATATGGGCTGGATGTGGGTGACGGTTGAACTGTGGCTGTGGCCGGATCTCTGGATGAAGATTTTTTCCAATTTGCTGGTGATTCTTCTGAATTATCTTGCCAGCAGATGGATCATATTTCGGAAGAAAGAAGACACATAATACAAAATGGATGCAGACGCCAAAACGCTGCATCCATTTTGTATTATGTGATTTTTTAAAGAGAATAAAAAAAGAGTGCAGGAAGCGGGACTTGAACCCGCACAGTCTTGCGACCACAGGCACCTGAAGCCTGCGCGTCTGCCAATTCCGCCATTCCTGCATATTTCAGAGCTACGCCGAAGCGCTTAACTCGCTTGCAAAAAATACTATACTCGATTTCCCATTGAATGTCAACACTTTTTTGAAATTTTTTTGAAAATCTGACAAAAGAGTACTATTTAGGAAAAGGGAAGGGGAATGCTTTACAAGGAAAGGGGAGTGTGATACACTTTGGAAGACTTAAACATTGCAGACAGGAATAGATTTAGAGGGGGATGTAAGGGAAAGGAGAAAGTATGGAATCAGTGGTAGAATTGTTGAAAGTAGTTTTCCTGGGAATTGTGGAAGGGATCACCGAATGGCTTCCCATCAGCAGCACAGGTCATATGATCCTGGTGGATGAGTTTGTCCATCTGAACGTGAGCGAAGAATTTTTTCAGATGTTCCTGGTAGTGATTCAGCTGGGAGCGATCCTGGCTGTTCTGGTTATTTACTGGAGTAAGCTCTGGCCTTTTCACGGAAAGCGGACAGGACAGAAGAGCGCCTGGGTAAAGATCAGTGACAGAAAAGTTCTGGGAGGTCTGCAGCGCTGGGCAGACAAGTATGTGGATATGGGGAAGATCGTGCTGTGGCTGAAGATCGCAGTATCCTGTCTTCCCGCCATGATTATCGGTCTGACACTGGATGACTGGATCGAAGCCCATCTGAATAATTATGTGGTAGTATCTGTCACGCTGATCGTTTACGGTATTCTCTTCATTATCATAGAGAACTATAACAGAAACCGGGAGACTTCGATCTGCCGCATGAAAGATCTGACTTTTCGGATGGCTCTGTACATCGGTATTTTTCAGGTTCTGGCAGTCATTCCGGGAACCTCCCGTTCCGGAGCGACGATTATAGGAGGGATTCTTCTGGGAACCTCCCGCCAGCTGGCAGCCCAGTATACGTTTTATCTGGCCGTGCCGGTGATGTTTGGAGCGAGCTTTTTAAAGATCATCAAATTTGGCCTCGATTTTTCCGGTCAGGAGCTTATGATCCTGATTGTGGGAATGGCAGTTGCCTTTGCAGTTTCCATTTTTGCGATTAAGTTCCTGATGGGATATATTAAAAAGCATGATTTTAAGGTGTTTGGATGGTATCGGATTATTCTGGGAACGCTTGTGCTGGGATATTTTGCAGCCAAAAACTTTCTGGCCTGATCTGTATTGGAAAAGAAAAAGAGACAAAAAAAGTGGCCTGCGTGAGCAGGCCGCTTTTTTAATGAGGGGGGAGATAGTGAGTGGTTTATCAACTATCTGTAATATACTATAAGGGATAAATGTGATCGAAGTATGTACAAATTCTAAAAGAAACGGAAAGTTCATGAAGAATCTTTAAAGGAAATCGAAACTTTCGCGGAGAAAGGTTTTCCGATCCGGTATCTGGACGGACTTTTCCGGATTTGGTATAATGCGGATATTGAAGGAAATGATAAAACGAGGAGACGGCTATGGAAGGGATCAGATTGAATAAATTTTTGAGTGAGGCGGGCATCTGTTCCAGACGGGAGGCAGACCGGCTGATCGAGGCTGGCGAGGTGACGGTGGACGGAAGAGCCGTCGGGATGGGCTGGCGGGTGACCGGCAGCGAGGTGATCCTGTGCAGGGGCAGGAGAGTCCAAAAAGAAGAAAGACCGGTGCTTCTTGCCTTTCATAAACCCAGAGGGATTGTCTGTACAGCGGAGAAGAAGGAAAAAAATAATGTAGTTGATTACGTGAATTATCCGGTGAGAATTTATCCGGTGGGAAGGCTGGATAAGGAGTCGCAGGGGCTTCTTCTGCTTACGAACCGGGGCGAGCTGGTCAATAAGATTATGCGGGCGGGGAATTACCATGAAAAGGAATACTGGGTTTCTGTAGATAAACCGGTAACGGGAGAATTTCTTCAGAAAATGAGCCAGGGTGTCTATTTAAAAGAACTGGGTCAGACAACCCGCCCCTGCAGAGTGAAAAAGGTTGGGCCAAACAGCTTTACCATGATTCTTACGCAGGGACTGAACCGGCAGATCCGGAGAATGTGCCGGACGTTTGGCTATGAGGTGCGCAGACTGACCCGTACACGGATTATGAATATTACACTGGGAGATCTGCCGGAGGGAAAGTACCGGGAAATCACCGGGGAAGAATTAAGAAAACTGGAAGAACTGACGGCGGACAGTCCGGCGCAGAAGGAGAGAGAATGATGGATAAAAGAGAGCGGATGAAAGAGCTGGCGGAGCTTTTAAACCGGGCGGCCCGGGCTTATTATCAGGAAGACCGGGAAATTATGAGCAATCTGGAATATGACAGGCTGTATGATGAGCTGGAAGCGCTGGAGAAGGAGACAAAAATGGTGCTGGCGGGAAGTCCCACGGTGAAGGTGGGATATGAGGCTGTGGACGAACTTCCCAAGGAAGCGCATGAAAGCCCCATGCTCTCCCTGGACAAGACGAAAGATGTGGAAGGCTTAAGAAGTTTTCTGGGGGAGCAGGAAGCGCTGCTCTCCTGGAAGCTGGACGGCCTTACTGTGGTACTGACTTACAGGGATGGACAGCTTCTCAAGGCAGTCACCCGGGGAAACGGGGTGATCGGCGAAGTGATCACCAATAATGCCCGGGTATTTAAAAATCTTCCGCTTCAGATTCCCTATCAGGGGGAACTGGTTCTGCGCGGTGAGGCCATTATTACGTATTCGGATTTTGAGCGGATCAACCGGGAAATCCCGGACGGGGAAGCGCGCTATAAGAATCCCAGAAATCTCTGCAGCGGTTCTGTGCGGCAGCTGAATAACCAGGTGACAGCCAGCCGGAGTGTCCGCTTTTTTGCTTTTGCCCTGGTATCTGCCCCGGGGGTGGATTTTGAAAATTCCAGAGCCCGCCAGATGGAGTGGCTGAACAGGCAGGGCTTTGAGACGGTCTATTATCGGAAGGTGACAGCGAAGACGCTGGATGAGGCCATGGCGTATTTTTCAGAAGCGGTGGCGCATAATGATTTTCCTTCCGACGGTCTGGTAGCTACTTACGATGATATTGCCTATGGGGAGTCTCTGGGAAGCACGGCTAAATTTCCGAGAAATTCCTTCGCCTTTAAATGGGCGGATGAGCTGCAGAATACACATTTAAGAGAGATCGAGTGGAGTCCCTCCAGAACCGGCCTTATTAATCCGGTGGCGATTTTTGATCCGGTGGAACTGGAAGGGACAACGGTGACCCGGGCAAGCCTTCACAATATCAGCATTATGCGGGGGCTGGAACTGGGAATCGGGGATGAAATCCAGGTGTACAAAGCGAATATGATTATTCCGCAGATCGCGGAGAACCTGACCCGGAGCGGTCTTCTGGACATTATTAACAGGTGTCCGGCCTGCGGGGAGAGAGCCGAGATCAGAAAGGTCAATGAAGTGGAGACGCTCTGCTGTACCAATCCATCCTGTCCGGCCCGGGCGATCAAGTCCTACAGCCTTTTTGTCAGCCGGGACGCCCTGAATATCGACGGAGTCTCGGAGATGACGCTGGAAAAATTTATCGGCCACGGACTGATCCACAGCCTGGCAGATATTTTCCGTTTAAAAGAACACAGGGAAGTGATTGTGAATCTGGAAGGGTTCGGGGAAAAATCTTTCCTTAATCTGACAGAAGGCATTGAGCGGGCGCGCCGCACCACTCTGCCCCGGCTGCTCTACGGGCTGGGGATTCCCAATGTGGGACTCGCCGGAGCGAAACTGATCTGCCGTGCTTTTGACAGTGATCTGGAGAAGATCAGGCAGGCTTCTGCGGAAGAATTTTCGGAGATTGACGGAAATGGCGGGGTGATTGCGGGAAGTATTGTGGATTATTTTCAGGATTCGGAGAATCAGAAAAAACTGGAGGAACTTCTGCCCTTTCTCACGATCGAGAAGGAACAGACTGCGGAGGCAGAGCAGGATCTTGCCGGTCTGACTTTTGTGATCACAGGTGCGGTGGAACATTTTGCCAATCGGAAAGAATTAAAAGAAGAAATTGAGCGCAGAGGCGGAAAAGTTACCGGAAGCGTCACTTCCAAAACCAGTTTCCTGATTAATAATGATGCGTCTTCCGGATCTGCCAAAAATAAAAAAGCGAGGGAACTGGGGATCCCGATTCTGACAGAACAGGATTTTCTGGACGGGAAATACAGATAAATTGACAAGGCCGTAAAAAGGCGATAGAATAACTAGATATATGACAACAGAGGTGCCTTTTTACGAGAGGGGGAGAAGACGTGAGCAGACAAAGAGATCCGAAGGTGGAGAAGAGGATCACAGTGGAAAAGGGAAAGCAGGGAGCGGTTCAGCTGCTCTTCGGACGTACCACTGTTATTATACTTGCACTGGTTCTCCAGGTTGTGGTACTCCTTCTGGGAGTTACCTTTCTGCAGAAATATCTGGTTTATCTGTACGGAGCCTATTTGATCCTGACGGCGGTGGTAGTCGTTATCATCATTAATAAAGAAGGAAGTCCGGATTATAAACTGGCCTGGATGGTTCCTATGCTGATTTTTCCGGTGTTTGGAACGCTGCTTTATATTTTTGTGTCCATGCAGGTGGGATCGCGGATGATGAACCGGAAGCTGACCAGGATCATCCATGAGACGAGAAAATATGTCAATCAGGAGTCGAGGGTTCTTGAAGAACTGGAAGCGGAGAATCCCCGGGTGGCAAGTCTGGCCCGCTATGTGGATCAGAAGGGAAATTATCCGATCTACAGAAACAGCACGGTGGAATATTTTCCGCTGGGCGAGGATAAGTTTAAGAGACTGGTGGAAGAGCTGAAAAAAGCAGAGCACTTTATCTTCATGGAGTATTTCATTGTAGCGGAGGGCTACATGTGGGATACGGTGAGGGAAATCCTGGTACAGAAGGTGAAAGAAGGCGTGGAGGTTCGTTTTATGTATGACGGAACCTGCATGATCAAGCTTCTGCCCTACAGTTATCCTGAGTATCTGGAATCTCTGGGGATCAAGTGCAAGGTGTTTGGACCGATCCGTCCTGCATTGTCTACGGTTCAGAATAACCGGGATCACCGGAAAATTGTGGTGATCGACGGGCATACTGCATTTACCGGGGGCATTAATCTGGCAGATGAATATATTAATCAGAAAATGCGGTTTGGTCACTGGAAAGACACGGCCGTGATGGTGAAGGGAGATGCAGTAAAGAACTTTACGCTGATGTTTCTTCAGATGTGGGGGATTGACGAGGGAAAAGAGAATTATCACAATTATCTCTCGGTGCCCCGCCTGCCGGAGGTGGCGAACGCTCCCGGCTACGTGATGCCTTACGGGGACAGTCCGCTGGACAATGAAAACGTGGGCGCCCTGGTTTATATGGACATTTTGAATACGGCCAACAAGTATGTACATATTATGACACCGTATCTGATCCTGGATCATGATATGATCACGGCGCTGACTTACACGGCCAAGAGAGGGGTGGAGGTTATCATTCTGATGCCGCACATTCCGGACAAGCCGTATGCCTTTACTCTGGCTAAGACGTATTATCCGGAACTTCTGGAGAGCGGTGTGAAGATTTATGAATATACACCGGGTTTTGTCCATGCGAAAGTGTTTGTCTCGGATGATGAGAAAGCAGTGGTGGGAACGATCAACATGGATTACCGCAGTCTCTATCTTCATTTTGAGTGCGGCGCTTATATGTATCAGGTTCCCGAGATTGCCAGAATTGAGGAAGACATGCAGAAATGTCTTAAAATGTCTCAGCAGATCACCCTGAGCGACTGTAATAAACGTGGAACATTTTCCCGGCTGTGCGGCGGAGTCTTACGGCTGATCGCACCGCTGATGTAAAGAAAAGGATGGTAGAAAAGAATGCCGATTAAAATACAGAATGATTTGCCGGTAAAAGAAATTCTGGAGAGGGAAAATATCTTTGTGATGGATGAGAACCGCTCCTTTCATCAGGATATCCGTCCGCTGAAGATACTGATCCTGAATCTTATGCCTCTGAAAGAGGAGACAGAGCTTCAGCTCCTTCGATCCCTCTCCAATACGCCGCTGCAGGTGGATATTACATTTATGCATGTGGAGAGCCACGAGTCAAAAAATACTTCCATGAGCCATCTGAATAAGTTTTATCAGACCTTCCGGGAACTGAAAAGCCAGAAATTTGACGGTATGATCATTACCGGCGCTCCGGTGGAACAGATGGAATTTGAGGAAGTGGATTACTGGGAAGAACTGACAGAGATTATGGAGTGGAGCAAGACATCTGTAACCTCTACGATTTATCTGTGCTGGGGCGCCCAGGCAGGGCTTTACTATCACTACGGCCTGAAGAAAAAAATGCTGCCGGAGAAAATGTTCGGTCTGTTCTGGCATAAGGTGCAGAACCGGAAGACTCCTCTGGTAAGAGGCTTTGACGATATGTTTCTGGCGCCTCACTCCCGTCACACGGAGGTTCCGGCCGAAGATATTCATAACTGCAGCGAGCTGACGGTTCTGGCTGAGTCGGAGGAGGCGGGAGTATTTCTTGCCATGGCTCAGGATGGAAGGCAGATTTTTGTGATGGGGCACCCGGAATACGACAGAATTACGCTGGATGGAGAGTATAAGCGGGATAAAGGAAAAGGGCTTGAGATCAGTCTGCCGAAGAATTATTATCCGGGGGATAATGATGGGGAGAAGCCGCTTCTTCTGTGGCGTTCCCACGCCAATAACCTGTATACAAACTGGCTGAATTATTATGTGTATCAGATCACTCCGTATGACCTGGACGGAACTCCGTTTTAACAAGGAATTTTATTATGAAAAAAGGGTATGTTGCGTTGGCAATATGCCCTTAAATTTTCGGAGATCGTTTATACTGGCAAATTGCAGCGATAGTTTAGGAAAGGACAGAATATGAAAATTACAGAGGTAAAAGACAGAACGGAGATTCTGGTTGAACAATTATTAAAAGTGTGGGAGTGTTCTGTCAGGGCGACACATTTATTTTTATCCGGGGATGAGATAAGCGGGATTAAGCAGTATGTTCCGCAGGCTTTAAAAGATGTCCCCGCTTTGATAGCTGCAGAGAATGAAAATGGAAAGCTCATAGGATTCCTGGGGATTGCAGACAAAATGGTGGAAATGCTGTTTGTTTCAAATGAAAGCAGAGGACAGGGGATCGGCAGACAGTTATTGGAATATGGTATTGAAAAGTATTCCATAGAAGAACTTGCTGTCAATGAACAGAATCCTCTTGCAAAGGGTTTTTATGAACATATGGGATTTGAGGTTTATAAAAGAACGGAATTAGACAAACAGGGAAATCCATATCCACTATTGTATATGAGAAGATTATTTAGAGTGATATATATTGATTGTAAGAGAAGTGGGAGTTCCATTGATTTGATTATGTTCTGCTTCAATTTCAACTGCCACTTCGTCAGTATTCCAGTATTTTGTTGAGACTATACAATACATGAAAATAGATGTTGACGATTATGAAAAAATTTACTATCATATATAGAGAGAAAGGCGGTGCAATGATGGCTAATTATGGCGAAAATGGTTATATAGATTTCTCTAAATTGTGGGAAGTTATGGAAAAAAAAAGAACTTAATAAACAATGGTTAAAAAACAATGGAATACATTCAAACACAGTTGCGAAGCTGACAAAAAACGAAAATGTAACTTGTGAGGTTATTTGTAATTTATGTAAATTGCTTAATTGTCAGCCGGGACAAATTATGTGTTATAAAAATAAATAAAATACATGATAATAGATTGGAATAAAGATAGTTAAGAGAGGAAGGCGAGGAGATGCCAGAGATTGGAAGATTTTATGGAATTGTTATAAAAATGTTTTTCAAGCCCAAGGAACACGAACCAAGCCACATACACGCCTTATATGGTGAGCATATCGGAATTTTTGATTTGCGAAGCCTGGAAATGACAGAAGGAGACCTGCCAAAAAAGGCGCAAGAGCTTGTGAAAGAATGGCTTTCTAAAAATCAGAAAGAACTTCTTGAAATGTGGGAAAGTCAAAAATTGTACAAATTGCCGCCGTTATAAAGCGGCTTTTTGGCCTATGGAGGTGTTAGAATGATACCAAGAATAAAGAGTGTTGAACCATTACAGGGCTATTTATTACATGTTATTTTTGACGATGGAAAAGATTGTATTTATGATGTTAATGGCGATATAGACACTATAGAGCAATACAAAGACTTGAAAACTATTTTCGGACTTTTTGAACAAGTACAACTGGACGAAAGCCGTACTTGCGTTTTCTGGAATGATTTTATTGATCTTCCAAGTGATGCGATCTACGAAAACTCATCTGTTTCAAACGATGAAATAAACTGGGACTAATTAAAACGGGGTGGGGCGGATGCCCTGCCCTTGTTATATCAATAATGAAAAAGGTTGCTCTGTTTATAACGATGAGCCTTGAAGGAGATATTGCAGACAGTAAAAAAAGAGGGGCAGAACAATGATCCGAAGGATGCAGAAAGAAGAGATTGATCAGGTGGCGGCAATCTGGCTGGATACGAACCGGAAAGCGCATGATTTTATTCCGGCTTCCTATTGGGAGGGGAACTTTGAGGCAGTCAGAAGCATGCTTTTGCAGGCGGAACTGTATATCTGGGAAGAAAAAATGGAGATTGCCGGATTTGTCGGTCTGGAAGGGGAATATATCGCCGGCATTTTTGTGAAAGAAGGCCGGCAGTCAGAGGGGATTGGAAAGCAGCTGCTGGATTTTGTGAAGGAGAAAAAAGAACGTCTGTGGCTTCATGTATATGAAAAAAATGGGGCGGCGGTAAGATTTTACAGACGGGAAAAGTTTCGGATTACCTGTGAAGGAATGGATCAGAATACGGGTGAGAAGGAATCTATGATGGTCTGGGACAGGACAGAAGATTTGGAGGAATGAAGATGGATCAGAAGGAGAAGAAATGCGGATAGAACATGCGGCTATGTATGTAAGGGATTTGGAGAAGGAAAAAGAGTTTTTTGTGAAGTATCTGGAGGCGGTTCCCAACGAAGGGTATCATAACAGAAATACGGATTTTCAATCGTATTTTCTGACCTTTGAAGGCGGAGCCAGGCTGGAGCTTATGACCCGGCCGGAGCTGACAGAGGAGGGAAAGGATCCCATGCGGATCGGGCTGGCGCATCTTGCTTTTTCTGTAGGAAGCAGGGAAAAGGTGGATAAACTGACAGAGAGACTGCGAGGGGACGGTTATGAAGTCGTAAGCGGCCCTCGTACGACCGGAGATGGTTATTATGAAAGCTGCATTTTGGCGGTGGAAAATAATCTTATAGAAGTGACTGTGTAGAGACGGAAAATACAGATTCCTCTAAAAATGCAAAATTTCCCTTGCAAATTCGCCGGTTTCCTGTAAAATAGATAGCGTTAGCGTATAGAAGGAAAAATCTGTTTTTTAATAAGGAAGAGGTAAAAAATGATCGCAGCAAATAATGTTACTTTACGAATTGGTAAAAAAGCACTGTTTGAGGATGTGAATATTAAATTTACGGAAGGAAACTGTTACGGACTGATCGGAGCCAACGGCGCAGGAAAATCTACTTTTCTGAAGATTCTGTCCGGGCAGCTGGAGACTACCAAGGGAGATGTGACGATTACTCCCGGACAGCGTCTTTCCTTCCTGCAGCAGGATCATTTTAAATATGACGCGTATCCGGTTATGGATACAGTCATTATGGGGAATGCCCGGCTGTATGAAATTATGAAAGAGAAGGAAGCAATCTACGCGAAGGAGGATTTCACGGAAGAGGATGGAATCCGGGCCAGCGAGCTGGAAGGGGAATTTGCGGAGATGGACGGCTGGGAGGCGGAATCCGATGCGGCTCAGCTGCTGAATGGTCTCGGGATCGAGACAGATCTGCACTATGCGACGATGGGGGATCTGACCGGAAGTCAGAAGGTGAAAGTGCTTCTGGCACAGGCATTATTTGGAAATCCGGATATTCTGCTGCTGGACGAGCCGACCAACCATCTGGATCTGGATGCGATTTCCTGGCTGGAAGAATTCCTGATTAATTTTGAAAATACGGTGATTGTGGTATCCCATGATCGCTATTTCCTGAACAAGGTATGTACCCATACGGCAGACATTGACTATGGCAAGATTCAGCTCTATGCCGGAAACTATGATTTCTGGTTCGAGTCCAGCCAGCTGCTGATCAAGCAGATGAAGGAAGCGAACAAGAAGAAGGAAGAGAAGATCAAAGAGCTTCAGGAATTTATTTCCCGTTTCTCGGCCAATGCTTCCAAATCCAAGCAGGCAACCTCCAGAAAGAGAGCGCTGGAGAAGATTCAGCTGGATGATATGCGCCCGTCCAGCCGTAAGTACCCCTATATTGATTTCCGTCCCAACCGGGAGATTGGAAATGAAGTTCTTATGGTTGAGGGGCTTTCCAAGACGGTAGATGGAGTGAAGCTTCTGGATCATATTACGTTCACACTGGGTCATGATGACAAGGTGGCTTTTGTGGGCGGAAATGAGCAGGCAACCACCATGCTCTTTAAGATCCTGATGGGAGAAGAGGAAGCGGATGAGGGAACCTTTAAATGGGGTGTTACCACCAGCCAGGCGTATTTCCCCAAGGATAATACGGCAGAATTTGACAACGATCTGACCATCACAGAATGGCTGACCCAGTATTCCGAGATTAAAGATGCCACTTATGTGCGTGGATTCCTGGGCCGTATGCTGTTCCCGGGCGAGGACGGCGTGAAAAAGGTAAAGGTGCTTTCCGGTGGAGAGAAGGTGCGCTGTCTGTTGTCCAAGATGATGATTTCCGGGGCAAATATCCTGGTTCTGGACGAGCCGACCAACCACCTGGATATGGAATCGATTACCGCTCTGAATAACGGTCTGATCAAATTCCCGGGGGTTATGCTGTTTGCATCCCACGATCATCAGTTTGTGGAGACAACTGCCAACCGCATTATGGAAATTATGCCGGGAGGCCAGCTGATTGATAAGATTACTACGTACGACGAATATCTGGCCAGCGATGAGATGGCAAGAAAACGCCAGGTCTACACCATGAAAGAAGAAGACAATTAAGCTTAAAAAAATTGCAGAGCAATTTTTTTAAGCGCTGCTGCGGCGGAGCGAAGCGGAACCGCAGATACCAAAAAGGGAAAAATTGCAGAGCAATTAGAAGAAAAAGGGCACGGAAGATTTTACTTCTGCAGCCCTTTTTGGCGTCTTCAGGGAATTGAAGAGGTGTTCATATGTTTATAAATTCAAAGGAGGTTTTTTATGACTCAATGGCTTAACAGTATTGCCCAGATGATACAGGACAATATGTGGATTGCGCCGGTGCTCAGCTTTTTTGCTGGGATACTGACGTCTTTTACCCCCTGTTCTCTTTCCAGCGTTCCCATGGCGATTGCCTATATTGGAGGATCGGCAGCGGAAGATAAGAAAAAAGCGCTGAAGCTGTCCCTGACAATGGCGCTGGGGATGGCTCTGACTTTCGGGATTTTTGGTTCACTGGCGTCCGTGCTGGGACATGTGCTGCATGAGATCGGCCGCTGGTGGTTTTTGATCCTGGGAGTGATCATGGTTCTGATGGCGCTGCAGATCTGGAATGTAATCCATGTGGTGCCGCACCATCATTTTCACGGAAAAATTGGAAAGAAGGGCTACGCGGGCGCTCTGGCAGCGGGAGTGCTGAGCGGAGTTTTTGCCTCTCACTGTGCGACTCCGGTAATGATTGCCCTGCTTGCGATGGCAGCGCAGGCGGGAAATGCCCTGTGGGGTGTTTTTCTCCTGGCACTTTATGCTATCGGGCACAGCGTGCTTTTAGTTCTTGCGGGAACCAGCTACGGTGTTGTAGAACGCTGGATCAGTGATCCGAAGTATGCGAAGGTGAGCGATCTTCTGAGAAAGCTGCTGGGCGTGCTGATTCTCCTTATGGGCATTTTCCTGTTTGTGCTGGCTTTTTCTCCCGAAGGATAAAGAAGACAGCCAGCACAAACAGAAGGAACTGAGAAGCAGGAACAGAGTACCAGACTCCGTCTGTTCCCAGGAAGCGGGGAAGGATCAGAAGGAAGATCCCCAGAAATACAAGTTCGCCGTAAACCAGTATGTAAGCCAGGCTGTTTCTGCGGATGGAATAAAAATAAGAAGTAGAGATCCGGCAGAAGGAGAGGAAGACGGCGCCAATGGAAAAGAGCGGAAGCATGTGGGCGGTAAGGGCTCCTGCTTCCGTGGAAGCTCCAAAAAACACAGGAATCTGACAGCGCAGCACGACCAGCAGAAGCAGATTCAAAAGCGCGGTGAAGAGAGCTGTCCAGTAAGCCATAGTGCGCAGCTGTTTTGTCTTTTGGGTTTCGCCCATCCCCCGGTAGAAGCTGATCAGAGGCTGAGTTCCGTCGCCGACACCCTGCAGGAGAAGGTAAATGACCGTGATGACATAGCCGGTAACGGCGTAGGCGGCAACAGCTACGGCTCCGCCCCAGACAGCGGAGGCTTTGTTGAGCATCATCAGTGCCAGATTGGGCGAGAGGGTCAGTCCCATGGGGGACAGACCGATCAGAAAGATCATTTTTGCCCGGTTAAAACGTGGACGTAAAAGGTGCAGATTCCGGAAAGGAAGAATCCGGCGCAGAAAAAACAGGCAGGGGAGCAGGGTGACTGCCTGTCCCAGAATGCTGGCCCAGGCGGCGCCGGCTACACCGAGAGAAAGCCGGGAGACGAAGAGCCAGTCCAGCACAATATTGGTGGAAAAACCGGCGATCATGGACATCATAGCCAGAACAGGTGCGTCGTAATTGCGCAGCAGGGGGACGCATCCGGTGGCAAAAATCTGAAATCCGGCGCCGGCCAGCATAATTCCGGCATAGTCGGCGGCATAATTTAATACCTGTCCCTCCGCTCCCATGAGAGCCAGGAGGGGTTTATAGGAGAAAAGAAGCAGGGCGGTCACGCCGATCCATGCGGCGAAGAGAAGAAGCAGCGTATTTCCAAGAAAGGAAAAGGCAGTTTCTTCTTCTTTTTTTCCCCGGGAAGTGGCAATCTGGATCGCGCCGCCCATGCCGATCCCTGTTCCTGTCTCTTATACACATCTGACGCTGCCGACGATCTTA
>ENA-OYYN01000587-OYYN01000587.1-human-gut-metagenome-genome-assembly--contig:-NODE-587-length-18308-cov-4.675670_pt1 | contig 18308 bp, 25 predicted proteins | sample MGYA00243249_ERZ653449 | MGnify/ENA primary metagenome ERZ653449 (study PRJEB26926, sample SAMN06165159) | human gut metagenome | biome: ENVO:00009003; feature: ENVO:2100002; material: ENVO:00002003... | reverse complement strand
TAAGATCGTCGGCAGCGTCAGATGTGTATAAGAGACAGATACCGGGTCGGCCTTTTTACTTCTCCGCATCTGGTCAGGATCAATGAGAGGTTTCAGGTAAACGGGAAAGAGGTATCGGACGAGACGTTTCTGGAAGCTTTCCTGCGGGTGAAACAGGTGATTGAGGAAGCCGGGGCAGAGGGGGTGGAGCATCCCAGTTATTTTGAGACACTTTTTCTTATGGGGATGGAAATCTTCCGCCGGGAAGGGATCGAGTACCTGGTTATGGAGACGGGACTGGGCGGAAGACTTGACGCTACCAATGCGGTGAAGCGGCCGTTGGCCTGCATTCTGACGTCCATTAGCATGGATCATATGGAGTATCTGGGAAATACCCTGGAAGAGATTGCAGTGGAAAAGGCAGGCATCATAAAGCCCGGTGTCCCGGTTATCTGTGACGGGCATGTGCGGAAGACGACGGAAGTGATCAAAAGAAAAGCCAGGGAGGAAGAAAGTCCTTTCTATGCGCTTACGGCAGAACAGTATCGGCTGATCCGGCAGGGGCGGGACGGGATTTCCTTTACTTTTCAGGGAATCCCGCTGGAGATCCCCTATATAGCCCGTTATCAGATGATGAACGCCTCCCTTGCTTTTTATACCATGCAGATCCTTCGCCCGGTGCACGGGATCGAGGATGAGAAACTGCAGGAGGGGATCCGGAAGGTGAAATGGCCGGGGCGGATGGAGACGATCCTCCCGGGCGTGATCGTGGACGGCGCTCACAATGCGGACGGAGTCGCCCGCTTTGTTGAGACGGTGGAACATTTTCGGAAGGAAAACCGGATCGTGCTTTTATTTTCCGCGGTGGCGGATAAACAGTATGAGGAGATGATCCGCCTGGTCTGCGAAAAGATCAGGCCTCAGGCGGTGGTGACGACGCAGATCGGAGGAACAAGGGAGATTCCGGCAGAGAAACTGGCAGAACGCTTCGTCCGTCAGGGCGTGCCATGTGTCAGAGCCAATCCCGTTCCGGGGCAGGCTCTGCGGGAAGCGCTGGAACTGAAAGAGGACGGAATGGTTTTCTGTGTGGGATCTCTGTATCTGATCGGAGAGATCAAAGCGTCCCTCAGGGAGGAGAAGATATGCTGAATTATGAAGAGGAACTGAAAAAATTCAAACCCAGTCTGGACGTGGATGAGGTGGAAAATGCTATTTACAATCAGGATCTGACGGATGTGATTGATCTGATGAAGGATCTGGTGCGTCCCGGTCATAAGCCCATGCGGACAGAAGGTAAGGAGTACGAATGAACTGTATGAACTGCGGTGCCCCCCTTGGACGTTCCATGTACTGTCCCAGCTGTGGGAAAAATGTACAGCAGCAGAAAAAGGCGGAACACCTGTCGAATTTATATTATAATCAGGGATTGGAAAAGGCGCAGATCCGGGATCTCTCCGGGGCGGAGGATCTTCTTTTGCGCAGTCTGAAATTTAATAAGCTGAATATTCCTGCCCGAAACCTTCTGGGGCTTGTCTATTATGAGATGGGTGAGGCAGTATCCGCGCTGAGTGAGTGGATCATCAGCAAAAATTTCCAGAGAAAAGATAATCTGGCATCAGATTATATTGAGCGGCTTCAGAAGGAGGCCAACAAGCTGGATTCCATCAACCTGAGTATCAAGAAGTTTAACGAGGCGCTCCGGTGCTGCCGGGAAGGCAATGAGGATGTGGCGGTGATCCAGCTGAAAAAGATTATTCAGCAGAATCACCGGCTGATCAAGGCGCATCACTTGCTGGCGCTGATCTATATCCATCAGGAAAAGTACGAGAAGGCCAGGAAGATCCTGAAAAAGGCGATCCGGATCGACCGGACAAATTCCACCACCCTTCGTTATCTGAAAGAGGTGGAAGAAAAGACCGGTACGGCTACCAATCTGGATTCCCGCTGGACGCTGCGGGAGAGGCGCCACGCTGAAGCGGAGGAGTCTTCGACCTATCAGGTGGACAATGAGATTATTATCCAGCCTCCGGCTTTCCGGGAAAGTTCAGCCTTTGCCACACTGATGAATGTGGGGCTGGGCCTGGTGATCGGCGCCTGCGTTCTTTGGTTTCTGATCGTGCCGGCCACAACCCAGCGGATCAACCGGGAGGCCAATGAGAAGGTAGTAGGCTACAGCAATGCTCAGGCCAGCCAAGCGGCAGAACTGGCAAAAAAAGAAGAGGAGATCGCCCAGTCCCAGGAGACGGTAGACTCGGCGAATGAGCAGATCGCTCAGGCGGAGGAGAAGGTGGCGGCCTATGAAAATCTGATCAAGGCCAGCGAGGCTTACAATGCGGGAAATTTTGATCAGACGGTAAATGCACTGGAGACGATCAATGCAGATCTTCTTTCCGTGGAGTCCCGGGAGCTGTATGATACGATTCAGAATGGAGTGAAGGGAACCCTCTTTAAGAGGTACTACAGTACCGGAACACAGGCCTATTCAGCCAAGGATTATCCGGCGGCTATCGAATCCCTGAAAAAAGCAGTGGAACTGGACGGAACGGATTATAAGGCCAAATATTATCTGGCGCATGCTTACCGGTTAAATGAGCAGTATCCGGAAGCGCTGGAGCTCTTAAAGCAGCTGGCTGAGGAAAATAAGGGCACCAGAAGAGGAACGGAGGCAGAGTCTTACGTGAGCATGCTGGAGAAGAAGGTGGCTTCCGGGGGAGCGTCTGAGCCTGCAGAAGGCGGAGAAGGCGGAAATGGAGAAGGCACGGGAGCGGATGCCGGCGAAGGCGCGGCGGCCGGAAACGGGGCACCGCAGGAAGAAGGAGCGGCGGCCGGAAACGGAGCACCGGCGGAAGGACAATAAGAGAAACTTCTAAGAGAGAAGGACTTTTGCACAGAAGCGTGCAGGGTCCTTTTTTCGTACCTTAAAACGGGAGTGCAGGCAGGAAAATAAGAGAAAAGAGAGGAGAACAGGTATGAACAGGGAATTATTTGAGGTGAGAGGAAACAGTCTGGTGATCCATGTGCCGGAGGAGCTGGATCATCATAATGCGGAACCGATTCGGCAGGGGGCGGATCAGATCCTGGAAAAACAGCAGTTAAAACAGGTGATTTTCGATTTTCAGGAGACCGTCTTTATGGACAGTTCCGGAATTGGAGTGATCATGGGGCGTTACCGGAACATGGGCTGTCTGGGCGGGAAGGTCAGCGCCGTCCATGTGGGAGAGCGGATTGACAGGATCTTCCGCCTGTCAGGACTGTATAAACTGATTCCGGTCAATCGGGAAGCAATCTGGAGCCATAAAGGGGAATAGAAAGGAGAAGAATATGGAGAACACCAATGAAATGAGCATTACCTTTGACAGCCGCTCCTGTAACGAAGGATTCGCCCGGGTAGCGGTGGCGGCTTTCTGTACTCAGCTCAACCCCACGCTGGAGGAGGTGGCGGATGTGAAGACGGCGCTGTCTGAGGCGATCACCAACGCGATTATCCACGGTTATGAAAATGAGGTGAAAAAGATACGGGTGGACTGCAGGACGGTGGGCAGAGACCTGTATGTGACCGTATCGGATGAGGGAAGAGGGATCCCGGATGTGAAGAAAGCGATGGAGCCCTTATTTACCACAAAACCGGAACTGGACCGTTCCGGCATGGGATTTGCATTTATGGAGGCGTTCATGGATGAGGTGGTGGTAGTCTCTCAGGCAGGAGCAGGCACAGAGGTTCATATGAAAAAGCGGATCGGCGCGGCCCATCCCTTTGAAGCGTAAAGGAGGATGCATGGATCATACCCTTTCCCTGATACAATTGGCACACCAAGGGGATAAGGAAGCGAGAGATACGTTAATCAAAGAAAATATGGGACTGGTATATGCGGTGGCCCGGCGTTTTCTGGGGCGGGGGATCGAACAGGAGGATCTGTTTCAGATCGGGAGTATTGGTCTTATCAAAGCGGTGGACAAGTTTGATCCCTCTTTTGAGGTTCGTTTTTCTACCTATGCAGTTCCCATGATCACCGGAGAAATTAAGCGGTTTCTGAGGGACGACGGGATGATAAAGGTGAGCAGGACACTGAAGGAGACAGCGGGAAAAGCTTATATGGCGAGGGAAGAGCTGGAGCGGAAACTGGGCAGAGAACCTACGCTGACAGAGATTGCGGCTGCCCTGCAGGCAGACCGGGAAGAACTGGTGCTGGCGATGGAGTCCGGGGCGGAGGTGGAGTCCCTGCAGCAGACGATCTTTCAGGGGGATGGCAGCAGTATCTGCCTGGAGGATAAGCTGGAGAGCGGGAGGGATCAGCAGGAGGAAATGATGAACCGGCTTTTGCTGGAGGAAATGCTTTCCCAGCTTCCGGCTAAGGAGAGGACTCTTTTGTATCAGCGCTTTTTTCAGGAGAGGACGCAGACGGAGATCGCCCGGGAACTGGGGCTTTCTCAGGTTCAGGTATCGCGGATGGAAAAAAGAATCTTAAAAGAACTGAGGAAGAAGCTGTAAAATCATATCAGGTCATTATCTGTTTTTCCTTTTGCACGAAGACAACGGATGGGATTCGTGCAAAAGGATTTCCCATACGAAATCTGTATAATTTCCGTTCTAAAATTAAATACTAGAAGCAAATGACAAAGAGGAGTGAACCTTATGACGAAAAAAAGGAAAGTGTGGATTTTTACCGGGCTTCTGTTTCTTCTGACTGTGTTTGCAGGTATTGTAATCTATTTTCTGAGTCAGTCGGCAGATCGGGAACTTCCCAGGGGAACCCTGGTAAAGGCAGTCTGCTGGGAGGGGGAGGCAGATGAGTGAAACGCTCTATCTGGCCACAGAGAAAAATGTGAAGGTCACCGGAGAATCTGTGGCATTGGGGGAGATTGCCCGGCTTACCTGTGCGGATCCTCATGTGCTGGCTCGGGCAAAGGCGCTGAAGGTGATGCGGATCCCGGCGGGGCAGTACGGCCGGTATGTGGTCACAGCCGTCACTTTGATTGAGCTGGTACAGAGACATCTGGAAAATGTGGAAGTCACCCATCTGGGAGAGGCGGAATTTCTCATCACCTTTGAAAAGCCGGGAAAGAAAAGCAGAATCTGGCCCTGGATCAAGACGCTGCTGGTCTGCGTCGTTACTTTTCTGGGAGCGGCCTTTTCTATTATGACGTTCAATACAGATGTGGACGTGCCGTCTTTGTTTTCTCATATTTATACTCATTTTACGGGGAGGGAAGCGGCGGGATTTTCCGTTCTGGAACTGTTCTATTCCATCGGCATCGGGCTGGGGGCTGTCTTCTTTTTTAATCATTTTGGCCCGGCAAAGCTGACTTCGGATCCCACGCCCATGGAAGTGGAGATGCGGATGTATGAGGATCAGGTGAATACAACGCTGGTGGATCAGGAGGACCGGAAAGGAGAGCATCCATGACCGGGCAGATTCTGCTGGCGCTTGTGGGGCTGTTTTCCGGAGCAGTGATAGCCAGCGGTGTGGTGGCCTTTATGATCAGCCTGCGGATCGTGCCCCGGTATGCGGGAATCACAAGGACGGCGGAGCGGGTGAAGCTTTATGAAGACTGTGCGGTGGCGGGAGCATTTCTGGGAAATCTGTTCTGGATCTACAGGATCCCTTTACCGCTGGGCGAAGCGGGACTTATTTTCTGCGGTCTGTTTTTCGGCATCTTTCTGGGAAGCTGGATCGTGGCGCTGGGAGAAATCGTGAATATCTATGCAATTCTGGCCAGGAGGGTGGGACTGACGGTGGGAACCGGACTGGTCATTCTGTCCATGGCTCTGGGGAAATTTTTGGGTTCCCTTTTATTTTTTGCGAAAGGATGGTTTTAGATGAAGAACCTGAACAGTGAAAAAAAGAAAAAACAGTATGAGGAGTATGTAAGCCGGGTGACGCCAAAACACAGCCTGCCGGTCAATATGATGCGGGCTTTTCTGGTAGGGGGAGGGATCTGCGTGCTGGGGCAGGCGATTCAAAATCTCTGTATGGATCAGTATGGACTGAACGGGAAGGATGCGGGAACATGGACTTCTCTGATCCTGATCTTTTTAAGTGTGGTGGCCACCGGTTTTCATCTCTATGGGAAACTGGCAAAATTCGGAGGCGCGGGGACGCTGGTTCCCATCACCGGGTTTGCCAATTCTGTGGCGGCTCCGGCGATTGAGTATCAGAAGGAGGGGCAGGTGTTTGGCATCGGCTGCAAGATTTTTACGATTGCCGGGCCGGTGATCCTGTATGGGATTTTTGTTTCCTGGCTGTTGGGATTTCTGTACTGGCTGGGTAAAATAACGGGAGGAATGTTGGGATGAGTCAGATGAGAGGAACGCAGAGTATAGAATTTGACCGGGCGATCTACGTCTCAGGATTTGGCGCGGTGGTGGGAAAGAAAGAGGGGGAAGGCCCTCTGGGGAGCTGTTTTGACCGGATTGAGGTGGATCCGCTGTGCGGCTGCAATACCTGGGAGGAGGCGGAGAGCCGGCTGCAGACGGAGGCGGCCAGACTGGCGGTGAAGAAGGCCGGACTTTCCATGAAAGAGATTCGAGTGATCTATGCCGGGGATCTTCTGGCGCAGTGCGTGGCGTCTACATTCGGGCTAGCCTCTCTGGAGCGCCCGCTCTACGGACTTTTTGGCGCCTGCTCTACTATGGGGGAAGCCCTTTCCATGGCCTCTATGGCTGTGGCGGGAGGGTACGCGGATCCAGTGTTGGCTCTTACCTCCAGCCATTTCGGGGCGGCAGAGAAAGAGTTCCGCTTTCCCCTTGATTACGGGAACCAGCGCCCGCTCTCAGCCAGCTGGACTGTGACGGGCAGCGGAGCCTGTGTGGTGACGGGAAAGAAGGGAAAGGTGAGGATCACAGGGCTTACCACTGGGAAGATTGTGGATTTCGGTCTGAAAGATTCCCAGAATATGGGGGCATGCATGGCTCCGGCAGCCTGCGATACCATAAGCCGGAACCTGGCTGACTTTCAGAGACAGCCGGAGGATTACGACCGGATTATAACCGGCGATCTGGGGCAGGTGGGGCAGCAGATCCTCTTTGACCTGATGAGGGAGGAAGGCTGGGATATCTGCGGGCAGCACATGGACTGCGGGAGGGAGATCTTTGACCCTGAAAACCAGGATACCCATGCGGGAGGAAGCGGCTGCGGGTGCGCGGCCAGCGTGCTGGCCGGCTATATTCTGCCGCGTATTGCCTCAGGAGAATGGAAACGGATTTTATTCGTTCCCACAGGAGCGCTGATGTCAAAACTTAGTTTTTATGAAGGACAGAGTGTTCCCGGGATTGCCCACGGGGTGATCCTGGAGCATGAGGAGGGATAGAATATGGACTATATCAATGCATTCTGGGTGGGAGGACTGATCTGCGCACTGGTACAGATTCTGCTGGACCGCACAAAACTGCTGCCGGGAAGAGTGATGGTACTGCTGGTGTGCAGCGGATCGCTGCTGGGGTTTCTGGGAATCTACAAACCGTTTGCAGATTACGCGGGGGCGGGGGCGACGGTTCCCCTGCTGGGATTTGGAAACCTCCTCTATGAGGGGGTAAAGAAGGCCGTGGAGGAACAGGGATTTCTGGGACTCTTTACCGGAGGGTTTACGGCCAGCGCCGCAGGAATCAGTGCAGCGCTTATCTTTGGCTACCTGGCAAGTCTGATCAGCCGTCCCAAAATGAAAGACTAAGAGAATGGCAGAAGATGCTTCCCCCATCCGACAGCCCATCTGTCTTGCACTTTCTTCCGGATGATAGTATAATGGATAAATAATTGTTAGGAGAGAATGCCAGTGGAAAGATACGTAAGAACAGAATTATTATTGGGGGAAGATAATATGAAACTTCTGGCTGGGGCGCGGGTAGCCGTGTTCGGGCTGGGAGGAGTGGGTTCCTATGTGGCAGAGGCACTTGCCCGCAGCGGAGTGGGGAATCTGATCCTGGTGGATAATGATGAGATCTCGGAGACAAATATAAACCGCCAGCTCTATGCCCTGGCTTCCACGATCGGGATGCCGAAGACGGAGGCGGCCAAGCGGCGGATCCATGATATCGACGACCAGATTCTGGTTTACACGTACCAGACTTTTTATAATAAAGAGACGGCAGATCTGTTTGATTTTAAGAGTTATGATTATATCGTGGACGCCATTGACACCGTAAGTTCCAAGCTGCTTCTGATCGAGAAGGCAAAGGAGGCGGGAGTTCCGATCCTGTCCTGCATGGGCACGGGAAATAAATTAAATCCCGCCCGCTTTGAGATCACGGATATTTCCAAAACCAGTGTCTGCCCGCTGGCCAAGGTGATCCGCACAGAACTTCGGAAGCGGAGAATAAAGAAGGTAAAGGTTCTCTACTCCCGGGAGCCGGTGGCGGTGCAGAAGGGCAGAAACCTGGAGACCAAGGGAAATACCGGACATCCGGTTCCGGGAAGCGTCTCTTTCGTTCCGGGAGTGGCAGGTCTTATGATCGCGGGGGAAGTGATCCGGGATCTGACAGGCATACAGCTGAAAAAATAACGTAAATATAGAGAAAAAGATACAGGAGAGAATCGGTGAGAGAAGAAATTTATCATAAATTTTGCGAGATACTGGGCAGCGGCCGCGTGCGCAGTGAGGAGCCTATGGCAGAGCACACGACGTTTCGGATCGGAGGGCCGGCAGATTATTATCTGTGCCCGGAAAGTGGAGCGGAGATCTGCCGGATCCTGGAAGTCTGCAGAGAGGAAGGGCTGCCCTGGTTTATCCTGGGAAACGGCAGCAATCTTCTGGTCAGCGACCGGGGGTACCGGGGAGCGGTGATCCAGATTTATAAAAACCTGTGCGGCTGCAGTGTGGAAGGCTGCTGCCTGCGGGTGAAAGCGGGAACCCTTCTGTCGAAGGCGGCGGCGGAAGCGCTTAAAAACGGGCTGACCGGTCTGGAATTTGCCTCCGGGATCCCGGGAACCATGGGCGGAGCGGTGATGATGAACGCGGGCGCCTACGGCGGAGAGATGAAACAGGTCTTAAAGCGGGCGGTGGTTTTAACTCCGGAGGGAGAAGAGCTGTCCTTAGAGGCAGAAGAGCTGGAGCTGGGATACCGGATCAGCATTGTGAAGAAAAAAGGTTATATTGTGCTGGAAGCAGAGCTGGAGTTAAAAGAAGGGAACCGGGAGGAGATCCGCGCCTGCATGGAAGATCTGAAAGAACGGCGGGTGTCCAAACAGCCGCTGGAATATCCCAGCGCAGGCAGTACTTTTAAGCGGCCGGAAGGATATTTTGCCGGGAAGCTTATTATGGATGCAGGCCTTAGAGGCTACCGGGTAGGAGGCGCGCAGATATCAGAAAAGCACTGCGGCTTTGTGATCAACGCAGGGGGAGCCACTGCCGGGGACGTGCACCGGCTGATCCGGGATGTGCAGGAAAAGGTGAAAGCCCGCTTTGGGGTGGAGCTGGAGCCTGAGGTGCGCTTCCTGGGAGAATTTGGAGAATAGCGGACGGAGGAAGAAACATGCGTTTTGTGATAGTGACGGGAATGTCCGGCGCGGGAAAGAGTACAGCTCTTAAAATACTGGAAGATGCGGAGTATTTCTGCGTGGATAATCTGCCCATTCCTCTGGTGGAAAAATTTGCCCGCCTAGCTCTGGAGGGAGGGTCCGGGGAGATCAGCAAGGTGGCTGTGGGGCTGGATGTGAGAAGCGGACAGTCTTTTGAACAGCTCTCCGGTGTGCTGGATGTACTGCGGGCCGAGGGAATCGACCATGAGATCCTCTTCCTTGACGCGAAAGACCAGGTGCTTGTGAAGCGCTACAAAGAGACCAGGAGAAATCATCCCCTGGATCGGACCGGAAGGGTGGACGTGGGGATTGCCCGGGAGCGGGAAAAGCTGGCATTTCTTAAAAAGAGGGCAGATTATATTATTGACACCAGCCAGCTTCTGTCCCGGGAATTAAAGCAGGAGATAGACAGGATTTTTGTTCAGAATCAGGGGTTTAAAAACCTGATTGTGACGGTACTTTCCTTCGGGTTCAAATACGGGATCCCCAGTGATGCCGATCTGGTGTTTGACGTGCGCTTCCTGCCGAATCCCTATTACATAGAAGAATTAAGACCCTACTCGGGAAATGACAAGCCGGTACGGGATTTTGTGATGAACTGCCCTCAGAGCGGGGTATTTCTGGACAAGACGGAAGATCTGATCCGTTTTCTCATTCCCAATTATATCGGGGAGGGCAAAAATCAGCTGGTGATCGGGATTGGCTGTACCGGAGGCAAGCACCGTTCCGTTACGCTGGCGAACGCGCTGTATGAGCGTCTGCGGACCATGGAGGACATTGGTGTGCGGGCGGAGCACAGAGATGTGGAAAAGGATGCCGGCCGTGGAAAATAAAGAAAAAACAGAAGAAATCTCTTTTTCCAGAGAGGTGAAGGAAGAGCTGTGCCGGCAGATGCCGGGAGCCCGACACTGCCAGGTGGCAGAGCTGGCGGCGGTTCTGTCGCTGGGCGGGCAGATCGTAAAAGATGTACAGGGAAATTTTTCTATGGTAATTCCTACAGAAAATGAATCTGTCGCGAAAAAGTACTTTACATTACTGGGAAAAACCTTTAAGATAAACAGAGAAATCTTTTCCGGTTCCGGCAGGAGCCCGAAGAGAGGAAATACTTATTCTGTGTCCGTGTCCGGTCACGGGGAGATTCTGAAAGTGCTGCAGGCGGCCAAGCTTTTGTCCCCGCAGCTGGAGAAGACGGGGGTCTTTCCGGCAGTGTCTCCTCTTGTGATACAGCAGAACTGCTGCAAAAGAGCGTATCTGCGGGGGGCGTTTCTCATGGCGGGATCGATCAGCGATCCTGAGAAATTTTATCATTTTGAGATTGCCTGCCAGGAGGAAGAGAAAGCCGGCCAGTTAAAAGAACTGATCCGGAGCTTTTCCATCGACGCCAAGGTGGTAGAACGCAAGAAATACTATGTGGTGTATGTAAAAGAGGGTGCGCAGATCGTAGAGCTGCTGGGTCTGATGGGGGCGGGGATCTCACTGATGAAGCTGGAGAATATCCGGATTTTGAAGGATATGCGAAACAGTGTGAACCGGAAGGTGAACTGTGAGACAGCAAATATCAATAAGACTGTTCACGCCGCTCTGAAACAGGCAGAGGATATACGGTACATCAGAGATACGCGAGGACTGTCCAGTCTGCCGGAAGGACTGGAGGAAATTGCAGAGTTGCGGTTGGAGTTTCCGGAAGCTACTCTGAAAGAACTGGGAATGATGCTGAAACCTCAGGTGGGAAAATCCGGTGTCAATCACCGTCTGAGGAAGCTGAGCGAGATTGCCAGAGAGCTGAAGGGAAACAAGGAGGAGTTATTATGATTAAAAAGCAGATTACGATCCAATTAGCCAGCGGATTGGAGACCAGACCGGTTGCAATGCTGGTACAGGTGGCAAGTCAGTTTAAAAGCAGCGTACATGTGGAGAGCGGAAACAAGAAAGTAAATGCCAAGAGTATTATGGGAATGATGACGCTGGGGCTGGATACGGGAGAGGAAGTTACCGTCTCTGTGGAAGGCTGCGATGAGGCAGACGCCATGAGATGCATTGAAAAATATCTTACCAGCGAGTAAATAAAGACAGACAATATCAGTCGATTTTATGATACATAGTAAAAAGACAGAAGAAACGAAGGGATGCGGGTCGGAAGATCTGCATCCCTTCGTTTCTTCTGTCTTGTAAAGGTGTGTCTCAGGTGCAGTCGTGCAGGCAGCTGTCCTCCCGGATCTCAACCAGAATGATATCCTCTCCGACCTGGCGGACGCACTCCCAGGGAATGATGTACTCGCTCTCCCGGCCCAGAAGACAGAAAACCTTTCCGGGCCCGGGGAGGATCAGGGCTTTGATGCAGCCGGTTTTACAGTCGAAGGAGAGGTCCACCGGGCAGCCCAGATTTCTGCAGGTGCAGCAGTTGATCACTTCTTTTTGTTTCAGTTCGCATACGCGCATGATCACAGAACCCTTTTCTTTTATGTTATGTTTGACGGAGGGCGGGGAATGTATTATACTGAAAAAAACTTTGGGAAGTACGGGGGATATATTGTATGAAATGTCCATTTTGCAATCAGGATAACACAAGGGTTGTGGACTCACGGCCGGTGGAGGACAACAATGCCATCCGCAGAAGACGTCAGTGTGACGAATGCGGCAAACGTTTTACAACATATGAGAAAGTGGAGACGATACCGCTGATCGTGATTAAAAAAGATATGAACCGGGAGCAGTATGACAGATCCAAAATTGAGGGAGGCATCCTGCGGGCCTGCCACAAAAGACCCATTCCGGCCAAGCAGATCACAGCGCTGATCGATGAGGTGGAGGCAGAAATTTTCAGCCGTGAGGACAGAGAGATACCGAGTACAGAAATCGGAACGATCGTGATGAATAAATTAAAGAATCTGGATTCGGTGGCATATGTCCGTTTTGCGTCGGTATATCGGGAATTTAAAGATGTGAATACTTTTATGGATGAATTGAAAAAAATGTTAAATTAGAATTGACTTCAAAGAATCATACTGCTATAATTTTACCCATAAAACTTTAATGGTTTAAAGTGTAGAAAGTTAAAGTGGAGGAGTGGGATTATGAAAAAGAAATTCTGGAAGAAGTATGCGGCGGTGACGCTGACGGCAGTGATGGCAGCTGCGGCTCTGACTGGCTGCGGCGGAGATAAGAAAGAGGGGGAACCGGCGGCTTCCGGCGGGACAGCGGAGGATTCCGGGGATGGAAAGACGTATCAGATCGGTGTGTTCCAGTATACCCAGCATGCGGCTCTTGATGAGGCCAACGAAGGGTTTGTGGCCGCGCTTGAGGAGTCGGGACTGGACTGCGAGATCGATCAGCAGAATGCTTCCGGTGACAGCAGTGCCACACTGACAATCGGTCAGAAGATGGTAGATGATAAGAAGGATCTGATCTTTACCATTGCTACGCCGGCAGCACAGGCAGTAGCGGGACTTACTTCGGAGATTCCGGTGGTTCTGACGGCAGTGACGGATCCGGCAGAGGCAGATCTGGTGGAGAGCAACGAGGCGCCGGGAGGGAATGTGACCGGAACTTCCGATATGAATCCGGTGGAGAAGCAGGTGGAGCTTTTGCAGCAGCTGATTCCCGATGCGAAGAAAGTGGCTGTTCTTTACTGTTCTGCGGAGGCCAACTCCAAGCTGCAGGCGGAACTGGTGGCAGAAACCTGCAAAAAAGCAGGAATTGAGACGGTGGATTACACGGTGGCCAATTCCGGTGAGATCCAGACGGTGGTGGAGTCCATGGTGGGGAAAGTGGATGCGATCTATGTGCCCACGGACAACGTGATCTCCAATGCAATGGCCACGGTGGCTATGATTGCCAACGAAAACAAACTTCCCACGATCTGCGGTGAGGAGAATATGGTGACGGCCGGAGGACTGGCCACTTACAGCATCGACTATTATGAGATCGGACACATGGCCGGTGAGATGGCCGTGAAGATTCTGAAGGGAGAGGCCGAGCCGGGGGATCTGCCCATCGGATATCTGCCGGAGGAGGAGCTGAAATTAGTAGTAAATGAAGATACGGCAGAACTGCTGGGAATTGACGTTTCCGGTTTAGCGTGATAAAATAACAAAATCGAATGTAAAAGGTAAGAGAGGCTGTGGCGGAAGGTACAAGGCAGATACATTCTGCGGCGGCCTTCTCTTGACTTTTAGATCCGGGGATAGGAGATAGAGATGTCAGGTTTTCTTGTTTCTATGGAAGGGGCAGTTTCTCAGGGGATTATCTGGGGCATTATGGTGCTGGGGGTGTACATTACCTATAAGATCCTGGATATTGCGGATCTTACGGTGGATGGAAGTTTTGCCCTGGGCAGTGTGGTATGTGCCCTTCTGATCGTAAAGTATGACATGAACCCGCTTCTGGCGGCTCTGCTGGCCGGAGCGGCAGGGATGGCAGCCGGAGCGGTTACAGGTTTTCTTCATACCGTCTGCGGGATCCCGGCGATCCTGGCGGGGATTCTCACCCAGCTGGGTCTCTGGTCTGTGAATCTGAGGATCCTGGACGGTGCCAGCAATATGCCGATCCTGAAAAAGGATACCATTTTCAGTGTATGGGTGGATAAAACCGGCATGAACCAGGCGACGGTGGTTCTGATCCTGGGACTTCTGATCGCCGCGGCAGTGATCCTGCTTCTTTACTGGTTTTTTGGAACTGAGGTGGGAGCGGCGCTCCGTGCCACGGGAAATAATGAGGATATGATCCGGGCGCTGGGGGTAAATACGAAAGGGACGAAGATGCTGGCGCTTATGATCAGCAACGGTCTGGTGGGACTCTCCGGCGGCCTGGTGGCTCAGATGAACAAATACGGCGATATCAACAGCGGTGTGGGAGCCATCGTAGTGGGGCTAGCGGCCATTGTGATCGGCGAAGTTCTTATGGGCAGACTGATTTCCTTTGGAAGCAAACTGTCTTCGGCTGTGGTGGGCTCTGTCCTTTACTTTGCCATCCGTGCTGTTGTGCTCCGCCTTGGCATGAAAGCCAACGATATGAAACTGTTTTCCGCCGTCTTTGTGGCGGTTGCGCTGAGCGTTCCCGTTCTGATGCAGAAGTGGAAGATGAAGCGGTCATATGTGGAGGGGGACGAGTAAATGCTGGAATTAATAAATGTGAGAAAAACATTTAACAGAGGAACGGTAAATGAGAAGCCGGCTTTAAACGGGGTTAACCTGCATCTGAAGGACGGAGATTTTGTGACGATCATAGGCGGAAACGGCGCGGGAAAATCCACTACGTTAAACATGATCGCCGGGGTATATCCCATTGACCAGGGGAAGGTCGTGCTAAATGGAGAAAACCTGACCCATATGCCGGAACACAGAAGAGCCCGCTATCTCGGGAGAGTGTTTCAGGATCCCATGAAGGGAACGGCAGCCGGGATGGAGATCCAGGAGAATCTGGCGCTGGCTATGCGCCGGGGCAAAAGAAGAGGGCTGGGCTGGGGCGTCACGAAAAAGGAACAGGCAGTTTATAAGGAGGCGCTGGCGGCTCTGGGACTGGGGCTGGAGGAGCGTATGAGCGCCAAAGTAGGACTGCTCTCCGGAGGACAGAGACAGGCGCTGACCCTGCTGATGGCCACCTTGAAGAAACCGGATCTTCTGCTCCTGGATGAGCATACGGCAGCTCTGGATCCCAAGACTGCGGCGAAGGTTCTGGAGCTGACGGACCGCATGATCGCGGAGAACAATCTGACCGCCATGATGGTTACGCACAATATGAAGGACGCGATCCGCATGGGCAACCGCCTGATCATGATGCACGAGGGACGGGTGATCTACGATGTGTCGGGGGAAGAAAAGAAAAAACTTCAGGTATCAGATCTGCTGGCCAAGTTTGAACAGGCCAGCGGGGGCGAATTTGCCAATGACAGGATGATGCTGGCCTGAAAATAAAAAGAACGATAGGGGAGCGTATGGAAGAGAAAAATAAGATTCAGACGCAAAAAGGAAGTGCGGCGGCTCTGCTGCCGATCGGAGTTTTCCTGGTATTTTTTCTGGGAGCGGGATTTATCAGCGGTGATTTCTACAGTATGCCGGCAATACTGGCATTTCTGATCGCCCTCTTTGTGGCCTTTCTGCAGGATCGGAAGCACACATTTAATGAAAAGATCCATATGATTGCGAAGGGTGTGGGAGATGACAATATTATTACCATGTGCCTGATCTTTCTGGCGGCAGGAGCTTTCTCCGGGGCTGTTACAGCAGCGGGCGGAGCAGATTCCACAGTGAATCTGGGTCTTTCCATTCTGCCTTCCGGAGTGGCGGTGGTGGGGCTTTTCATCATTGGCTGCTTTATTTCCGTATCTATGGGTACTTCCATGGGGACGATCGCGGCGCTGGCCCCCATTGCGGTGGGAATCGCCCAGAAAACCGGGTATTCCATGGCGCTCTGCGTGGGCGCGGTGATGTGCGGGGCGATGTTTGGAGATAACCTCTCTATGATCTCGGACACGACCATTGCGGCGGTAAAAACCCAGGGCTGTGAGATGAAAGATAAATTCCGGGAGAATTTTCTTATTGTGCTTCCGGCGGCGCTGGTGACTATGGTTTTATTCCTGGTGCTTGCAAGCGGCGGCGATTTTGTTCTGGAAGAAGAACTCTCTTACAATCTCTGGAAGGTACTGCCCTATGTGGTAGTGCTGGTGGGAGCGCTGATCGGATTTAACGTCTTTCTGGTGCTGATCGGAGGAACGGTGCTCTCCCTGATCGTGGGCGTGGCTACCGGTTCTATTCTTCCGGCAGATATGTTCAAGGTGGTGGCGCAGGGGCCGCAGATGGACAATTCCGGCGGAATCATGGGTATGTATGACATCACGGTGATTTCCCTTGTGGTGGCCTGTATTGTCTCTCTGGTAAGAGAGATGGGCGGAATCCAGTTTATCCTGGATTTTATTAAGAAACGGGTAAAGGGAAAACGGGGCGGAGAGCTGGGAATTGCGTCTCTTGCTCTTCTGATCGATCTGTGTACGGCAAATAATACGGTGGCTATCGTGATGGCGGGACCGATTGCCAAGGAGATCAGCGAGGAATTTGATATCAGTCCCAGGAGAAGCGCCTCTCTTCTGGATATGTTCACCTCGGTGGGGCAGGGGCTGATTCCCTACGGGGCGCAGCTGCTGTCGGCAGCCAGTCTGGCTACGGCAGTGAGCGGAGTTGCCATGACGCCTTTTGATATTATTCCGTACTGCTTTTATCCGATTCTGATGGCAGTAAGCGGACTTGTGTGGATTCTGTTTGTGAAAAACAGGAAAGGGGAGAAAAGAAAATGAGAAAATTTGAAAAGTCCTCAAAACTGGATAATGTGCTGTATGACGTGAGAGGGCCGGTGGTGGATGAGGCTGGACGGATGGAGGAAGAGGGAAAACATATTCTGAAGCTGAATATCGGAAATCCCGCGCCCTTCGGGTTCAACGCTCCGGAGGAAGTGATTCTGGATATGCGGCGTTCCATCCGGGAGTGTCAGGGGTATTCGGATTCCAGGGGACTTTTCTCAGCCAGAAAGGCGATCATGCAGTATGCGCAGTTAAAGAAGATCCCCGGTGTGGACGTGAATGATATTTATACTGGAAACGGGGTCAGCGAGCTGATCAATCTCTGTATGCAGGCGCTTTTAAATACCGGGGATGAGATCCTCATTCCGGCTCCCGATTATCCGCTGTGGACGGCAACAGCGACGCTGTCCGGCGGCAAGGTGGTTCACTATATCTGTGATGAACAGTCAAACTGGTATCCGGATATTGAGGATATCAAAAGCAAGGTCACGGACAGAACTAAGGCTATTGTAATCATTAACCCCAACAATCCCACCGGCGCCCTTTATCCGGATTCGATCCTGGAAGAGATCGTGGAGATCGCGCGGGAGCATGAGCTGATCATCTTCAGCGATGAGATCTATGACCGTCTGGTGATGGACGGGCTGAAGCATACTTCGATTGCTTCCCTGGCTCCGGACGTCTTCTGCGTCACGTTCAGCGGGCTTTCCAAATCCCATATGGTAGCGGGATTCCGGGTGGGCTGGATGATCTTAAGCGGCGCCAAAGAAAAAGCAAAGGGTTATATTGAGGGGCTTAATATGCTCTCCAATATGCGCCTCTGCTCCAATGTGCCGGCGCAGGCTATTGTGCAGACGGCTCTGGGCGGGTATCAGAGCGTGGAGGAATATCTGGTTCCCGGAGGAAGGATCTATGATCAGAGAGAATGTGTTTATGAGGCGGTTCAGAACATTCCGGGGCTTTCCGCTGTGAAACCAAGCGCTGCCTTTTACATTTTCCCGAAGATCGATACGAAACGGTTTAACATCACCAACGACGAGCAGTTTGCACTGGATCTTCTGCGGGAGAAACGGATCCTGATTGTGCAGGGAAGCGGATTTAACTGGGTGGAGCCGGATCATTTCCGGATCGTATATCTGCCGAGAAAAATGGATCTGATAAAAGCGATGAACGAGCTGGGAGATTTCCTGGAGACATATCATCAGAATTAAAGGATTGGAAAGAGAAGAGAGTCACTACAGAAAGCGGGGCCTGCATGTTCAGGCATCCGCAGGTATGCGGGGGCTCTTTTTTGCGCATACTAAAGAAAATGCGTGAGAGGAGGGAAAAAATGAGGCAGGAAGATGAAAAACAGACAGAATTTAAGCTGGCTGAGCTTCCGGAATGCTGTCAGGAAAAACTGACGGAATTTGAGCGGGAGTTAAATTCCATGGGATACTGGAATATTGCTCTGGTGGCTTATCAGAAGGAGTAGGCGCCGGACGGAGGGGGGATTCTGTCTCTTATACACATCTCCGAGCCCACGA